>ERZ773110.1247-NODE-1247-length-21163-cov-3.477449_pt1 | contig 21163 bp, 20 predicted proteins | sample MGYA00580568_ERZ773110 | MGnify/ENA primary metagenome ERZ773110 (study PRJEB29015, sample SAMEA2737870) | human gut metagenome | biome: human gut; feature: human-associated habitat; material: faeces | place: China | collected 2012 ... | reverse complement strand
TGGAACGTCCCAAAAGTCAAAAACGGACCTTTTGGCACAGGTTTTTGAGAAAAAAATGACTGCCTCAAAAAGTTTACCTTTTGAGACAGCCAAAACATTTAAAAGATTGCCGTATTGCTTTCTTGACACTGAATTGCACAAATCGTATCATGAAGAAAAGTCGTATCACACAGCATTTCCTCGATCTCATCGGCAGAGTAACCATAGTCCAGCAACAGGAAAATGTCATCTTCTGTCACACCATAGCAACTGCACATCTCCAACAGCAATTCTTCCTGCTGGGTGTAGTACTCCTCCTCCAACTCATCATACCAATCAACCCACTTGCCGAACCGGAAACTTTCTTGCACTTCAAAGGTGGAGCCGCTTAAAAACCCATAACGGTCAATCTTCAAGATCGTACCCTCTTCCACATGCAACACTTCAAACGGATACTTGTGGAAACCAACTTTCTGCAATGCCTTTTTCAGAATGCTTTCGGTCGAGGCATAAACGTAAAGACCTAGCTCTGTGAAGTGGAGCAGGCACATTGGGTTTGAACCTTTCACCAGATAGAGCGTGTTGTCCTCGTCCAAGGCGGTAAAGCAAAAACTACCCTGCACAGATTCTGCCATGCTTTTGAGTGAATCGAAGTCCAACTTGCCCTGCTGCTCCAACAGCTGCACTGCAACATAACTGTCAGTTTCGATCTGCGTTTGCGGCAGGTGCTTTTCCACACGCAGTTCCTTATCATTGTACAGCACGCCATTGTGAGCAAAGGCAAATTCTACGTTGGCATGACCATAAAAGGGGTGGTTGTTGTAGTTGAACTTCTCGTTGCCCTGTGTGGTCATACGAGTATGTCCCATAACGGCTCTTGTGCCGTTTGGTGCGTTGAATCGAATCTTGTGGGCAGGTTTCGGTCTCTTGTAGATGGTGACCTTACCGCCTTTCACATAGGCAATCCCAGACGCATCTGTTCCTCGTTCTTCTGCGGCATTTGCCAGAGCCTGTGTTAGTTTTTTCAACAACCTGTCCGACACAATGCCCTTATAGTCCAGCCAACCAAATAATGCACACATTTTACATCTCCTCCTCTGCACAAACTTCTTCGTTGATGTACAACTGACGCTCTTTCAGATATTGAATCAACTCTGGCTCTGTGATGTCGGCCACAAAATCCGACCATGACAACTTTGCAATAGAATCGTCCGTGTTGTACATGGCGGAATCACAGATACGGTTGACCAGCTGAATGGTCGCAATGAACGTGTTGTATTTCAAAGTGTCACGAAACAGGCGAAACTCCACAGTGTGATAGTTGCAAAGGTTCACGGCAGCATACCGACCGTTGCCGCCCTTTTTTGCCTTGTCCATGATTGCTTTTGGGGTATGTTCATAGCCGTATCTTGCCGCCCAGCGGTTCATGGCGTATTCCGAACGACGACTGAATTTCAAGAGTTCATTCCAGTGATGCTCCACAAAATACAGGATTCTGGAGATCACCTCGTCTTGTCCCTCTTGGCTGTCGGAGAATGCGTTGCGGTTCACATGAAGATGCAAGCCGCAGGTGCTTGTCTGATGCGAACGATAGCCTTGACGAACGGCACGGTGCATGATATCTTCCCAAGGAAATTCGTTGATGTGATAGTCCATAGTGCAGGGATGGGAAACCAGTTCCATGCCATCGTCCAGAGAGCCGTCTGTCTTGATGTAGAGCAGGTCTGCATGGGCGTTGGCAATGTCCAGCAGTTCTTCGGCACAATCATCGTCTCTGCCTGCTCCGTCAATTTCCAGTTCGATGCCAAAATAGCGGTTGCCTTCGCCGTAGAAAATGGGATTTGGCTTGTAGCCGTACTCGTGAATCAGATTGCTCTCTTCTCGCTCATCCTCGTAGCAGTCACGGCAGTACGTCTCGCCGTCCAGATAGTAGGCATCGTCCTCGTGTAAGAGAGCATCACAGCAGCTGCATCTAGTGTAGTTGTGATGGTAGCAATGACTGCACAGCGTGATGTCGTTATCGCCATAAACATCCTCGTCCCAGATGCGTTCGCCACAGCATTCACAGGTGGTGGTGTGGTTTTCCAGACAGTCGGAGCAGATGATTTGCCCATTCCATTCCGTATAGTCATCGTCATCGATAAGGCTGCCACAGCACTCACAATACAAGGTTTCTTCTTGTTCGTTCTGTTCTTTTTTTACTTCTTCACTCATTTGAAATTCCTCCGTAAAATGAAAATTGCCCTACCGATTTTCTTCGGTAGGGCTTTGTGTTTGGGTTTAATATTCTTCTGCTAAGAGCATGGTCGAGTGGTCTATGTCATCAATGACATAGACCTTTTGATTGACTGGATTGGCAAGGTCAATCATATATTCCTTGCTGTACTCCGGCTGCTCCGAAAAGTGGTGGATGTGCTGTTTTCCGTTGGATACATCAAGCTTGAATACCTGGAAATAGTCCCGTTCTTCTGGTAACTGGTCGATACAGTTCCACAGAAACAATTGCAGCTCCATTGGTATTTCTGCCTGCACACCTCTGGTCAAAAATCGCTTGTTCTGAAACATTCGTATACCTCCTTTCGCTGATTTATTATGTCCCTATGTTCCGCCCGAAGGCGGTTTTTCTATGCGGTCGACATGATCGTATCATCAGTACCTGGCACAGATTCACGATAATGATATACAATTGAAAAACAGAAAAAAGGCAAAGTACATCAGTGTACTTTGCCTTTTGAATTTCTTGTGGGTTGTCTTGTATGCTTCACATCAGAATTTCGTCTGAAATGGAACGAAGTTTCGGAAAGTGTATCCGTGAACAACGCCGTTTTTCAAGCCGTGTTCTTTGTGGTTGTAAAGATTGCCATTGATGTAACACTCGCCTGTTCCATGGAAGTGAGTTCTGTTACAGGAACTCCGATGGCCTTGGAAATTGATTTTGCCGAAATGGTATCGGGCTGTAAAAAGACTCTGAGTGCTGCAAGATTGATTACCTTTAGGAGGTCTTTGTTGTTGCTGGGAAGGAATTGGGTTGCATAGTTCAAGCTGATGTGGTACTTTCTTCCCTCTTTTAGAATCTGCGAGATCGCACCATTGGGACTGAAATTCTGATTCTGGATCTCATCAATGAACACGGCAATATGCTGTGTCGGGTTGTTACGCTGCGTGTAGAACAGTGACATCAGAAGCATATCCACAAGTGCAGAGCCGCTGGAACAAGATACAGCATCTGTTGAAATGACGATAATGCCTTTGCTGTCATCAAAGAATTCGCCCCAGCTGCGGTCACTGCTGGCATATTCCAGAAAGCAAGAGAGCATATCTTCAAACTGCATGACAAGGCTGTCAGACATAGATTCGTCGGTTAGTCGTTCGTACAGATCAATCATGTTGACCGATCTGTTTTCCATAAGATCGCTGATTCCAGTGCGTAAGGCAGCTTTTTGAACCTTCCCCATATTCTGAATGTGTGCAGATACAATGGCGTCAATGATTTTTCGTTTGGTTTCGGGAACACTTGGATATTGGAGATTCAGAAGATCTACTGGGACACCAAGCTCTTCGACCTTGTGAAATGTTACATTTTCGGTGATGAATTGGTCTGCCAGTGCTTTCGCATGATCATCTCTGCCAGCTGAAAGATTCTGGAGCATTGCTGCTCGTGTGAAGGAATCACTGGTGTCTAATATCACGATTTTCTGACCAGCCCGAAAAAGACTGCACATACGTTCCGTAAGACTGTTGGTTTTTCCGCTTCCGCTTTGACCGAGATAGAAGCAGTGCATATTGTCAGCTTTCTCGAACTCGTATCTTTGGTATACCTTTTCTCCCAGTCGGTTGGTTGCAATAGGAAGCAGGTGTTCAGCAGGAGCAGTTTCTGAGAACCATGCAGCATACTTGCTTTCTTGAATCTTCAGGCATAATGTTTTATCGAAAATGCCTTCCGATTCCATTGCCAGAAAAGTCACTCTTTGAGCCGCTCCATTCTGATAAACCGTCAATGGATATCGCTTTTTCTTTGTTGCGTGAAGCAGTCCCACATGATCCAAAGCTTTGATGATATTATGCACACTGTTCGTTGTTTTCATTTTCGGAAGGATCACATTCCGAATTGTACATTCTTCCAGCATGATCAGATCATCCTTTACAATGAGTTGATATGCACCTGCAACGTAATTCATTTCTTTGCTGTGCAGAACGATTGAAATATCTCCGGATTGAATGCATTGACGCAGGACAGCAGAAAAGTCATTGACGATCACATCATCGTTGTCCGCAGAAATTGCGTTTGCCTCTATATAGGAGTGCAGAAGGAAATTGGAAACGTCATTGCTGTTAAATGAGTGGGATAGCTGCAATTCCACAAAAGATGCAATGCTTTGAATGGCAGCAAAACTGATATTGCTTTGCATATTTGGAAGTTCGGTATGTATATCTTGACAGATCTCATTGACAATATTCTTTTGCTGGATAAGTCTCTTACAAGTTGATAAAATAAATTTTTTGAATTCACTGAAATTTTCGCAGGCAATGTCAATCAGATAGCGTGTGATACAGTTAAGAGCATAGCACATTTTGTGTTCTTCCTCCTGTGTCATCTCTGTATAGAAGTCATCGCTGAGGCTGATATAGATCTTGTTGTCTTTTTCGAGAACAGATGATGCAAAGTTTGAGAGAATCGCAGTGCAGTGTGGTAATGTTTCATTATCTTCATGCAGTGCCAGAATGTAATGAAGTGCTTCATTTCTTCTTGCTTCGTTATCGATGATATTGCAGTCATTGATGACGATCGTATCGTCTTTCGTGCTTTGAAAAACTCGTCTGATTTTGGCTTTGTTTGTATCAAAAGAAATCGGTGTTTGTCCTCTGTTAAAACCTTGCAGAAAGAACGCTGCCTGTCTTGCAGAATCGGTATTTGGATAGGAAATTACAACGATTTGCTTTGGCAGGTAGTGAATATCATCCAGAATACTTGAAAAAATTCCGCATAGAGAAATGATGTAGAGCATACGTTTCTCCGGTTTGTTCAGATATTTTTCAACATAAGACTTGATTTTTTCAGGTGCCTTCTTATCTCCTGTCATGTAGTTGCTGCGGATGTTTTCAGAACAGCATAAAAGAATTTCTGGCGGTATAGAACCATCATTGCAATAAAATTTTGCGTATTCTTTTTCCTCTTTCATGTATGTGGAAAATCCAGCATGGTATGGAATCATGTCCGCAAAATCATTTTGGTACATCGAGGTGATATACCATGCAAGAAAGCGATCGGCCATTTTAGAACTGGAGCAGACATATGTGAATCCAGGAAATCGGCTGACCAGTTTCTTTTCTGTAAGCTCTTTTTCTGTGATTACTGTTGTTCGAGGATTTCCGATTGTATCCTGATATGCAATTTGGAAAACGTTTTTATAGCTGTTTTCATCGCAAATGGCATAGTTTCTGACGCTGTTGATTTTAATTCTTCCAATTGTTGTACGGTTGCCATTATGGACGCAAATTCCAATATTGCTGCTGTTGATAGTAAACAAGTCTGGTTGTTCCTTTTTTGTGCGTTTCATGTTTTCCAGATGCATTCTCAGCATTTGATTTTCTTCTTGTGATACTTTTAAATCATTTGTTGCTTGATTGACATATGCCAGACTTTGATTGACCATCTGACTTAACGCTTGAATGGAAGAATTTTGTTCTTGTTGCGGAATGCAGGATTGCGGCATATTTATATTGGGATATACTTGTTGATTTGGATGACCGTAATAGGGGTTTTGATTTCCAGTTACTGTTGTATTCTGTTGTACCGGTTCATTTTCTCCTTGAAACACAAAAACATCCTGAAAGCTCATGGTTTCTTCCTCCTGAAAATATCGTATAGAGTCAATACAATTGGTGTATTGCTATTTATATTGTACAAAAAATCAGGAGAATCGACTACGTTGATTTTCTCAAAAAAATGAAATGGACTTTCACCTTGGAGCAGGCAATTGAGATGAGGTATCGGGATTATCTTTTAAATTGCCAAGCCATAAAATATCCAGTTTGTTTGTCTGTTTGTAAAGTAAGAACCGAACACAGCAAAGATAATTCAGATCTTCTCCGAGATAGATCGGAATGGTGAATATTCTGCTGAGAATGGGTTCTCGCTTGTAATTTTGCGTGGTATCGTAAAGGTAAATGATTTCGTCAGCAAGTTCATTGACCAAAGTATCAAGTGAACCTTCGACAAGTGGAAGCTGCCTGTTTATCTCTATAGCTTTTTTGAAATTTTCGTCTTCCATGGAGAGAGCTTTGACTTTACTCATATAATGAATTCCTTCTTGTACGATTTCTTTTACTCCAGGCAGACGAATTCGGCGGTATGGTTTATCCCAGCACAAAAGGCAGATAATCAGCCTGTGATAAATTTGAAAATTTGGTTCCACTCTTACGTTGGAAAGGTCTTGACGTTTTGCAGATAAAACCTTAAAAATGTCAGCATTGAGAGAATATAACGTTATCCAGAATTCAAAACTAGATGTGAAAATTGCAAAAAACGATCGGATAGAGGCTGTGATGTAAATACTTTTTCGTTTCAATACTATGTGGAGAGAATATCAATTGGATCAGTTTTAAAAGACACTTATCTGCCTGAATCAGATCCTGAATAACATCCTTTGCTCCGATGGATAAAAGAAAACGCAGAGTCAGTCTTTTTATAAGAATCTGTTTTGGCAGTTCAGGTGCCTGAGGCAATAGCTTGACTGCTGAGGTAAGCGTATGTTTTCCGCTGCCATAGTATCGAATATATCGATCTGTATAAGATGTCTTTTGTTCGGAAATCGACATCAATTCCTGTACAATAATAACCCATTCCAATACAGATATTTTCTTTTTGGATTTCCAGAGCTCTGAAACTTCGGGAGCAAATCGAATCGCAAATTGATAGCTTGAATTTGAAGTGCGGATAATATCTTCCATTGTCACAGATTCTTTTAAGAGTAGAAAACTCCATATATGATGGATCGATTCATTTTCGAGATCAATATGCTTCTTGTCTATGAGGGGAAAAAATGATTCCCAGGTCATGTGCTCTGAAAAAACTGCGTGATCATTCAATGCAATGACTTTTGGTGTAAATCGATTTGCATCAGGAAACTCATAAGAACTTCGGCGGCAATCTTCAACTTTTGCAATGATACGGCTGGAGAGCATTATGTTGTAAAAAGTGTCAATGACGTTCTCTCCTTCGTGCTTGCTTTCAAGGATTCCATTCTTTTGGATTTCTTCGATAAAAAATTGAAGTTCTGCAATCGCTCTTTTTAATTCGTCAGTTTTCGTGTGGGTTTCACCCATTGCGAATTGACACAGATGAGTTTGGAGATATTGCCAGTGATCAGCGATCCTTTCAATTTCCTTCTCTCGATATTCAGGATGGCTTACACCCTGACGAAGTTCAGCAAGGTCTTTGGCAAACTTTTCTCCATAAACAGCATTGGGACTATCCGTGTGTTCCAAAGAAGGATTTGCGATAAGATCGATAATGGAAATCGATTTTTGGGAGGAGAATGCGGGATAGCACGTATGAAATAAAAAGTACATCAGCTTTAAAACATTGAATTTTTCTGGATCGTTTGTTGCATAAGATTTGATGTCAAGTCGCAATAGTTTTTTGGATTTATTTAAGATGCCGCTGGAATCTCTTCTCTCGAAAATTTCTCTTGAAGTAAAGGAATTCGATGTGCTATAGGGTTGTTCATTATCAAGAGTTTCATACAGTCTGGTGTATGTCAGAAACTCTTTGAATGCTTTCTGGTAGGCTGTTGCCATGTGATAACTGAATGGTTCGGGCATAAGATCACCTCTTATCACATTGTAGCATAAAACATTACTGCCATCAAGTTTTTGGAGAAAAATAAAAAAGTGTACTCTTTTTCAGAAAAAAACTTTTTGGGTTTTCAAAATCAGCAGGGTTTCAGCATTTTGCAAACTGAAAAAATAGAAAAAGAGTACAAATTTTTTGGAAAAGCAAAAAATGATTCACGTGTTATTCCTGGAAAGTGTGTTTAAGAGGCGGTTTATGAGAGGCTTTGAAACTCTTGCGATTCAGTATCTGGTATATGATTCACGAAAGAAAGTATTACTTTTTTACAAAAGAGCGAACATAAAAGTAAAGCTGAATCAAAATAAATCAGCTGTTATGCAGTCATATCGATACAAATGTAGCCAAATCAGATGCAGGGAGACAGAGGTATTACCATTACCTCTGTCTTGCAGAATTTGTAAAATAGTAATCATTATCAATCAATAGTATTCAGTCTAGTGATCAATCATAGTAGATATATAGTAGTATACATATATATTGTTATGATATATAACATAATAGAGTATACAGTATATCAGTATATGTCACTATTACATGATTGTATTATATATAACCAGAAGGAGGAATTATTATGAGAAGTGAAAGAGAGAAGAAGTCCATTACGAAGAGCATTAAGCTCTCCCCGTCACAAGTACAACAAATTGAAGAGAAAGCGAAAGAGAAGAACCTAACATTTAGCAGTTACATGGTAGACTGTGCCGTACATGGGAATAATAGCATTACACCACAAATGGTAGTTCGGATGCAGGAACTTGTGAATATGGTGCTGGAAATTGCGGGCAGTATTGACAGCACGGAATATATTCGAAAAGAGGAACTGCGGCAGAAAGCACATGATCTGGATGGTTTATTTACTTCTGTATCGCCGCAAGAAAAGTATGCAAACCTAGAGAAAAAGATGGGCTTATTTGTAGAGGGAGGATTAGACTTATGGGAATCTTTAAAGTAATCAGAAACACGAGTGATGAACTGCACTACTTATATAACGTTCTGAATTATACGATGGGCATACATACGGACTATGATAAACGCTATAGCCCGAACGTCGATATATACAATGCTTACGAGCAGTTTTTATTGGTAAAGAAATATTTCGGTAAGACAAGCGGTAATCCGGCATTTCATTTTATTGTCGTGTATGATGCAAGATCGACTTGGGGTGATAATTATGAGCGGGCGGAATCTATGAGCCGGAGCATTGCCTCTTATTTTTCGGACAAGTATCAGATCGTTTACGCAATACACCGAAAACCCTGCTCAAAGAGATATGGCGGTTGTTCGTCGGTATATCACGCTCATTTTGTTATGAATTCGGTTAGCTATATGGACGGGACAATGTTTTCAGGGAACAGATCAGAGTTGTATGCTTTTCTGGACTATATCAAACGAGTCACAGGGGATAGATCCTGGATAACACAATATGGCTCTGAGAAAGGAAATGGGTGTCAAGGCGTTTCTGATGTTAGGGCAGTGTGATTGAGCCTGTTTGGGTTTTGGCTGCATTGTGGCGAAATGGCTTGTTCTCAGTGCGGGTGTGGAGTGGGTTGTGGGAAGTCTAATTTTTGTTGTAGTATTCCAGTTTTCTGAAAATGCTGTTGTGCAAATGAGAGAAATGTGGTATAATAAATCTATACAAAAGCTTGCACGTTAGGAGTGAGATACAAGATATGACGACGAAGGAAATCGATGAAAAGAGCTTAGAAAATGCCAAAAGATTGTTTTCAAGCGGTGAGATCGATAGAATAGAAGTTGGTACAGTAAAAGGTTTGCAGGCAATCCACAAGGCACTTTTTGACGGGTTGTACGACTTTGCCGGAAAAATCAGAACTTTAAATATTGCAAAGGGCAATTTCCGCTTTGCAAACAGCTTGTACTTAGATGCAGTTCTTTCGGCAGTAGAGAAGATGCCTGAAAACACATTTGAGGAAATCATCGCAAAGTATGTGGAAATGAATGTGGCACACCCTTTTATGGAGGGCAATGGCAGAAGCACGAGAATCTGGCTGGACATGATCCTCAAAAAACGTCTGGGGAAAGTAACGGACTGGGCAAAAATTGATAAGGTACAGTATTTGCAGGCAATGGAAAGAAGTACGATAAACGACCTGGAACTGCGGTTTCTGATACAACCGAATCTGACGGATAAGGTCAATGACAGAGAAGTGATTTTCAAGGGAATCGAACAGTCGTATTATTATGAAGGATATGAAAAATAGAGTAGCCAAATGACTGGATTGCATCGGATTATTTTGATTTTCAAATTCCGAGCGGTTCAGTCATTTTTTCTTTTCGTGGAAAACTGGGATAACTTGTGGAAATCCGATATAACTTGAAACTACACATAGTATCCTATGAAAAAGACTGTGTATCCAAGCAAGCCGTATAAAAAAGCACCAAATGCTCCAAAAAAATACGAACATATTAGTAAAGAGCAGGAGGTGAGAATTATGGTAGCTCTACAGTACACAGAAACAAAATACTTGTTGAAAGTTAGCGAGGCGGCAAATATGCTGGGATTGAGTGTGCATACAGTTTACAGACTGATCGAACAGGGTGAATTGCAGTGTAAGAGATTAAGCGTCAGAAAAACGCTGATCCCTGCATCAGAAATTGAGCGATATGTCAACGAGCATTGACGGAAATAGGAGGTCGCATATGCTTACAACAAAGGAGATACTTACAAGAGAAGAGATCATGGAGATTTTGAAAATCGGCAGAAGCACGTTTTATAAGCTTTTGCAAACGGGTGAACTGAAAGGTTTCAAAGAGGGTAACCGGTACAAGGTGCCGGTTGAGTCGGTGGAACAGTATATAGAGATGAAAATGAGAACATGAAAAAACGGTATGTCCTTTTTGTGGGCATACCGAATTTTTTATGATTGATGATATTTGAAAGCGATCATCTTTTCTACAATTTCGGCGATTTCCACCGATTCTTCTTCTGAAAGGCATTGCATTGCTGTTTGGATTCTGTGGAAAGCCTCTATATTGGTTGGCTTTACTTCTATGGAAACATCCAGAAGTTCATGGAGCGGGATTTTTAGACCCTTGGAGATTTTATAGAGAGTTTCGATAGTAGGGCATTTTTCTCCTCGTTCTACTCGTCCCAAATAGGCAGGAGATATTTCTGACTCAAAGGCAAGTGCTTCTTGGCTAAGTTTTTTCTGTGTGCGAAAGGTGTAGATTCGCTGTCCGATAATATATGAAATTCGTTCACGATCGATGTCCATTTCGTCCTCCTTTGTGCTAAATGTACAATTAAGTAATACTTTAACAGCTTTAAAAGCAAGTTTCAATGACTATTAGAGCATAAATTATGTGTCTAAAAGTGTTGACAGAAGGATAAAAATGTGATACACTATATATTAAAAAGAAACTCCATAAAAATTTTTGAAGAATGGAAATGATGACATGATCGATGTATTGGTAAAAGTAAAATGTCCCTGCTGTGAAAGTGATATTGAAATGAACTGCAGTGAATGGGTTGTGGGTTCAACAAGCAGTGAAAAAAGTATGGGAATAGATACCCAATGGATAATAGAAAGTGAGTCTATGAATTGTCCAGTTTGTAATAATGAGATTATTCTTGAAGGCACTGTCGGAATATATCCTGAAGATACTATTGAATATATTGATGTCAACTTTAGAAAAGTTTGATGTCAAACATTTCGTGTCAGTAGTAGGTTGATTGAGAAATAGACGCTTTATCCTCTAACATTTTAAGGAGAATGAACATGGCAAAAAAGATAAGATTTCCACTAAAGATCAATGGAGCAGATGTAAGAACGATTGAGGAACTGAGAGAAAATTTTGACCTTGAGGGTGTCCTCGGATATTTTGCAAATGGCAAGCTTGTGATATGGCTTAGAGACCGTTATTACAATGGGGAAGCTGATGCAATAGAGAATCTGTCATCTGCGGATGAAAAATTGTCTAAAAAGATCTGCAGTATTCTAAAAGTAGAATACTCTGAAGAAGTAAGTGATATTGACATTGAATCGGTAAAGAGAAGAAATGAAAAGATTGCTTTACTAAAGCAATTAGATGAGAGTGAACAGCTTATTGCAAAGGTTGATGCAGTGGCTTTTAATCAAGATGATTTATTAGACATTCTTGATACAGGTACAGAAAAAATGATTTACTTATGCCAGGGTGATTTTGAAGTACCGTTGACCATTAAAAACATTACCTATGTTGGTATTGACAATCCGTCTGTTCTTTTACGTGCATATGATAACGTGGACTTTTCTTCTTTGAATTTAAAATTTGTCGATATTTATTACGGTTGGGATACTTCAAGCGTTTCAAGTGCAGACAATTTATATCAAGCAGAAAACCTATTCAATTTGGGGAAGTACGACGAGTCGATAAAAATGCTTGAAAATCTTGTTCGAACAGATAATCCAAGAGCGTGTTGGTTATTGCGTGTTATATTGTACTTTGTAAAAAATGAAAGTGATAGAGCATATAATTTAGGCAAGAAAACATTTGATCTGGGAGATATAATTGCGTGCAATAACTATATAAGTGCTTCACAAATTGCAAAAATAAATTTAAGGACATTAGAAAGATTATCTGAAAAAGGGGATGCAATAGCAACAAATACAATTGGATGTGTTTATTCGAGAAAAGGAGAAGGGAAAAAAATACAATATTATAAAAAAGCAATTGAGCAAGGTTATTTTCTTTCTGAATTTAATCTGGGAGATTGTTATTATAATGGTGATGGGGTAGAACAAGATTTGACGCTTGCAGCGAAGTGGTTTGAAAAAGCTGCTGAAAGAGGACATAAATCTGCACAAAACAGTATCGGCAAATGCTATTATTTTGGAGAGGGTGTGGAAGAAAACAATGAAAAGGCTGTTTATTGGTGTAAAAAAGCCGCTGAATCTGGTATAGCCGAATCTTGTGATGTATTAGCAGAATGCTATGCCTCTGGGTATGGCGTAAAGCAAGATTACCAAAAATCATTTGAATGGCGTCAAAAAGGTGCTGAACTTGGAAGTACGTTGTCTATTGTTGGCTTAGGTTGGCACTACGAACATGGAAATGGTGTAGATCAAAATTATCAAACAGCATTAAAATGGTATAAAAAAGCGTCTGAACTTGGAGATACAACCGCACAAATGAATATGGCTATTTTCTATTATTACGGGTACGGAGTAGATGTGGATTATCATGAGGCTGCAAAGTGGTGCTTGAAAGCAGCTGAAGGCGGAAATTCTGATGCTCAAGAGTCTATCGCAGAATGTTATGACTCTGGTAATGGGGTTGAACAGAATTATCAAAAGTCGATAGAATGGCGTCGAAAAGGGGCTGATAACGGCAATAATACTTGTATTTCAAATTTAGGGTGGCACTATCAATATGGAAAAGGTGTAACTCAGGATTATGGAAAGGCTTTTGAATACTACAAAAAGGCATCTGATAATGGTGATGATTGGGCAAAAAATAAATTAGGCGAATTCTATGAAAATGGATATGGCGTGGCAGTAAACATACAAGAGGCAATAAAATGGTATAGAGAAGCTGCAAAACTGGGAAATGAAGATGCAAAAGCATCACTTGAAAGACTTGGAGAAAGTTTATAATTATTCGAGGTGAAATATAGCATGGCAAAAAAGATAAGATTTCCGTTACAGATGAACGGAACAGATGTAAGGACAATTGAAGAACTGAGAGAAAATTTTGATCTTAGTAGTGTCCTTGGGTACCTTACGAATGGTAAGCTTGTGACTTGGTTAGAGGATCGTTATTATGACAATGAGGCTATGGCTGTCAGGGCTTTATCCACTGATGAAACAGATTTGAATCAAAAACTGATGTCAATTCTTGGCGTTTCAGACGATGTGAAAACTGAGGAAATTGATTTAGAAGAGATCCAAAGACGCAATGAAAAGCTTATGCTGCTTCGTCAAATTACGGATGACGAAGAGATAATTAATAATGTGGATTGTGTTGCATTCAATCAAGATGAACTATACGATATACTTGACGATGGAAAAGAAACAATATATCTTTGTCAAGGCGAATTTAATATTCCTCTTACAGTTAAAAATGTAATGTATATTGGATTAGATGATCCAATTGTTTTTCTCAGAGCTTATGACAACGTGAATTTTGCTTCTCTTAATATAAACTTTGTCAATATTTGCTTTGGATGGGATATCTCTAGCATTACAAATAAAGATCGTTTATATCAGGCAGAAAGATTGATGGAGCAGTTAAAGTTTGAAAATGCAATAAATATTCTCGAGACTCTCATAGCAGAAAAAAATCCACGAGCATTTACTTTACTTGGTTTAATTTATGGAAAAGTCTATATAAATAAAGAAAAAGAGAGAGAATTAAACAATAAAGGTGCTGAACTTGGAAATGTGTTTGACTTCATTAGTGTCGATAAAGAATTTTCAAAGTATAAAGAACTGTTGCATAAGATGGTAAACAAGGGTGATAAAATAGCAATGGGGTATCTTGGTTATATTTATTTTATTGAAAACGACTTTGATAATGCGTTTAAGTTTACTAAGCTTGGTGCGTCTAAAAAAGATATGCTTTCGTGTGAAGCGTTGTATTATCTACATATGGATGATTTTTTTTGTGGAAAAGTACCTAAAAAATATGTAGATAAAAGAAAGGCGCTTATTTATGGAAAACAGGCGGCTGCACTTGGACATGCTGATATTGCTAATAGAATGGGGGTGATATATGCCGAAGGGGAAATTGTTCCAAAAGACATGACTGAAGCAATCAAATATTATGAAATAGCAGTATCTTATGGAAATACATTTGCTTGTAATAATTTAGCGTCCTGTTATCGAGATGGTAATGGCGTTGAACAGAACTATGAAAAAGCTGTTGAATTGTATAAAAAAGCGGCTGAACAAGGATATGCTGGGGCTCAGAATGAATTGGGAGTGTTACTTTTTAGGGGTGATGGTGTCGAACAAGATTATAATCTTGCATTACATTGGTTTGAACTTGCTGCTTCAAATGGAAATGAAGTTGCAAAAGAGAATGTGGATGAGACTAGGAGAAAAATCAACGAAAGCAGCCGAATTTTGTCAGATTCAGATCTTGAAGAACTGAAAAAAAATGATGAGGCAATGAAGAAAAACATGCAGAAAATAGGCCGTGAATTAAATGACGAAATTTCATCGATAACAGACGAACTTAGGACAGATGGTTTCTTTGATATTTTTTAATACTATTTAGAAAAGAGAAAAGTATGAAGTTAAAAGAACAATTAATAAAATATGTAGATGCGGGTTACCCGATTATTTTTATCAATTCTTTTGAAGAAATAAAAACTGATGCAATAATTAAAGAAGTCATGGGCAGTCGAGAAGGACTCGAATGGAACGGAGCAAAGGGCTTTGTTGATTTCCGTACAAAGCAGCCTTTGATAAAGGGCAAGAACCTTGTAGAGACACTTCGTCTGCTTGACAGCGATAATGAACTTGACAGAAAGTTTCTTGTATTGAAAGATGCAATCGGTTTTTTGGAAGAACAAGAAGTAACAGCATTGCTGAAAGACGTTGCATTACAGATTTCTCAAGGTCTGGATACTGTTATAGTAATTGTCTCTTCGATCGTAAAAATTCCGAAAGAACTTGAAAAATTCATTACAATTGTGGAACTGGAATATCCGACACAGGATGAAATTAAAAAGCAGATAGGTCGTTTTTCAGAAGAACAGGATTCACCAATTTCAGATAGTTTGCTGGAGGAAATGTCTATTTCCTTCAAAGGACTTACAGAGTTTGAAATAGAAAGTCTGCTAGCTACGGCACTTGCTCAAAATGGTATGTTTACAAGACAGGACTTAAATTTGATTTTTGAACAGAAGCAGCAAATGATTATGAAATCCGGCATACTGGAAATGATTCCGTTGAAAGAACGTCCCGACGATATCGGCGGACTTGAAAGCTTGAAAACATGGCTTAGAAGAAAGGCCAAGGTTTATAAGTCGATAAATAAAGCAATGGATTTTGGCGTGGATATGCCTAAAGGTGTACTCATTGCTGGTGTACCAGGTTGTGGAAAATCTCTTGCCGCAAAAGTAACTGCACAACTTTTTGAAGTACCGTTATTAAGACTTGACATGGGTAAAATCATGGGGAAATATGTTGGTGAGTCTGAAGAAAATATGCGTAAGGCGATATCGCTTGCAGAGGCTATTTCACCATGTGTACTTTGGATTGATGAGCTTGAAAAAGCATTTGCAGGAATTGATGGCTCTGGGAGTGAAGTTACAGTTCGATTATTTGGAACTTTTTTAACTTGGATGCAGGAGAAAACAAGTCCAGCTTTTGTAATTGCAACTGCAAATGATATTACAAAACTGCCTCCTGAATTGATGCGAAAAGGAAGATTTGATGAGATCTTTTATGTAGGACTTCCGAATAGAAAAGAACGGAAAAAGATCTTTGAAATACATATTGCCAAACGACGTAAGTCAGATTTGAGTAACATTGATCTTGATATGCTTGTTAGTAAAACCGAGGGTTACAGTGGTGCCGATATTGAGGGTGTTGTGAAAGATGCAGTTGAAAATACTTTTGCTGATGACAAAACAAGTCTTTCGACCGATTACATTATTTCATCAATTAATAACACACATTCTCTTTCGGAAATCATGAAGGAGTCACTGAACAAACTATCAAAAGAGTACGAAACTCGCAAATTCAAGAATGCGTCTGCATAGGAAGAAAACAATGAATACAGAGAAATTTATAAGTGAAAATTTTCCTCAAGATAAAGCACAGCAGTTTGCAGATATTCTGAAGGATTCGATAAGTGATTATATTGGAAAGAAAGATAACTGTACAGTTGAAGAATGGCTGAACAGCTACCTTATGGAATGTCTGCCTGATAAAAGCCCAGAGGAAATATCGACAATTTCAAATGAAATCATCAGCACAATCCAAATTCATGATAAGACTATGGATTCTATGCACAATGCTATGAACTCTGGAAAATCTGTTGAGGCGTGGTTTCAGGAGGAAATATCCTCGCAGCAGTCTGTTGGGCAACAGGCTTATGAACTGACAGAAGCACATTCTGCCTTAACGTCTGTTTCAAATCAATATGTCGATTCGGACGAACAGCAGGAAATAGTAGATGTCGAAGTCATAGATTCAGAAGAGTGGAATGACGAAATGTGGAATAAGTACAAGATGAAAGATCTTGTTACTGAGACCGTTCGTCAGGCTGGAGATACGGCATTAAGAACTACAGCAAGTGATTTATATGAGAAAACCATGGAATATGGATTGAAGACTGTTTTGACGGATAAGGCTCTTATCAGTGAGTCGATCATAAACGGAGCAAGTTCTGGCTTGAAGATTGCAACAGCTGGTGCAATGGAAATAGCGAACGGAAATAATGTTTTTCCTGTGGATGGATCTGATACTGAGAGCCGTGCACTTATTGCTGGTGTAGCCATTGAAAATGTAAAAACACTTGGAAGAGTTGCAAGCGGAGAAATTGGAATTGCCGATGGTTTAAAGGAAATGCAGAATATAAGTGTTGCTACAGTTGCTGCAATTATAAAGTCTAAGGCAATTAATATCGGCTCTAAGATCGGCAAAAAAATAGGAACAACAATTGGTGCAGTATTTGGTCCAATTGGTGCTGCAGTGGGGCATTTTGCAGGCGGTGTCGTTGGAAAAATGGCAGGCACAAAAGTCGGCTCTAAAATCATCGAGACTGCTAAAAGAGTTGGTTCAGCTGCAAAATCTGTTGTATCTAGAGTAGCAAATGGAGCAAGGAATGTTTTCAATAAAGTGAAAAGCTTTTTTAGGGGATGGTAAATTATGATGGCAGCCTTTAAGTTGGATGGAAATAAAAATCAACGCTGTGCATTCTGTAAATATTGGTACGACTTAACAAATCAGTATATCAGACCACAAGACGCAAAGCACGGAATTTGGAAGTTTGAAACTACTGCAAAATGTCTTTGCTTGAAATGGAACCTGCAAAAGGGCGCTGGTATGCGTTGCGAGAAATTTGAGAACAAATTGGGATAACTGAGGAATCCATGGGGAATAATCAGAAAATGACTTGAGGAGCAGGATATATCCTGCTCCTCATTTTATATATACATTTGGCTTTCTTGATGATAATTATATTTTATTTTGTGAAAGCTCTTGAAAATTATTTTTAGATGTGATATAATTATTATAGATTTTCACATCTTCAATGACTGCTAGTGCAGTCTGATTGTAAAAATGTTTATATACGAATTAACGATAAATGCAATAATAAGAATATGTGATACTTTATGCAAGAAATTTGATAGAGAGTAAACGGAGGAAAAATATGAAAATAGTTGATTCAGGATATAAACTCGATTTGCATATCCATTCATGCTATTCTTTTAGTAAAGATGGGAGAAAAGTCGCATTTAACACCATAGATAATTTAAATATACTTATTCAGAAACTAAATGAGAATGGAGTTCAGATATGTGCGATAACAGATCATGATGCATTTAATTATGATATATATCGCTCGTTAAAATCTTACGAACAAATAGAGGGATGCTCTATTGTCAAAGTGTTTCCTGGAATTGAATTCTCAGTTGAATTTGAAGGAGACCTTAAATCAGTTGTTGTTCATGTTATCGCTATTTTTGATGATTCCGATGATGAAAAAATAAAAAACATTAGCAATATTCTTAATGATTCATCTGGAAATCCAAAGTATGATAGAGGCATGGCATACTCGGAAGAAACTTTTCTATCAATTTTGCGAGATATTAAGATTGACACAGTATTAATTGCACATCAAAAGAATACAATCACTAGTCAAAAAACTAAGAAAAGCGATGCTAACAGTGTAGGGCAATTGCGATTTGAAGAATTTATAGAAACTGACTATTTTGAAGCTTTTGAGTTTAAAAACAGACGAAATGAAGTGTTTAATAAGGCGTTTCTTTTTAAGGAAAATCTAGAAGAAAACATTCGTTTTATCACAGGTTCTGATTGTCACGATTGGAGAGTATATCCCAAGGAAACGTCATCTGATTCTTCTGAATTTGTGTATTCATTTGTAAAGTGCTTGCCTACTTTTAAAGGGCTAGTTATGGCAATTACGGATCATAGAAGGATAAAAAGAGTGAATAGCTTTTTTAATGTAGCTGAATCGTATCTTTCAGAAATAAATCTTACTATATCAAACAAACAATATACAATACCACTTTCGAGAGGAATAAATGTAATAATAGGTGATAATTCCATTGGGAAATCATTATTGTTACACAAATTAACACGTTATTGCAAAAGACAAAAAGGTGGAATAAAAGCAAGCTTAGTTAGTAGCTATGATAAGTATCTCAAAGCAAATAATATTGTTGTTCAATCTGAAATTACCCAAGATATGATATTTGGATTTGATATGCAAGGAGAAGTAAGAAAAAAGTTTGAAGATGATCCTATAAAATCGGATGAGTTTCTTAAAGATTTTTATCCTCCTGCCATTGATCCTTCGCCTTATCGTGAGCAAGTTCAACGTCAATTAGACAAAGTGTATCGGTATTTGCAAGAAAAATATGAGATTGACTCGTTAATATGTAATCTTGGCAGAGTGGAATTGGAAAAACTTGATGATAAAAATGTTGAAAGCCTAGTTTTTGTTGGTCAAATTAGTAAAGATAGCAAGAAAACACAAAATTTAGGAAATGTTATTTCGTCTATAAAAAGAATAATTGAAGAATTGCACACAATTTCTGAAAATCCAACTGTAACACCTGAGGATAAAGAAGAATTAAAGGCTATTGAGAAGAAGTTGTCCATTGTAGTTAGACGCTTTATTTTGAGAAAATCAAGTGTTGACAACGAGAACCAAGTCATTGGAATTTTTCAAACAGTCTTATCGGAATTCAAAGCAAAATATAATAGAGCTACATCAGATGCACACAAAAAACTTTCTTCCTACAAAGAAGCAATAAAAAAGGCTGAAGATAATATTATTGATATTATTATCAGACTACAGAACAATGCTCGTCCAGTCATTGAATTTGAACCAATTAATATTCAATTGCAGACCTATAATATTTACAATTACGAATTCCATAGTAGACTAAACATTCTTCAAATTACGCCAGAATATATTTGGTCACTTTTTGAAAATGCACTAAAAAAAGATACTAAAATACCTATCCTTGACATGACTCAAGAAGAATTGACAGATGCTTTGTTAAGATACGACGGACCTGAAGTTGGAGCGTTAGATGAGCTTAAGAAAAAAATTTCTGAAATGCTTGATGAGGATTTTAAGCCTAAATTTACTATTACAGAATCTGGTCACGATAAAACGGATGAATTATCAGCTGGTTTAAATGCAAAAATATACTTTGATATTCTTTCTTATGCAAGTGATAAGAATGGCATTTATATTATTGATCAACCAGAAGACAATATATCCCAAAAGTCTATTCGAGAATACTTGCTCGACCGCTTTAAAACTATGGGAGAACGCCGGCAAGTTATTATTGTAACTCATAATCCACAGTTTATTGTTAACCTTGATGTAGATAATGTTGTGTATTTGGGTCGGGATAGCGATGGGACTTTTGTTGTTCAATCGGGTGCATTAGAATATTACGATGATAATTACAGTATGTTAGATATTATCTCTACACATATTGAAGGTGGATTAGAAACATTACAAAGAAGGTGGAAACGATATGAAAAGAATAATAGAATTTCAAGTACTTGATGAAAAATACATTTTCAAGGAAAACAATACCAATATATTTGAAATTAACAAATTAACTAGGCAATTAGATGTAAAATCTTTTTATGAGGCATTTTTTGCTAATGGAAAAGATTATTCAGAAATTGAGTTCAATAATCCCTCTCAATTGAATAAAGATGATGAACGAATCTATAATGCAATACATGAATTAACTACAGATATCTGTACAAGGCTGAAAACAGAATTACCCACTCAAATTGATAGCCAAGAAAATTTTCAAGCATATATGATGAGTGATCATTCAGAGAAAAAATAATTAGAAAAAGTTTGCACTCAATGCTACAGTTATTTAAAGTCGAATACAATACAATCGGGTTCTATTTATTTCCATACTGATGAAGATCTTTTATTTAGAAGCTTTTATAATACTTGATCACTTAAATAAAAAGAAGGAAAACGTTTTATACATGCGACATAGATTGTAATTTGATTATGTGGCATACTCTATCGAAGAACTTACACGGCTCTCTGTAAAGTGAAATTGAATGTTGGCAAATCAAATAGATGGATTAATTTTGACCCCAAAACTGACCCCAATATACTGTACGCAGTGCATAAGCTGACAAA
>ERZ773110.1221-NODE-1221-length-21455-cov-4.893972_pt1 | contig 21455 bp, 17 predicted proteins | sample MGYA00580568_ERZ773110 | MGnify/ENA primary metagenome ERZ773110 (study PRJEB29015, sample SAMEA2737870) | human gut metagenome | biome: human gut; feature: human-associated habitat; material: faeces | place: China | collected 2012 ... | reverse complement strand
CTGGCGATGGCACGTGTAGCTCACAGAGAGGGCTATCCGGAGATCGGTCTGTACTGGGAGAAGGCAGCTTACGAAGAGGCTGAGCACGCTGCTAAGTTTGCAGAGCTTCTCGGCGAGGTTGTAACTGATTCCACCAAGAAGAACCTAGAGATGCGTGTAGAGGCTGAGCACGGCGCTACCGAAGGCAAATTTGACCTTGCAAAACGTGCGAAAGCTGCTAACCTGGATGCAATCCATGACACCGTTCATGAGATGGCTCGTGACGAGGCAAGACATGGAAAGGCATTTGAGGGTCTGTTAAAGAGATACTTCAACTAATCTGAGTGAATGAATGGACAGCGCATTACGGCGCTGATGAATAAAAGAGAACTGATGAGGGCGTGTGAAAATGGAAAATTCCTTTTTCACACGCCCTGTTTATTTTATGCAGGTCTGCCTGTTATAGAAATTGTTTTTCGGTCTACTTCTAAATTCTGTTCGATTTTCAAAAGTTTTTAATGTTTAACTTTAAAAACTTATTGAATATAAAAACTTTTTTGGTTATACTAACACCTATAAGGAGGCGATACAATGATTAACAGACCAGACTATATCAAGGCTATCGAACCGTTTATTGATAAACCGCTTGTCAAGATACTGGCTGGCGTTCGCCGCTGCGGAAAATCTACTATTTTTAAAATGTTGAGGGAAGAATTTCTGCATCGCGGCGTATCCGAAGATCATATCATCTGCAAGCGGTACACAGAAATGGACATTCCAGAAAACATCAGCGCGAAACAAATGTACGATGAACTCTTGGAATCCATGAAAGGAAAAGGGCACTGTTACCTTCTGCTGGATGAAATTCAGGAAATCAATGGCTGGGAAAAGGCTGTCAACAGTCTTCTGGAAGGCGCAGACGCTGACATCTATGTGACTGGTTCCAATTCCAAGCTCATGTCCAGCGAAATTTCCACCTATCTGACAGGACGTTATATTTCCATCCCGGTCTATACGCTTTCTTTTAAAGAGTATCTTGACTTCAAAGCTGGCAGTCCCCTATCCCGCAAGGAACTGCTGGAGGAATATATCCGCTTTGGCGGTTTTCCCATTGTTGCGCTCAGCGAATATGATGAGCAAAGTGCCTATCAGATCGTCAATGGCATTTATTACACGGTCGTTTCCCGTGATATTGTGAAGCGCCACCATATCAACAGGCAAGACCTTTTTGACCGCGTGGTAAAATATATCATTGAAAATATAGGCAAAACTTTTTCCGCAAACTCGATCTCCAGCTTTTTAAAGAGCGAACACCGTAAGGTTTCGGTAGAAAGCATCTATAATTATCTGCACTGGCTGGAGCAGGCCTTCATCATCTATCCATGTGCTCGTTATGATCTGCAAGGCAAAAGCCTTCTGAAAACGCAGGAGAAATATTATCTTTCCGATGTGGCGTTAAAATACGCTCTGCTGGGTTATAACCGGAAGATGCTGGATGGCGCGATGGAGAATATCGTATTCCTGGAGTTGAAACGTCGCGGTTATAATGTTTTCATCGGCAAAAATGACACAAAGGAAATTGACTTTGTTGCAACACGCCGCGATGAAAAGATTTATGTGCAGGTCTGTGTTCAGATTCCCGAAGGCTCTGACCGGGAGGTTGGAAACCTAATGGAGATCCGCGACCATTATCCTAAATATGTCGTTACACTCAACGAAATGGACACCGGAATCGAAAATGGTATTAAAATTGTTCACCTTGCGGATTTTTTGCTTGCTGAAATATGGTAAGTATACCTCCTGCTGCAAAATTAAATGACAGCAACTGATAAGGGCGTGTGAAAATGGGAAATTCCATTTTCACACGCCCTGTTTATTTTATGCAGATTTGTTTTATGTCTCTGTTCAAAAAGACGCCAAAATCTTATCTACCGTCTCCTTCTCCATCTTCCCAATCGGAATCATCTCCGCCGGTACGTCCTCATATGGCAGCAGCGCTTTCTCATACCAGGTAACATCGTGCCATTTTCCGCTCTTATAACCGGTATTTTTGCACACGCCCATCGTCCGGAATCCGCATCCGTTATGCATCGCATCGCTCTTCACATTCGGACTTGTCACCAGACTGTAGACTGTGTGGACGCCCTGTGCCTTTAAAAGCTCTAAAAGCACCAGAAGCATCCGTTTGCCGATGCCCTTCGACGTCACCCGACTGTCCAGATATTCAGAAAGTTCCGCATTCCAACGGTACGCCGCGCGCTCAAGCTGCTTATGCCCATATGCATAGCCAATGATTCTGCCCGTTTCATCCTCGCAGACAATCCACGGATATTCTGCCGTGATCGCCCGGATGCGCCCCTCAAATTCCTCCAGGGACGGCAGCTCCGTCTCAAACGTGATCGGCGTGTCCATATATTGTGCATAAATTTCCAATATCGCAGGTGCATCGGCGATAGCAGCCAGACGCAGGCGGCAGGATGTATGGTCCATAAACTGGTTCCTCCCTATCATTTTCGGTCATTTTTCCTTTACAGGCAACTATATATGAATCTTCCCGTTTCGTCAACTATTCGCAACCGGATTCATGCCTGCCCGTGAACCCCCTCAATCCACCAGCTCATTCTGATGCCTCGACAAATGCTCATACGGCAGAATCAGCCGCCCCCGGTACAGCCCGCAGCCGTCATTGACTAGGTCATTGTTGATCGCCGAAAACATATTGACATCCACTTCAGCTAAATTGAGCGATACCAGGCGCTGGCAGCGTTCATATGCCTCATCAAAATAAATACATGCACCTTCCGGTATCTCATCCCGCCTGGCCCGCTCGCCCTCCTGGCGCTTTTCATAGCTTAAATGATTGGCCACGCCGATCTCCGCGATATCGTCCATGTGCTTTGTGCGAAGCTGTACCTCCACATAGCTTCTGGAACAATTATCGTAAAACGTAATATGCAGAGACTGGTAATCATCCGAACTATTTCCGCAGACATAATCACGGTAGTACGGCCTTACCTCCTCATCCATCAACGGGGAGGTACTCTCCTTCACCCCGTAGGCCGGTTCCGCCGTAAACCCGCGTTCCTCCAGAAATCCCGGAAGTTCATTCGCAATCTGGTAGAGGTACCGGATATCTGCCTCCTGCTGCGATTCCCCCGGTTTCAGGTAACACTTCGGCAGTGAAATCACGATCCGGTACGCAATCAGGTCGCGGAAACAGCTCAATCTCTGCTTCAAATCGGAGATCGACGGAAATGCCTTATGTTCTGTATAACAATCATAAATATATTCGACGATATATCCATTAAATTTCGCCTCCGAGCGGATCAGCGACTTGATTCTTCCCTTAAAGTTAAATGCCAGAAGCGGATATTCCTTTGCCATATGAATATAAAATTCCCGGATCTTCTGTGACTGGGTCGTCAGGAAATCATTGTGTTCCAAAAGCTCCCGGATCTGAATCAGAAAATTTGCATGTATCAGGTCTATCTCATTGTTTGTCTGTTTTGCCTCTGCTTTCAAATCCCGGCTGTAATTCTTTAAAATCTTAAACATCGTATCGCCGGAATACAGATAATCGTTTAAGGTCACCATGGTCCTCACCTCCCTGCTTCAGCAAAAAGGGGACGGTGCATAGGATAACAATGCCCCAGATGCACCAGCCCCCTCATTTATAAAATAGAGCTATTTATTTTCCGTAAACCTTCTTGATCCGCTCCATTGCCTCTTTTGTATTCGCAGTCGTACCAAATGCAGTCAGACGGAAGAATCCTTCTCCATTCTTACCAAATCCGCTGCCCGGTGTGCCGACCACATTTGCCTTGGCAAGCAGATCGTCGAAAAACTCCCAGGATTTCATGCCGTTCGGGCACTGCATCCAGATGTACGGTGAATTTTCGCCGCCGATGTGCCAGATGCCAAGCTCTTTTAAGGTCTCTGTCATGATCTTCGCATTGGTGCGGTATACGTCCAGGTGCTCGCGGCACTGTGCCATGCCCTCCGGTGAAAGAGCTGCCTCTGCGGCGCGCTGTACCGGGTAGGAAACGCCGTTAAACTTGGTTGTCTGGCGGCGCAGCCACATCTTGCGGATGGAAGAACCACCGCGCTCTAATTCGGACGGAACCACGGTATAGCCACAGCGGGTTCCGGTAAAGCTTGCCAGCTTCGAAAGGGAGCAGAACTCGATCGCGCAGGTCTTGGCGCCCTCAATCTCAAAAATACTTCTCGGAAGCGCCGGATCTGCTACGAAGGACTCATACGCCGCATCAAATAAAAGGATCGCATCCTGCTCGTTCGCATAGTCAACCCACTCTTTTAACTGCTCACGGTTGTACACACCGCCAGTCGGGTTGTTCGGGGAGCAGAGATAAATAATATCCGCTTTCTGTCCCTTCGGAGGCATCGGAAGAAAGCCATTTTCCACATTGGCATCCATAAATACGATCTTTCTGCCTGCCATCACGTTCGTATCCATGTAAACCGGGTATACCGGATCCGGGATCAGGACCGTGTTGTCCGCATCAAAGAGATCGAGGATATTTCCGACATCACTCTTCGCGCCGTCGCTGATGAATATATCCTCCGCCGCCACCTCAACCTGGAAGGACGCATAATACTTCTGAACTGCTACGCGCAGAAAATCATATCCCTGCTCCGGACCATATCCATGGAATGTAGCCGCCTTGCCCTGCTCCATAGCTGCTTTTGCAAATGCGTCAGCTGCTTTCTGGCAGATCGGAAGGGTTACGTCACCGATACCCATTTTGATTACTTTTGCCTCTGGATGGGCTTTGGTGTATTCATCTACTTTTTTAGCGATGGTAGAAAACAGATAGCTTTCTTCCAGATTTTTATAGTTTTCGTTGATCTTCATACTTTATTTTCTCCATAATTTTAAGAATTTTTTTCCTTTACCTCCAGAGCCGCTTTCACAAACTCCCGGAAGAGCGGATGTGCGCGGTTCGGGCGGCTCTTGAACTCCGGATGGTACTGAACTCCCAGATAGAACGGATGTCCCGGAATCTCCATCGCCTCTACCAGCGTACCATCCGGAGACTGTCCGGAAAAGATAGCGCCATGCTCCATATAAACTTCCCGGAACTTGTTGTTAAATTCATAACGATGGCGATGTCTCTCTTCGATCAGACCTTTTCCATACGCTTTCATCATCAGCGTATCCGGACTGATGCGGCACGGATATGCACCCAGACGCATCGTTCCGCCCATGTCAGCCAGATCCATCTGCTCTTCCATCAGGGCAATGACCGGATGCTTGCTGTCCGGCGCAAATTCGGTTGAGTTCGCATCCTCATAGCCTAACACGCCTCTGGCAAATGCGATCGCCGCGATCTGCATACCAAGGCAGATGCCAAAGTACGGGATATTGTTTCTTCTCGCATAATCCGCTGCCGCAATCATGCCCTCGATACCTCGGATGCCGAAGCCGCCCGGCACGATGATACCGGTTGAACCGCCCAGGATTTCCGGTGCCGTCTCCGGGGTGATCGTCTCGCTATCCACCCAGTTGATCTCCACCTGCGCGCCATTTTCCCATCCGGCATGGTGCAGGGATTCTACGATCGACAGATAGGAGTCGTGCAGTTTGACGTACTTGCCGACCAGGGAAATCTTGACCGTCTTGCGGCTGTTCTTGATGCGGTCCAGCATATGTTTCCACTCCGTCAGATCGCACTCCTGCGGCGCTTTCTCGATGCCCAGCTCGCGAAGCACGATCTTGGCAAGTCCTGCTTCTTCCAGCATAATCGGCGCCTCGTAGAGAACCGGAAGGGTCAGGTTCTCGATGACGCAGTCCTCTTTGACGTTACAGAACAGTGCGATCTTGCGGAAAATGGATGGATCGTCCACCGGACGGTCACAGCGCGCCACGATGATATCCGGCATGATACCAAAGGACTGCAGCTGTTTAACCGAATGCTGCGTCGGTTTTGATTTATGCTCGCCGGAAGATTCCAGATATGGAATCAGGGTTACATGGATGAAGAGGCAGTTGCTGCGTCCCGCCTCGCAGGACACCTGGCGGATAGCTTCCAGAAACGGCTGCGACTCAATATCGCCGGTGGTTCCGCCGATCTCTGTGATAACGATGTCCGCATCGGTCTTTTCCTGCACGGAATAGATAAATGATTTTATCTCATTTGTGATATGTGGAATCACCTGTACCGTCTCGCCCAGATATTCGCCGCGGCGCTCTTTATTTAGCACATTCCAGTAGACCTTACCGGTCGTCAGGTTGGAATAACGGTTTAAATCTTCATCTATAAAACGCTCATAATGTCCCAAATCCAGATCCGTCTCCGCACCGTCGTTTGTTACGAATACTTCGCCGTGCTGATACGGGCTCATGGTTCCCGGATCGACGTTGATATATGGATCCAGCTTCTGCGCTGCTACCTTAAATCCCCGTGCCTTCAAAAGACGTCCCAGAGACGCTGCTGTAATACCCTTCCCCAATCCTGATACAACACCGCCTGTCACAAAAATAAATTTTGCCATCTGCTTTTCCTCCTCTTCCTTTCTTTAAAATATTAATCCACTTTTTCCGTCATATATGATTCTGTCAGATTTTGCCTTCGCAAAAGATTTCAGCCTGCACGGATTCCGCAACCCTCAAAACGCAGAATCCATGCAGACCATCGTTCTTTTTAGTCGTTCTCATGCTCCTGAAGCACATAACCCGGAATCTGGATTTCTTCCGGTTTTTCCATCTGGCTCAGCTCTTTTCTAGCCGCTGCACCATGTGCAATGTGCGCGATATCTACCAGTTCAACGTTATCCTCGTTGTACTTGCTTTCCAGGGTCAGCGCCAGGACAGCCGCGGTATCAAGCGATGTCAGGCACGGAATACCAAGCTCGACTGCCTTTCTTCTCAGGCGGACACTGTCGCGTCCCGGCTGGCGTCCCGTCTTGGAAGTGGAAATTACATAGCTGATCTTTCCTTCTTCCAGCAGGGAAATGGTCGTCTCCTCTCCCTCTTTGGCTTCCTTCGGCTTCTTGACTAACGTTGAAGAAATGCCGACGCTGTTTAACCGGCTTGCAGTACCGGAGGTCGCGTAGATGTGGAATCCCATCGCCACATACTCTTTAACCAGCTCGCGCAGGTCGCTCTTATCGGTATCGCGGACACTGATTAAGACGCCGCCCTCGCGCTTCATCGTATATCCGGCTGCTACCAGGCCTTTGAACAGCGCTTCCTCCATCGTCCGGGCGATACCCAGTACCTCGCCGGTCGATTTCATTTCCGGTCCGAGCTGTGTATCTACGTTGGACAGCTTCTCAAAGGAGAAGACCGGAACCTTGACTGCGTAGTACGGAGAGCACGGATACAGGCCTGTCTCGTAGCCCATGTCAGCCAGCTTCTCGCCCATCATGATGCGGGTTGCCAGATCAACCATCGGCACGCCGGTTACCTTGCTGATGTACGGCACGGTACGGGACGAACGCGGGTTGACCTCGATGATATAGATCGTATCCTCATGCAGGACATACTGGATATTGATCAGACCTTTCGTATTCATGGACAGCGCCAGACGGATGGAATAGTCCACCAGACGGTCTTTCTGGCTCTCGGTCAGCATAAATGCCGGATATACCGCGATGGAGTCGCCGGAATGGACGCCCGCACGCTCGATGTGCTCCATGATACCCGGAATCAGAACCGTTTCTCCGTCGCAGATCGCGTCGACCTCCAGCTCGGTACCCATCAGGTATTTATCAATCAGGATCGCATTCTCAATCTTGTGTGAGAGAATAATCTTCATATACTCATGAATATCGGCGTCGTTGTACGCGATAATCATGTTTTGTCCGCCTAATACATAGCTCGGACGCATCAGAACCGGATAGCCCAGATGATTTGCCGCCTGGATTGCCTCATCCTCAGTGTAAACGGTCTGACCCGCTGCCTGTTTCATATTTAATTTTTTCAGCAGGGCTGCGAAACGTCCGCGATCCTCCGCCATATCGATACTGTCTGCCGGAGTGCCGAGAACCGGAATATTGTTCTCTACAAGGCATTTTGTCAGACGGATCGCTGTCTGTCCGCCAAAGGCCACAACTGCGCCGATCGGCTTCTCGATCCGGATAATATCCAGCACATCCTCCGGTGTCAGCGGCTCAAAATACAGACGGTCTGCTACGTTGAAGTCGGTGGAAACGGTCTCCGGGTTGTTATTTACGATGACAACCTCATAACCGGCTCTCTTTAACGACCATACGCAGTGAACAGAGGCGAAATCGAACTCGATACCCTGACCGATACGGATCGGACCGGAACCAAATACCATAACAACCGGTTTTCCGCTTGCATTCTCTTTAATAAATTCTTCTGCCTCATCTTCCTCGCCGAAGGTGCTGTAGAAGTAAGGGGTACTTGCCGTAAACTCAGCGCTGCAGGTATCAACCATGCGGTAGCATGCCGGAACATGCTTGATTTCCGAAAGCCCGGTCATCTCCTTGATGACTGCATCCGGGAATCCGTTCTGTTTGGCTTCCATATAAAGCGCATCGCTCAGAGTCTCAGACTGCATCCGGCGTTCCAGGGACAGGATATGCATCAGTTTATTTAAGAACCACTCGTCGATCTTGGTCAGCTCATGAATCTCGGCAACGGTCACGCCGCGCTTGAAGCTCTCATAGATTGCAAACAGACGCTCGTCATCCTGCGCCAGAATTTTTTCTCTCAGCTCTTCCACACTCATCGGCGCCAGTTTCTTCATGTTCAGGCTGTTCTGGGAGATCTCCGCGCCGCGGACTGCCTTCATGAGCGCCTGCTCAAAGTTGCGGCCGATGGCCATAACCTCGCCGGTTGCCTTCATCTGGGTACCCAGCTTCCGGCGTCCGTAAACGAATTTATCAAATGGCCATTTCGGGAATTTAACCGTTACATAGTCAAGGGCCGGCTCGAAGCATGCCATCGTCTCGCCGGTTACCTCGTTCGGGATCTCGTCCAGATGATAACCGATCGCAATCTTGGTTGCCACGCGGGCAATCGGATATCCGGTTGCTTTCGAAGCAAGGGCGGAAGAACGGGATACACGCGGGTTTACCTCGATAACGGCATATTCAAAGCTCTCCGGATTCAGCGCAAACTGGCAGTTGCAGCCGCCCTCGATGCCCATCGCCTGGATAATATTCAGCGCTGCGGAACGAAGCATCTGGTATTCCTTATCCGCCAGCGTCACAGCCGGTGCGATAACAATGGAGTCGCCGGTGTGGACGCCGACCGGGTCAAAGTTTTCCATCGAGCAGACCGTAATCTCGTTGCCGATGGCATCGCGCATTACCTCAAACTCGATCTCCTTCCATCCGGAAATACATTTCTCAACCAGAATCTGATTGATCGGTGACAGGCGGATACCCGCCTCCGCGATGTTGTAAAGCTCTTCTTTATTTGCCGCAATACCGCCGCCGGTACCGCCCAGGGTAAAGGCCGGACGCACGATAACCGGGTAAGAAATAACCTCGGCAAAATCAAGCGCATCCTCGATGGTGGTGACAACCTTGGACGGAATGACCGGCTCACCGATAGCTTCCATCGTGTCTTTAAAGCACTGGCGGTCCTCCGCCTTATCGATGGTCTCCGGGGACGCGCCGAGAAGCGTTACATTGTGGCTCTTTAAGAAACCTTCTTTGGCAAGCTCCATGGACAGTGTCAGTCCGGTCTGTCCGCCCAGGGTGGACAGGATGCTGTCAGGCTTCTCTTTTTCAATGATTCTCTTGACAAATTCCAGGGTCAGCGGCTCGATGTATACGTGATCCGCAATGGCGCTGTCCGTCATGATGGTTGCCGGGTTGGAGTTTACTAAAACGACCTCCAGACCTTCCTCTTTTAAAGCCCGGCACGCCTGCGTTCCTGCATAGTCAAACTCTGCCGCCTGACCGATGACGATAGGGCCGGAACCGATTACCATAACTTTTTTCAGGGATTTATTTAACGGCATGACGCGCCCTCCTTTTCCTTATAATCTCTCATCATCTGAATGAAACGCCCAAACAGCTCTTCCGTATCCTTCGGACCTGCACACGCCTCCGGATGGAACTGGACGGTAAATGCCGGCATATCGTGGTAGGTGATCCCCTCGCAGGTGCCGTCGTTGACATTGATAAATGTCTCCTCCGCGCCCTCCGGCAGCGTATCACGCAATACCTCATAGCCGTGGTTCTGGCTGCTGATGTAGACGCGTCCGGTGGTCAGATCCTTGACCGGCTGGTTCGCACCTCTGTGACCGAATTTCATTTTTCCAGTCTTCGCGCCCTTGGCAATCGCCAGAAGCTGATGACCCAGACAGATACCGAACATCGGTTTTCCAGCCTTCGTAATCTTTCGGATCTCCTCGATGACCTCCGGGTTGTCCTCTGGGTTGCCCGGACCGTTGGAAAGCATGATTCCGTCCGGATTCATCTTAAGAATCTCCTCCGCCGTCGTACCAGCCGGAAGGTCAGCCACGCGACAGCCACGTCTGGTCAGCTCGCGGATGATATTTTCCTTTGCGCCAAAATCCCAGAGCACAATCTGGAACTCTTCCTTCTCATCCGCCGGTTTGATCTCACATTTCTTTGGTGTAACGGTTTCAACCGCCTTTGTAATGTGGAAGTTTTTCACTTCCTCCAGCTTTTTCGCATCATACGGCGGCTTCACCTCGGTCAGCCAGCCGTTCATCGAACCGGATTCACGAATGGTTTTTGCCAGCTTTCTTGTATCGATTCCATAGACGCCTGGAATGTTTCTTTCTTTAAAAAAGGTGTCAAGATCCCCACTGCATCTGAAGTTGGAAGGTTCCTGACACCACTCTTTTACGATATAGGCTGATAAATATACCTCTTCATTCTCGAAGTCCTGCGGAATCACTCCGTAGTTTCCGATTAACGGAAATGTCTGAACGACAATCTGTCCAAAATAGCTGGGATCTGTGATCGTCTCAAGGTATCCTGTCATACCGGTTGTGAATACGACTTCTCCGGTCACTTCACGTAAAGGAGCGCCAAAGCTTTTTCCCTCAAAATAGTCGCCGTTTTCCAACAGAAGATATACCGGTTTCTCCATCTGGTCACCATTCCTTTCTCTCTCGTACCCCGCCTGTGAATAGCTTCTTGCAGGCAGTTTACTTTTTCATTCTCAATAGCCTCACATTTGAGCAAATCTGTTTTTCCTCAGATGCGTTTTTCACATCATTACAGACGTATTTTATAAATTGTCTGCTTCTACAAAAAAAGCGTCCATGAGCCAAGCCCACGAACGCCTTTGTTCATTTTCTGAAAGATTATAGCATAGGTAGGTTCTATGCGTCAAGAGGTTTTTTATTCATTTTCGGATGGTTTATGCATGATTTATGCATTTTTATGCATTTAACATGTAGAATCTTGTCGGTTCTGGGTAAATAAAGCCCTTGTCTGATCCGCGTTATTTCCTTATAATAGGGATGAATGAAACTGACTTGGAGGTATTTTCATGGATAAAATTACAAGCTTCACCATTGATCATCTGAAACTGCTCCCTGGCGTCTATGTGTCCCGCAAGGATCGCGTGGGCGATCAGGTCATCACCACCTTTGATATCCGCATGACACGCCCCAACTATGAGCCAGTCATGAATACGGCGGAGGTTCACACCATCGAGCACCTGGCTGCCACCTGGCTGCGAAATAACGATGAGTGGAAAGACCGCGTCCTCTACTTCGGACCGATGGGCTGCCGCACCGGCTTTTACCTGCTTCTCGCAGGCGACCTGACATCCGAGGAGATCGTTCCGCTGATGAAGGGGCTTTTTACTTTCATGCGCGACTACAAAGACGAGGTTCCGGGTGCCTGTGCAAAAGATTGCGGCAACTACCTCGATATGAACCTGCCGATGGCAAACTGGCTGGCTGACCGCTTTCTGCGCGAAGTCTTAGATGGAATTGGTCCAGAGAGACTGGTTTATCCGGAATAAAAGACAAGAATAGCAGGCGGTATGCTTTGAAACACAAAACCCCCAGATGCTGCAGCATCTTAGGGGTTTTATTCTATTATTTTCTATTTTTCCTATTTTCTTGCATCCGCAGCCGCTGCATGTCCAGATAATCCTTCTCCATGCGCCATACGCGATACAAGCGGTGCGATCCGCGCGGATGCCTCCGGGGTCATGCTCTGGTGGGTACAGGTCTTTAAGAATGTACCAACCCAGACGCCACCGGTATAACGTGCCGCCCGAAGAGTCGGAAGTGTGTGGTTGGTTCCGGAAGCATAATCACCAAATACCTCCGCCGTATTCTGACCGATAAACAGGGAGCCGTAATTAACCAGCTTCGGAATCAGTGCATCCGGATCTTCCACGTTGATCTCCAGATGCTCCGGTGCATACTCATTCGCATACTGAACTGCCTCGTCCAGGCTGTCTACCACGCCGATCTCTCCAAACGTATCCCAGGACTGTCTCGCAATCTTTGCCGTATCCAGAATCTTCAGCTCTTCCTCTACCGCCTCAATCACGCTCTTTCCAAATGCCTCATCCGTTGTCAGAAGAATGCCTTTCGCATTGACATCATGCTCGGACTGTGCCAGCAGATCGGCAGCTACAACCTTCGCACTCGCTTTTCCGTCGGCGATTACCAGGACCTCGCTCGGTCCGGCTACAAAGTCGATGCCGACCTGCCCGTAGCACTGACGTTTCGCCTCGGTTACGAAGCGGTTACCCGGTCCTACAATAATATCCACCGGCTTGATGCTCTCAGTTCCATAGGAAAATGCTGCGATCGCCTGTGCGCCGCCCAGTGCGTAGATCTCATCCACGCCAGCCAGATCCATCGCAACCAGTGTCTTGGCGTTAATATGACCCGTTCCCCGCACTACCGGAGAGCAGGCGGTGATACGTTTTACTCCCGCTGCCTTCGCCGGAGTCGCTAACATCAGTGCCGTGGAATACAGTGGATAATTGCCGCCCGGCACATAACAGCAGCAGGACTCCACCGGAATGATGCGGTGTCCTAAAAAGACCCCCGGCTCTGGGCTGAAATTGTCAAGGGGTTTCACTGTCTGCCTCTGCGCGTTCGCAAATGCCTCAATATTGTGATGCGCCGCTTTCAGATCCGCCAGCTCCTGCTCGCCCAGCTCCTTATAAGCCGCATCAATCTCCTCCCGGCTGACCCGCAGCGATTCACGGGTACATCCGTCAAACTTCTCATTGTACTCCTTCAGAGCCGCATCCCCGCGCGCCCGGATCTCACCAATAATCCCTGCCACGGTCTCCCGCAGATTCCGGTTATCTTCCTCGCTTCGAACCTGTGCCTCTTTTATAATCTTGATCATACATTCTGCCTCTCTGTATAAGTTTTATCATTTTTTCCAAGTATACCACAAGTCTTTTTATTTTGCGATACAAAATAAACCTATCCAGCACATCTGAAACCAGAACGTTACTGTACACGGGTAGGCACTTTTGGAACCGAAAGTGCCGTAAGAAAACGTGGTGGCAGCAGGAATTTGCCGTATTTAAATGCGAAGCCACGGCAAATTCCGTTACTGGGCACGTTTGCGTGAACAGTAACACCAGAACAGGATCACACTTTTTCTCTTAGACAACCGTCTCAATATTCTTAACCACAAATCCCTCTTTTTCAACCGCTTCCTGCAGCTTCGCATCGTCCACGCCATTCTCATAGAACACGCGGGCAATGCCTCTGTCTACGTCCGCATCTGCACGGATGACGCCGTTCTGGGCGGTCAGGGCTTTTTCAACGGATTTCTTGCAGTTTGCACAGTGCATACCCTCGATCCGCATGATCTTGGACGGGGTACCCGCTATAACCGCTTTCTTGGAAAGATCTTCGCCGCGCGCACCAGCATTCCCATCGCTGCCGCAGGAACCGCAGCTTCCACCGGAGCATCCGCAGCATCCGCCGCCCTTTCCCGTGTAATGACGGATCGCCGAACGTAATGCCAGCAAAAGCAAAATCGCTACTACAATTAAAATTCCAATATCAATCGGTCTCATACGTTATCGTCCTCTCTTCTCTGACTTTTCGATGAATGGCTTCGGAGTATCTTTTTTATTTTATCATACACACGGCAGATAAAATATCCTACAAAATAAACTACCAGAAAACCAATCACACCATAAAACATGGAGCCGGATGAATCTCCCATCTATGCTTTCTCCTTTTCTTTTTTGAAATCGAATAAAGCTGCCTCCAAACAGCAGACTTTCATCCTGCTATCCGAGGCAGCCTTATAAAGGATTAATTTTATCACTTATGATTACAGGCACCTGCCGATGCCCGGTCAGCGGAAACGCAAAACCACCGGTCGGACGGCAGAACCTGTTTTATTTTTCATTTAGAAACTAACTTATGAAGCTGCCTCTACAGAGCTTCTTGTGTAGCTCTTCTGATCCTTGTATGGATCCGGACGGAACAGCATGAAGAGCATGAATACCAAAAGGACTGCTGCCACGATAGTCCATACGTTGAATGCAACTGCGCCAAGTACCAGACCACCTAACTGATATACAATCAGGGATACAGCGTAAGCGAAGAGATTCTGATACAGGATAGCGAACCAGAACCATTTTCTGGACTGGAGCTGCTGTGCCATCGTTGCGATAGCTGCCAGACACGGAGAGTCAAGCAGGTTGAACAGCAGGAATGTAAAGGCTGCGATGGTTGTCGGGAACCATGTCTGGATTGCTGCTGCTACGACATCGGTCTCCTCAGACAGATCCTCGGATACATTTGCCAGAACGCCCATGGTGGAAACGATAGCCTCTTTTGCTGTGAAACCAGTGATGGAAGCTGCAACCGGCTGCCACTCGCCGAAACCAAGCGGACGGAACAGGATTGCGATAGCGCCGCCCAGCATAGCCAGGATAGAATCAGCAGATTCTTCTACCAGACCAAATCCACCGTCTACAAATCCGAAGGAGGACAGGAACCACATAACAACGCAAGCCAGGAACAGGATTGTACCAGCCTTGATGATGAATCCCTTCAGACGCTCCCAAACATGAAGGAGAACGGTCTTAGCGGACGGAATGTGGTACGCCGGAAGCTCCATAACGAACGGAGCTGGTTTGCCGGAGAACGGTTTGGTCTTCTTTAACATGATCGCGGATACAAGAACCGCAGCGATACCTACAAAGTACATGATCGGAGCCATCATAGTAGCCAGATCCATGTCGCCGCTCATATAACCAGCCATAACGCCGCCCATCAGAGCGATAACCGGCAGCTTCGCACCACACGGAACGAAGGTTGCTGTCATGATGGTAAGACGTCTGTCGTTGTCCTGCTCGATGGTCTTGGACGCCATGATACCAGGAACGCCGCAGCCAGAAGAAATCAGCAGCGGGATGAAGCTCTTACCGGACAATCCGAAGTGACGGAATACACGGTCCATAACGAATGCGATACGTACCATGTAACCACAATCTTCCAGAATGGAAAGGAAGAGGAACAGGATAGCCATCTGCGGAACGAAACCAAGAACGGCACCAACACCGCCGATGATACCATCCACTACAAGGCTTACAATCAGGTCAGAAGCGCCTGCTGCTGCCAGTGCATCGCCAGCCCAGCCCTGAATTGCGCCAACAAATGTATCATTGGTCCAGTCTGTTACGAATGTACCAACCGTAGTAACGGATACATAGTAAACCGCCCACATAACAAGAACAAAGATCGGAATACCAAGTAAACGGTTGGTTACGATGCTATCGATCTTATCCGAAAGACTCATCTTCTGAGCCGGTTTCTTTACGGTCTCCTCGATAACCTTCTGGATGTATACATATCTCTGGTCAGTGATAACGGACTCAGCGTCATCATCAAACTCTTTCTCCAGCTCCTTGGTGTAACGGGAGAAACGGTTGTCTGCACTAAGATCAAGCTGCTCTACAACCTTGCTGTCATTCTCGAGAACTTTGATTGCGTACCATCTCTTCTCTGCTTCCGGAATGCTGGACGGAAGCTCTGCCTCGATTGCGCTTACTTTATCCTCTACGCTGCCCTCGAAAATAGCGCTTACAGTGCCTGCTGCATGATCCTTTGCAACTTTGATTGCCTCTGCAATGACTTCCTTCAGACCTGTTTTCTTCAGCGCGGAAGTCTCAATGATCGGGCAGCCAAGTTTCTTGGACAGTGCCTTTACATCAATGTTGATGCCGTTCTTCTTCAGAAGATCACACATATTTAAAGCAATAACAACCGGAATACCTGTCTCGATCAGCTGTGTGGTCAGATACAGGTTACGCTCAATGTTGGTTGCATCGACTAAGTCTACGATGACATCCGGATTCTCTTTTAAGATAAAATCACGGGTTACAACTTCCTCCAGTGTATACGGAGAAAGGGAATAAACTCCCGGAAGGTCCGTTACATTTACCTCTTCTCCCGAAGCATCTTTTAATTTACCGGTTTTCTTCTCAACTGTAACACCCGGCCAGTTACCTACATACTGGTTTGCACCCGTCAGTGCGTTAAACATGGTTGTTTTACCGCAGTTCGGGTTACCCGCCAAAGCAATATGAATTGCCATTTTTCATCCTCCTGCTTTTTTAATCAAACTTATTAAACTGTCTGAACATCTACGCACTCAGCATCGGCTTTACGAAGTGAAAGCTCATATCCACGAATCGTAACCTCTACCGGGTCGCCCAGCGGAGCTACTTTTCGAATAAAAATCTCGCTTCCCTTCGTGATGCCCATATCCATGATGCGGCGTTTGTATGCGCCTTCGCCATGAATCTTGACAACTTTGACGGTAGATCCAACCTGTGCATCTTTAAGCGTCATTCTCTGTTCCTCCTAACCATTCCAATTTTTTACTCGGGATTCCGTCTGCTTTTCTACCATACAACCTGCTCCGGAATATCCCCATTCCCTTGTCTTAGACCAGAATGTGTCTTGCCTGATCCTTATTTATAGCCACTCTGGACTCCTTTACGTGAATAATCACATCTCCGTCCAGCTGGGTTATCACTTTTACTTCGGTTCCCTCGTTAAATCCCATGGATTTTAAATGAGACCGAACCTCTGTGTTGCCGCTGATCTTTTTGATCGTATAGGCGATTCCTACGGTTGCCATCGAAATCGGCATTGCTCCCTGCATACGATTCTCCTTCCTCTATTTTTCCGCATTCTGCCCGTCATGATGTCTCACTTAGCGGAAACGGCTGTTTTTATCTGCCGGTAATCTAATTGATTCGCGTACATTAATTTTCATTAGTGCCTGCTAACAGTTGTTAGAGAGAGCTAATTTTCATTAGATGAGACTAATTTTCATTAGTTTCTCCTAACCCATACATAAGGTTAGCACATACTAACTTTATTGTCAAGTTTTTTTGCCTGACCTGGAAATAAAAAAAGGGCGTGTTTTACGCCCGAAAATTGTCAAAAATTCCCATAGGATAAAAGTCATCCCAGCCATTTTCCCACAAAATACAGCGTCAAAAGATGCGCCGGATAATAGACATAAAAGAAGGAACGAAATCTGCTCCGACCTCTGGAGCCATCATATAACATGAAGCAGACAGCCGTGAGCGCCAGCACCCAGAGGGGTTCCTGCCACGCGAACGCTCCGATGAGGACGGCAACGATTATCTTCATAAACACCCCCGCCGTTTTCTCATGAAAAAGAATGTGCTTTGGCACGTTAGTTCCTGAATTTCCTATTACACAAAAATAAAATGCCAGCACCAGTCCCATCCCCCATGCGCCGCCGTCTGCTCCCGCCGCTTCTGTCAGCGTACAGAACACTGCCGTTAGCACCAGCTTCTCCCAGATACCGTTTCCATACCGCTCTAACAGCTCCATCGCAACCAGCGCCAGAAAAAAGGTCAGGCAGACATTCTGGTGCTGTGCATCCATCCACCGTCCGGAAAATGCCAGATCGGAATCTCCGACACAACCGCCGCCAAAAGCAGCCTCCGTCCATAACATCTGCGATCCCACGTGTGAAAAAAACCTTCTACTAATAAAAAGGCGAACAATGGAAACGCCAGATCCCCAAATGTCCGGAATCCCGGAACCGGTCTGCAGATCACCGCAATGTGGTCTGCCGTCATCGCCAGGAGTGCTAAATATTTAAGGGCGGAGGCGCTGAGATGGAGGCGGGTTAAAACCACTCTTTCCATCCCCTCTGATTTCTCATTCTGCTTTTCCTTGATTCGATCTTTTATCGCACTCTCCTCCCTTCGTTTCCTGTCCATTCTATCTCTATTCCATCAAATTATACTGAACATTTCACCCGCTGTCCATCCGCACTTTTCCATTCCCTTTTTCTCCATCTCCCCTATTTTCCCATTCTCATTTTCCCCTCTTTCTCCCCATCTTTTTTCTTTATTTTCTCTAATAAAAAAATGTAGTTTTTCCTTATAAATAAAGGCTTTTTGGCACTTTTCCGCGTCTTTTTTACACTAATTTTACATTTTATTTGACAAACGAAAAACCGTGTTATATTCTGTAAATGGTGCTGGTGCGAGATCCTGCTGAAAAAGCAAAAATCCCGCACCGCTCTTCATTTTAAATACTAAAAAATACACGGACAAAAGAGGTAGAATCTCATGGCAGGTTTAGATATTATTTGCATTGGCGCTATCAATTATGACTATATGTTTCACTGCACCGGGCTTGATCTGGTGGAGACATCCGCCGGTGGAGGCGACGAGAACTTAAGCAACCCGATTTCCGATGTGGAAAACGATATTCAGGAGCTGGCGATAAAAGGCAAGGAGTACACGACCCAGATCGGCGGTTCCGCTTTCATCACCCTGAAAGTTGCAAAGCATATTCTCCCTAACCTGCAGGTCGCTTATGTCGGCGTGTGCGGCACGCCCAGTCCATTCGATCTGCGCTTCGGCAAGACAAATGACATTGACGCTGAGCTGGCGCACCTGGATAACCGCGACTGGCTGTTTACCACGCGCGAACGCTTCGACGATCCATATTCCAAAGCGATTGCCAAATCGATTGTCCGCCTTTATAATCACACGCGCAATTGCATCAAGATCGCGCCGTGTGCCAACAACACTCTCTTAGACCGCATCCATGAACAGGAAGCCCGGACGGGAACCACACTGGCGGAGTACCTCGCGCAGGCGCGCTGGATCCACCTGTCATCTCTGTCTGATTTCGACCAATTCGAGGCAATCATGCAATCGGTCATTCAGGCAAAACATTTAAATCCTGCCATGAAAGTCAGCATGGATCCTGGTTTTGAGTATACATCGCTGCGCCGTGAGCGCTTACAGCCACTGATCGCATATGCCGATTATGTTTTCTTAAATAAATCCGAAAAGAAAAACCTCGGCTTCAATGCCCGCAGCGCCCGTCCGCTCTACGCGAACCTCTGTGAGTATTTTTCTGCGATCAACCCGGATCCCACCCGCACCCTCATTGTCAAGCACGATGACCGCCATGAGCTGATCCATTTTAAGGACGGCGTATGTCAGATCCGCACAGTCCGCCACAAAAAGCTCTACCAGTACCAGTTAAACAACGATACCGGCGCCGGCGATTCCTTTGCCGGCGGTTTCATCAGCGGTATGCTCGATGATCGGCTCAATTCGGATATCGCTGAGCCGATCCAGCTCGGTGTTCTGGCTGCCAAGGGACGGATGCGTAGTTTTGATTATGAGAACCCGTATCTGAATATACAGAAATTGACCGATGCTTTTTTCGAAGCTCTATAATATTTTTTTCAAGTGCTGTTAAATAGCGCAGAGTGAATTGCAGCCATCATTTCAGGAGAAAAGTACGTTACTTTTCTCCTGTTTATCCTTATATAATTATATATATAATGTCTGTACACATCTAAAAACTTCTTTCATATATTAATATCAATTTGATATTGATTTTGGAGATCCCATGATCCGCCTCAGCCTATGTATGATCGTCAAAAATGAAGAAGCCGTTTTGACGCGTGTTTTAGCATCTGCCATACAATTTGCGGATGAAATCCTCGTCGCCGACACCGGTTCCACCGATCGAACTGTAGAAATCGCCCGGCAATACACCAAACATATTTATCACTATCCGTGGAACGATGATTTCGCCGCCGCGCGCAATTTCATCTGTGAAAAGGTCACAACCGAATACTGGATGTGGCTCGACGCCGACGATGTCGTTCCCGCAGAATCGATTACAGCGATTTTAAAGTTGAAAGAAACTTTAAGCAAATCCCCGCAGCCCGACGTTGTCATGATGAAATACATCGCTGGATTCCAGCCGGACGGCACACCTGCATTTACCTACGATCGCGAACGGATTCTGAGAACGGACCGGCATTTTCTCTGGAAAGGACGCGTCCACGAAGCCATCGCGCCACGCGGCAGAATTCTCTATTCTCCTATTCAGATCGAACACCGGAAGCCTGCTTCCGCTTTCACCCATTCTGACCGGAACCTGAAAATCTATGAAACAATGCTTGCAGACGGCGAACTGCTCGATCCGCGCCATCAATACTACTACGCCCGCGAACTCATCGACCACAAACAATACGAAAAAGCCCGCCCGGTTCTGGAACATTTCCTAAACGAACCGGACGGGTGGTATGAAAATAAGGCGGACGCCTGTCTGCTTCTGGCGCGCTGCCATGAACTACTCAGAAATATAGCTGCCAGTCAGCTTTCCCTGTTCCAGAGTTTTCTCTACGACCGCCCACGTGCTAAAACCTGCTGTGAGATTGGACGGTTGAAACTTTCCCTCGGAGAAATTTCCCAGGCTGTTTTCTGGTACCAGCTTGCCCTCAAAGACCGACCAGAATATCATCCAAATGCCTTTATCGAAGCCGATTACTATGATTTCATTCCTTTAATCCAGCTCTGCGTCTGCTATGATCGGATGGGAAACTATGATAAGGCACTGTATTATCATAAGGAAACAAAAAAAATCCGCCCGGATTCTCCGGCGGTTTTGACAAATGAAGAATACTTTCAAACCATATCCTCAAACCATAAAACAAACTGATTACCTATCTTGTGACATTCTCTCCGACCTCTGCGGTGGTCTGAGCGGCGGACTGGGAGTCGTTCCATCCAGCGGCATCCACACTTCCTACATTCATTCTTACCGTCTTCCACACTTATAATATTCCACAGTTCCCAGCCCTCAATTTCCCAGCCCTTTTCTGCTAATGCACATCTCTTTCATCGCACACATATACTACATCAAGATGGATGTCCTAAATCTGGAAAGGAGTTTTTTATGTTTCGTCATTCATGTAATTATCCCTACTATTTTGATGATAATGACTGTGAAAATAACGGCTATGGGCGCTGCGGACGCGATCGCGGCTGTCCCGGTTCTTTTGAACCCTACAACTGCTGTCGTCCCGGTCCCATAGGACCACGCGGCTGCCCCGGACCGATCGGACCTGTCGGTCCCACTGGTGCTGCCGGACTCGATGGACTGGACGGTGCTACGGGTCCGACTGGACCGACCGGGGCAACGGGGGCTGCGGGTGCTGCGGGTCCGACCGGACCGACCGGC
>ERZ773110.1218-NODE-1218-length-21490-cov-3.047213_pt1 | contig 21490 bp, 12 predicted proteins | sample MGYA00580568_ERZ773110 | MGnify/ENA primary metagenome ERZ773110 (study PRJEB29015, sample SAMEA2737870) | human gut metagenome | biome: human gut; feature: human-associated habitat; material: faeces | place: China | collected 2012 ... | reverse complement strand
AAACTGGACAACTCAGAGGATAGAGGAAGCGAATAAGTTTGCAGAGGAAAACGGTATGGAGCCTATCAGGATCAGTCAGATAAACTACAGCCTTGCTCATTCGAGCGTTGAAACTTTCGGTGACAATACTCTTGTTTGTATGGATACAAAGGAGTTCCGCTGGTACAAGAAGCATGATTTTCCTGTTATGGCGTTCTCCCCGCAGGCAAAGGGCTTTTTTGCAAAGCTTGCAAAGGGCGACGCTGCAAACAATCTCCCTGAGGGACAGTATGCAGGTCCTGCTAATCTTGCAAGACTTGCAAAGGTAAAACAGCTCAGCGAGCAGACGGGGGACACTCCGGCAAAGATAACCCTCGGCTATCTGAACAGCCAGCCGTTTTTTGTATCGTCAGTTTTCGCAGTAACAAAGCTGTGGCAGCTTGACGAGGATATGGAAGCGCAGGATCTTACATACGATCCAAAGACAGTGGCTTTCCTTGAAAATATGATATAAAATAAAGCACTCTGCATTGACTGCAGGGTGCTTTCTTGTTTTCTTGAATATTGTAGGGGACGGCGTCCTCGACGTCCAACCTCTTACACAAAAAAACTTAACTATGTGATATCTGAATACACCACATAGTTAAGTATGTACGTTCATATTGATTATGCCATTGGTATTACGCCCTTCTGAAAATTCTAGTCGTAAACTCATGCTAAATTGTACTTTGGACTCACGCCTTTCAGTAAAATTCTGTCCGCATAATATAAGCTATTCCATTGGATCTATTTCCTTTCGGTAAAAATAATCTCTAAGTGCAAATTACCTTTCCATTGGATCTATTTCCTTTCAAAATATTAAGTTATGCCTCAGTAGATAAAACTTAACGTGCCATTGGACTTAACACCTTTCGTGAAATTTATTGTCAATGAAATTTATTACATTTCCATTGGAATTATCGCCTTTCGCATAATTTCAAGATCTTATGCTCATCATATCAGATAAGCCTTGCTGAAGTAACTGGCGGATTCACCTCCAAATATCAGATGTTCAAAAGCCTTGAGTGCATTTTCATAACGCACCACTCCTTCAGTATATTATATGATCTTTAGAAAAATCTTAGTCAGTAAATCAAATCAGTAAGAGCATTAAGCTCGTAAATTTCTTGGCGGACTCACTCCATTCTATTTCATGTTCAAGTTCCTTTTGTGCATTTTCATATGCACCACTCCTCGAAATTTATTTGATTTTTATAGCTCTGTGAGCTTTTTATGTTCAGAAGCTAAATTTTACATTGGAATCACTCTTTCAGTTTATTTCTTTACCTCTGAAAAGCTGAAATTGTGCATTGGAAACACTCCTGTCTAAATTTTATTTGCAAACCTTCTGTAACCGATCATGTCGATCACTCCTTATATAAAAGTTGCAAAATATTCAATTGTAAATTTGAGAGTATCCTTAAATTGCAGTAACTCTGTGCTGTGATTAATCCATGAGGCCCTGCAATTTCTTCCTGTGTAAATCATATATGTCTGGATTCCTGTCAGCTCATTCGTCTGCGTCTTGATCCTTTTTTACTTTAAGAAATTGCCGAGCCTATGGATACTCTCCTGGATCTCTGATGCGTCCATTGGACTCGCTCCTTTCATATCTCATTAGGTATCCGATGAGCCTGCCCGCCTGCTGAACTGTAGTGTACCTAGTGTCGGGTATATGCTGTGTCCACCGATCTGCCTGTGATATATAAGGAAAACCTCTCGCCTCACTTCGCTTTGCCGTGCCCTCTGAAATCGTTACTGTATCGTCAGACCGTTGACCGTTTCAGCGAACCCTGTTGTCTGCTTTTGTTTGGCTCTTTGTTTTCCTTGACTATACTATACCACATCTTTTAGCACTTGTCAATAGTTTTTCTCAACTTTTTTGTATATTTTATATTTAATATTACTTTTACAAAATGCGCTTGACTTTGATTTTGCAGTGTAGTATAATTAAAGTGTTGCGGTGGTCAGAAACAGTCTTTCTGTTCTGATTTTCCGATATATCCCACTCAGGAAGTGCCGATATACCGCACAAGATCATGTTAGGAGGATAATTATGGATAACGAGTTTCTGCCGGACCTCTACGAGCTGGAGGACGAAAATGGTAATAAGCAGACTTTTGAGCTGTTGGACGCAATGGAATATGGTGACGAGAAGTATTATGCTCTCACTCCTTATTATGAGAACGGTGACGAAGCCCTTGAAGATTCAGGCGACGTTGTGATACTCAAGGCTGAGTATGACGAGAACAATGACGAGATACTTGCTTCTATCGAAGATGATGACGAGTATGAGAAAATCGGTCAGATGTTCATGGAGCGTATCGATGAAATGTTCGAGTTTGACGATGAGGACGAAGACGATGATTGCGGCTGTGGCTGCGGTTGTCACGACCACGACCACCTGTCATAAGAAAAATATCTCAGCATATAGGCTTGTCAATATGTAAAATGTACAATTTTATGTACTTTGATTTGCTGAAATTACCTATTGATATTATGGATATGTTGTGATATACTAAATAACAGAAAAAGTTTCCTGCCTTGTGCGAACAAGCACAGTTATTATAAATCCAACACTTCTAAAAAGGGATTCAGACTCTGGAAATGGATTGCAGACCTCCCGAACGAAACCGCATTTGCCGTTTCGGAAACGGACGAAGGGAGCGTGAAGCTTTCAGGCTGTTTTACCCACCCTGCTTTTATAGCGGGTTTATCGGCTGTGCGACGGCAAGGCGGCTTTTACTTAAACACTGAGCGTATCGATTTTTCGGTACGCTTTTTTGTGTCATAAAAACCATGTCGGCATAAAATGAGATAACGGAGCGTCTGCAGTGATCGTATGACAGTGGGTGACGCAGCCGAAGATCTGCGTCCGCAGGGCAGCCCGTTGTCATTTATTGCAGGACGTTTCGTTTATATAGAAAAAAGCCGCTGTGCCTGTGGGCATAACGGCTTTCTTCTTGTCAGATAAATAAATTACTTTCGCTAGTATGTTCAGCGGTGGCTGATAATGCCTTTTCCGCTGGATATTTGCTGTTTATGTATTCGGCGGCAACGAAAATAAATTCGCTGTTTGTAGGGTAGTGGTCAGGTCTTATGGCGAAATTACCGAATATCTCGGCTTTGTCTTTGTCCTGAGCCTTTTCCCAACCGATCCTTATGGCGGTGCGCATGTTTCTTTCAACGCTTACTGTGGTTACTCCATGTGCCGCCGCTATCTCCGGATAAATGACCTTTGTGACACGTCTGTTGGCTTTGTCTGTTGTAAGAGCCATTTTTATTGCCTCTTTGATGTAGCCATAGCCGTTATAATTTGGAGTTATGCACAATCTCTTCATCACGGTGGATATAGCAGATTGTATGTCGCCATTGGTGTACCACTCGTCAGCGCTTCGTGTTATTGTGATGTTCGGATCTGCAGAATCGTCAGGACACTGAAGCGCTCTGAGTGCGTTTTTGATATCCGCACAGCTTAGAGGACTTTTTATTATCATGTCTGCGTATTTTGCAAGCCCATTGTTTCTGTTGTTGGTTTTTCTGTCGGAAAGCATGATTATTTTCAGCTTAGGACAAGCCCCTTTAAGATTTTTGCACAGCTCGTATGGAAACTCCGTTATTTCTGAAATTATCAGAAAATCAGGTTTGCTTTTAAGCACCTCAAGCTGTATCTCCAGTGGATTGTAGTCTGACTGAGCAACACTGTACCCCTGTTTTTTCAGATAGTCTGCCACCTTCATGCCAGTCTGATTGAGGCTTCCGACAAGGATTTTGATCACGTCTTTTTTACACATTTTAATTCTTCCTCCAATTTTTTTATTTTTTAACTTTATACTACACTTGCAGTATAACATTTTTACGGTATAATTTCAAGTTTTTTACTTAATTTTCTTGCTTTTTGTACTATGTTTTAAGAAACACGCAATAATATATACATAGTAAATAAACAAATGTCGGTTATGACCAAATTTTAAATGAGATAATTGTGCAAATATTGTAATTTACACAGAGAAAATATGCTTTTGTGTCGTTTAAATCAATATATTATATGAATAGATTGACGATTCACTATATTTTACATCAACTTTACATTGTTATGAAAGCTTATTTTATGTAGAAAAAAGTCGAAAACGTCAGCAAAGATTGCTATATGATTAATAAAATATTAATACAAATATATATTTTTACATTTATTAATATTTACGAAATGATATAGAAATATATAAGTGAACGGTATTTTTACATGGCTTTTACAAAATATAATTTCTTGACAAAAGCTTTATTGCGTGGTAAAATATACGGGAGAATCATTGCAAAAAACATGGTCAGCAGCCTTTTTGTGCCACCGGTTTGCAATGATGTCTTTGTAAAAAATTATAGATCATGTTGAGGGAGGCGACGTCGTTTTATGAAAAAAGACGTTATCAATTACATTTGGACAGATAAGAAAAGAACAATTTTTGGTCTGCCTATATCATTTACAAGATATTTTCTCACAGAAGATAAGTTTATAACACGCAAGGGTTTTCTCAGCATAGAGGAAGACGAGCTTGACCTTTATAGGGTCGTCGACAAAAAGCTTGTCCTGACGTTCGGACAAAGAATGTTCGGCTGTGGCACAATAGTAATGAATGTCAAAGACGTTGATACGCCTGTTAAGGAAGTCAAGTCCATAAAAGCACCAAGAGATGTGCTTGCACAGCTTGATAAGTATATCAATATAAATCGTGATAGATACCGTGTAAGGGGCAGAGATATGGTCGGCGGTGACGGCGGTCATTGCCATGATCATGATGATTTTGATATCCATGACGATATCATATAAAGTTCTATAAGAATAAGGGGCTTTCGCAGATCTTTCTGTGAGAGCCTTTTTTGGAGAGGAAAGTGTGAATGTTTTCAAAAGAATATTTTCAGTCCCTTGAAAGCTCGTGGGACAGGCTCAAGACCTGCGAAAAGCCGATATTCATATACGGCATGGGTGATGGAGCGGAAAAGCTTCTTGATGAATTTGATAGACTTGGCATAAAATGCACAGGTGTTTTTGCAAGCGACGATTTTGTCCGTGGACAAAGCTTCAGAGGGTTTAAGGTGCAGACTTTCTCTCAGGTGCAAGCGCAGTTTGGGGATATCACAGTTGTGCTTGGCTTTGGCACGAGCCTGCCTGAGATAATGGAGCGTATCGACAATATTGAAAAAAGCTGCGAGGTCATAGTGCCGGAAATGTGCGTTGCAGGCGATGAGAATTTCAGCAAGGAAAAGCTTCTCTCAATGTATTCTCAGGCTGAAAAAGCTTACCGCCTTTTTGATGACGATATTTCAAAGCTTACCTTTGAAAAGCTGACAGCGTTCAAGATAACAGGCAAGCTTTCTTATCTCCGTGAGATATTTACGGATAAGGACAAGATAGCCGAGATACTTCCCCTTGGAGAAAACGAGATATACTGCGACTTGGGAGCATACACAGGCGACACTGCCGCAGAGCTTATCTCACGCACAGGGGGAAAGTATGAGAGAATATATGCCCTCGAACCTGAGAGAAAAAACTTTCAGAAATGCCTGAAAAATCTAAAAGCCAATGACAATATAAGCCTTTACAATGCCGCCGCATGGAGCATTGATACCGAGCTTTATTTCGCAGGCGGCGCAGGCAGACAGGGCAGAGTAGATACCGCAGGAAAAAAGGTTCGTGCAAGAAGTCTGGACAGCGTTCTTGCAGGCAAAAAATGCACCTATATAAAATATGACGTTGAGGGAGCAGACCTAGAAGCTATCAAAGGCAGTGAATATACCATTTCACGCTATGCCCCCAAAATATGCAGTGCGTTGTATCACAGACCATATGATTACATCACCCTGCCTCTGTATATAAACAGTCTTTGCAAAGGATACAAATTCTATATCCGTCAGGAAAGATACTACCCCGCATGGGAAACAAACCTTTTCTGCGTCCATGATAAATAAGGAGAAAAATAATGAGTATAACAGTAAGCCTTAACGATAACTGGAAAATGAAAAAAGCAGGCTCGCAGGAGAGCTTTGACTGCAAAGTTCCATGCTCTGTATATAAGACCCTGCTTGACTATAAAAAGATACCCGACCCATATTATCGTGAGAACGAGTATATCTCAACACAGATATGTGATGATGATTACGATTTTGAAACAGTTTTCAGTGCAGATAAGACCACCGCAGACTGTGAGAATACCGTTTTGCACTTTGACGGCATTGATACCATAGCAAACGTCTGTCTGAACGGCATTCACCTTGGTAGAGTGAACAATATGCACAGAGTATGGGAGTTTCCTGTCCATGGTATTATCAAAGAGGGGGACAACACTCTCACAGTGAAAATAACCTCGCCAAACAGATACATAAAAGAAATGGACGAAAAACGTCACCTTTGGGGCGTTGACTCCACCATGACAGGCTATACACATATAAGAAAAGCCCATTGTATGTTCGGCTGGGATTGGGGTCCAATGCTCCCTGATATGGGCATATGGCGCAGTGTATCCCTTATCGTTCCAGATGCAGGACGTATACTTGACGTTTACTACAGCCAAAAGCACACCGATAACAAAGTGACTTTGAAAGCCCTTTTGCATATAGAAAACCACGGCTGTAAAAAAGCTATGGTGGAAATATCCGACCCGCAGGGCAATATCGCCGCAAAAGCCGACATAAGCCTAGAGGAAAGTGCAGAATATTATGAAACAGAGCTTGTGATAAACGACCCTCAGCTTTGGTGGGTGAACGGCTATGGCGAACAGCCGCTCTATATCTGTGCCGTGATTTTGTATGATGAAAACGGCTTGTGCGCTGATAAAAATACACAGCGCATAGGTCTTAGAACTTTAACTGTCAGCCGTGAAAAAGATCAGTGGGGCGAGGAGTTCTGCTTTATAAACAATGGTGTGAAGATATTTGCCATGGGCGCAAACTATATCCCCGAAGACCAGATAGTCACACGCTGTAACGAGGAGAAAACAAGAAAGCTCCTTGCAGATTGCAAGACCGCAAACTATAACTTTATAAGAGTGTGGGGAGGCGGTTATTATCCTGACGAGTATTTCTATGACTACTGCGACGAGAATGGTATCATAGTATGGCAGGACTTTATGTTCGCCTGCTCTGCATATCTGCTCACAGAGGAGTTTGAAGAAACTGTCCGTGGGGAAGTTCGTGACAACGTTATTCGCCTGAGAAACCACCCGTCCCTTGGTCTGTGGTGCGGCAACAACGAGATAGAATCCGCATGGGAATATTGGGGTCTCACCGAGGACGAGGAAGCAAAGCGTGACTATCTTATTATTTTTGAGGATATTATCCCACAGGTGCTTAAAGCCTATGACCCCTGCGAAAACACCTTCTATTGGCCGTCATCACCTTCATCAGGGGGAGGCTTCAAGGATGCTTCCTCAAACCATGCAGGGGATATGCACTATTGGGACGTTTGGCACAACTTCAAGCCTATCGAAGCGTTCAGAGAATTTTATTACCGCTTCTGCTCAGAATACGGCTTTGAAAGCCTGCCTGATATAAAGACCTGCCGTGCCTTTGCTGATGAAACAAAGGGCGACTTTGACCTTTGCTCACCGGTTATGGAGGCACATCAGAAGTGCGTTCAAGGCAACGAGAAGATAATGTACTATCTTGCTCAAATGGTAAGATATCCATATGATTTCAAAAAGCTCATCTATTCCTCACAGCTCGTTCAGGCGGATTGCATACGCTCGAATGTTGAGCATATGAGAAGAGCAAGGGGCAGATGTATGGGCTCTGCCTATTGGCAGGTGAACGATTCAAACCCTGTTATCTCATGGTCAAGTATCGACTATTTCGGCAGGTGGAAAGGTCTGCATTATTATGCAAAGCGTTTTTACGCTCCATGCCTTATCTCCTGCGACGATACCCATAGAAAAAAGCCTGTCCTTAACATATCCAACGAGCGAATGACAGCCTTTGAGGGCGTGGTAAAATGGACGCTGAGAAACAATAAAGCTGAAATTCTGCAAAGCGGCGAAAAATCCGTGAGCGTTCCGGCTCTCACAGCACAGAACGTCCTTACTATCGACCTTTCAGACGAGCTTAAAAACCGTACCGACCCTCGTGAAAAATATCTCGAATATTCCATTATGGAGAACGGCAAGGTGTTGAGCTTTGGCACAACGCTCTTTGTGCGCCCGAAAGAATTTACCTTCCTTGAGCCAAAGATAACCTACGGCATATCAGAAAGCGAGGATAAATTCGCCCTGACATTCTGTGCCGAGAATTACGCCAAAAGCGTCTGCCTCAGCCTGAAAACTGCCGACTGCGTGTTCTCTGACAACTGGTTCGATATCCACGGAAAAGAGCCTGTTACCATAATGATAGACAAAGCCTCCCTCAGCAGAAAAATGACAGCGCAGGAGCTGTCCGGGGAGCTTGAGATAATGCACAATTAGGGCTGTGACACTATGTCACCGGCAAGGAAAATTTGATGTTTATAAACACGCAATGCCTGTGCTTTGCAAATGTACATATCAAGCTATCCTGCGTATAAGTAGCCTGAAATAAAATTTTAGGAGGAACTGCTTTGAAAGTAAAACTAAGCAAATACTTGAAGCCCTATGCACTGTTTGCGGTGCTGACACCTCTATCCATGGTGGGAGAAGTGCTGGGCGACCTGCTTCAGCCAAAGCTTATGTCAAAAATAGTTGACGATGGCGTGCTGGGTCAGGATATGGATCTTATCATAAGAACGGGACTTCTCATGCTCCTTGTTCTTATAGGTGGCGGAGCTTGCGGAATTGCGGCTTCTGCATTCGGTGGGATAGCTTCCCAAAGCTTTTCAAGAGATCTGCGTGTGGACGTTTTCAAGCGTGTCATGGGTCTTTCATTTGAACAGACCGACAAGTTCACCACAGGCTCATTGGTAACACGTCTTACAGCGGATATAACCGCTATCCAGCAAATGGTAGACTTCATGCTGAGAATGTTGGTGCGTGACAGCCTGCTGTTCTTCGGCGGAATAATCATGATGCTTACTCTGAACGTTCGCTTTGGAATAATAATCCTATGTGCCTTGCCTGTCGAGATAATCATGATGATAATAATTCTCAAAAAGGCAAACCCATACTATTCTATCGTTGCAAAACGTCTTGACAGCGTAAACTCTGTGGTTCAGGAGAACGTCACAGGCGCAAGAGTAGTAAAAGCCTATGTGAGAGAGGATACAGAAGAAAAGCGTTTTGACGATGCAAATATAAGCCTTATGGAATCAAACCTCCGTGTTCAGACCCTTATGGCTATCCTTCAGCCGCTTCTTATGATAATACTCAATCTGTCTGTTATTGCCGTTATAGTTATAGGCGGCTGGCAGGTGCAGGCACAAGCTATGAAGGTCGGCGAGGTCATGGCGGCTATTACATATCTTACGCAGGTACTGCAGGGTGTAATGATGATGTCAATGATGTTCCAGACTCTTGCAAAGGCTTCCGCGTCTGCAAACAGGCTGAGAGAAGTCCTTGAAACTGACCCAGTTATAAAAAGCGGCAGCGTTTCCCTTTCAGATAAAACAGGCGGCACGGTGAGCTTTAAAAACGTTTCATTCTCCTATCCTGAAACCAAGGGCAGACCTGTTATCTCAGACCTTACCCTTGATATAAAGTCAGGGGAGAGCGTTGCCATACTAGGTGCAACTGGTTCGGGAAAATCCTCCCTTGTGAACCTTATCCCAAGATTTTACGATTGCACAGCAGGGGAAGTCCTCGTTGACGGCGTAAACGTCAAGGATTGCAAGCTTGACGAGCTTAGAAAGAAAGTTGGCATAGTCCTGCAAAAGAGCGAGCTTTTCTCAGGCACAGTTGAGGACAACATAAAGTGGGGCGACAAAAACGCTACCCATGAGGAGGTCATTTCCGCCGCACAGGCAGCTCAGGCTGACGAGTTCATTCAGAAAATACCTGCAGGCTATGAGGGTATTATAGCAGAAAAGGGTGCTTCACTGTCAGGCGGTCAGAAGCAAAGACTTTCTATCTCAAGAGCGGTACTTAAAAAACCTGAGATCCTCATTCTTGATGATTCCACCTCCGCCCTCGACCTTGGCACAGAAGCTAAGCTCCGTGCGGAGATAGACCGCAAAATGAACGGCACTACCCTTATCATAATCGCACAGCGTATCCAGAGCGTAAAATCATGCGACAGGATAGCCGTCCTTGACCACGGCAAGCTTTGTGCCTGCGATACTCATGAAAATCTGCTAAAGACCTGCGAGGTATATCAGGATATCTACGCTTCACAGGTAAAAACGTCAGGAGGTGAAGTGTAATGCCTCCAATGCATCCAATGGGACCCGGCGGAAGAAAACCGGGCGGACCGCACGGTGCAATGCTCACAATGGAAAAGCCTAAGGACGCCAAGAACACCCTTAAAAAGCTTATCGGCTATATAGGCAGAAACAGATATCTGTTTTTCGCTCTTATCGGTGTAATGCTCATCATAACTCTGCTCAATCTTGCCGCACCGTCAATACAGCAGATAGCCATAGACTGCATCACTCTCACCAAAAAGAAAACAAGCGTTGACTTCGGTGCGCTTGGCAAAACGCTCATAGGACTTGGGGCAGTTTATCTCCTGTCCTCTGTTTTCACCTATATGCAGGGAATATTCTCCGCAAAGCTTTCACAGTACACAGTAAAGACCATGCGTAAAGACTTGTTCTCAAGCCTTGTAAGACTTCCTATAAAATATCTCGATACCCACAGCCATGGCGATATAATGAGCCGTATGACAAACGACGTCGAGAACATTTCCACAACTATCTCCCAGTCTATAGGCTCGCTCATCTCAGGCGTGCTGACCATAGTGGGAACAGTTGTCATAATGCTTCTGTATTCACCGCTTCTTACCCTTATCTCACTGTCTACAGTGTTCCTTACCATATTCGTTTCAGGCGTACTCACAAAGTATATGAAGAAATACTTCATCAAACAGCAGGTGCTTCTTGGCGAGATAAACGGTGAAGTGGAAGAAATGGTCGTTGGCTATAGAACGGTCGTTTCCTACGGCAAGGAGCAGGACGCTGTTGACAAGTTTGAGAAAATGAGCAACAATCTGAAAAAATGTGGCATAAAAGCTCAGATATTCGGTGGTGTAATGGGTCCTTGCATGAACTTAATATCCAATTTCGGCTTTATCCTTATCGCTGCATTTGGCGGCTGGTTCGCAATAAAAGGCTTTATAACAGTGGGAACTATTCAGGCTTTCATACTCTATTCAAAACAGTTCTCGCGTCCTATCAATGAGATTGCAAATCAGTTTGCAAATATCCAGACTGCAATAGCAGGTGCAGAGCGTATCTTTGAGGTCATGGACGCTGATAAGGAAACTGACGAGGGCAAGGCTGACTTTGAGGTGGAAAACGTCAAAGGCGATATCAACTTCAAGCATATCGACTTCTCGTATGTTCCTGAAAAACAGGTGCTAAAAGACCTCGATCTTGAAGTAAAAGCAGGTCAGAAAATAGCCATAGTCGGTGCAACAGGCTCAGGCAAGACCACCATAGTAAATCTTCTCACAAGATTTTATCCCGTTGACAGCGGTGAGATAACCATAGACGGTCAGAGCATTTACGATATCCCGAAAGACAAGCTCAGACGTTCCATAGCCATAGTTTTGCAGGATACAGTGCTTTTTAAGGACACCATAGAGGAGAATATCCGCTACGGCAGAGAAAACGCCACCCTTGATGAAATAAAGGCGGCGGCAAAGTTTGCGAACGCAGACGAGTTCATAGAAAGACTTTCCGAGGGTTACGACACAGTGCTTGCCGAGGGCGGCTCAAACCTTTCACAAGGTCAGCGTCAGCTTCTCTCCATAGCAAGAGCAGTGCTTGCCGACCCGAAGATACTTATTCTTGACGAAGCCACTTCCTCGGTTGATACCAGAACTGAGATGCACATTCAGTCCGCAATGGTGGCTCTTATGAAAAACAGAACCTCCCTTATCATCGCTCACCGACTTTCCACTATCCGTGACGCCGATAAGATAGTCGTTATCGACGGTGGACGTGTTGCAGAGCAGGGTAGCCATGAGGAGCTTATCGCCGCCAAGGGCTGTTACTACAGGCTTTATCAGACGCAGTTCTCAGGCGTTAAGACCTGATACAATGGTGTTTGGAAAACGTATATAGTCAATATCGTACATTCAAACAAATACGACGTCCCACTTCTCGATATTTCGTCAACCCACAAAACTTCGTGATAATTCAAACTTTTACACTCTCAAAATCGGGCTGTCGAGGGCGCCAGCCCCTACATGAAAATTGGCGGTCTTATCAAACAAATCAAGGCACAGGAAAACCTCTTCTGTGCCTTTTTTATGCGCAAAAAAAGGACGGCTCTCATAAGAAAGCCGTCCTTGATGTTATCTGAAATATTACTTTGTAACAAGTGCCAGAGTATCTCTTGCAATGAGAAGCTCTTCGTTTGTTGGGATAACGTAAACCTTTGTCTTAGAATCGTCTGTGGATATCTCCTTGAGGATTCCACGGCAGAGGTTTTTCTCAGCGTCAATGTGGATACCGAGGATATCGAGATTTGAGCAAGCAGCAGCTCTTACCTCAGGTGCGTTCTCACCGATACCGCCTGTGAAGATAACAGCGTCAAGACCGTTCATTGCAGCAGCGTATGAGCCTATGAACTTCTTGATCTGATAAGCAAATATCTCGCTTACGATAAGAGCTCTCTCGTTGCCCTCGCTTGCAGCAGCCTGAATATCTCTGTTGTCAGAACCGATGCCTGACAGACCAAGGAAGCCTGACTTCTTGTTCATGTATTCTGTCATCTGGTCAGGTGTAAAGCCCATTTTCTTCTCAACATAGTCAACAGCAGAAGGGTCAACAGAACCGCAGCGTGTGCCCATTACAAGACCGTCAAGAGGAGTGAATCCCATTGATGTGTCAACAGACTTGCCACCGTTGATAGCTGTGATAGATGAGCCGTTGCCAAGGTGGCATGAAACTATCTTAAGCTCCTCGATAGGCTTGCCCATTACTCTTGCAAGCTCGCCTGAAACGAATCTGTGTGATGTTCCGTGGAAGCCGTATTTTCTTACATGAAGATCAGTGTAGCACTCGTATGGCAGACCGTAGAGATAAGCCTTTCTTGGCATTGTTGAGTGGAAAGCAGTGTCGAATACAACTACCTGTGGTGTGCCTGCTGGGATAACTGCCTTGCAGGCTCTCAGTGCAAGAGCGTGTGGGTGGTTATGTACAGGTGCAAGCTCAGCCAGTGCGTCGATCTGGTCGATAACTTCGTCTGTTACAAGGCAGGTCTCCTTGAATACCTCAGCACCCTGAACTATTCTGTGACCAACGGCTGATATCTCAGACATAGAGTCGATGACCTTTGTTTCGCCTGATGTGAGTACCTCAACGAGCTTTTCAAAAGCCTCAGTGTGAGTAGGGAAATTGCAATCCTCCTCGATGTGTCTGCCGTCGCCTGTCTTTGCGCTCACATGGCCGTCGATACCGATACGGTCGCAGTTGCCCTTTGCGATAACAGACTCGTCCTTCATATCCAGAAGCTGATATTTAAGTGATGATGAACCTGCGTTTACAACTAAGATTTTCATTGGAAAAAATCTCCTCCCGATTATAATATGTCAGATAACGGGCTTGACTTTAAGCCCATAATATCATATACTTATAGTATATCAATATTAATGATAAATTTCAAGAGCTTTTTTCATAAATATACATATTGCACAATTTTTTTACTAGGGCTTAACATATTAGTATCATAATTCGCAGTAAGCTTTTGAAAGACGGAATAAAATATGCATAGGGTAGAAAGAGGAGTAAAAAATGAAAATTGCGGGAATAGTTGCGGAATATAATCCGTTCCATAACGGACACAAATATCAGATACAAGCCACAAGACAGGCTGGCGCAGAGGGTATCGTCGCAGTAATGAGCGGCGATTGCGTGCAGCGTGGCTCAGCGGCTGTTTTCTCAAAATATGACAGAGCGCAGGCTGCTATAAGAAACGGTGCAGACCTTGTTATAGAACTGCCATGCCCGTTCTCATGTTCAAACAGTGAGGTCTTTGCAAGAAGTGCAGTAAGGCTTCTTGCAGGTCTTGGGGAGGACGTGGTAACGACCTTGTCTTTCGGCTGTGAAAGCGGTGATAGGAACGCCCTTGAACAGGCAGCTGAAATATCCGCAATGCTTGAAAATTCACAGCAGGTAAGAGAACTTTTATCTCAGGGAAAGTCCTACCCGCAGGCTATGTATGAAGCCTCCATAGGTCTTTATGGCAGAACCGCCGAAGAGATATTCTCCACACCAAATAACGTTCTTGCAGTTGAGTATATAAAGGCGGCAAAGCGTATAGCCCCATGGCTAGTGCCTTATGCCGTAAAGCGTGAAGCTGTTGCACATGATTCTCAGGCAGAGTCTGGTAATTTTGCTTCGGCTTCTCATATAAGAGAGCTTATAAAAGAGGGCGGTGAGTGGCAGAAATTTGTTCCATATGATTTTGAGGGCTGTAAGCCGTCCTTTACCCGGCAGGCAGGCAGAGAAATGCTTTTCAAGCTCTGCACAGCTTCAAGAGAAGATTTTCTAGCCCTACCTGACTGCGACGAACACCTTGCCAACAGATTTATGTCTGTCGTAAGCTCCTGCCCTGAAACTATGGATATCTTTGAACAGCGTATAAAGTCAAAGAATATCACCATGGCAAGAGTAAGAAGAATGGTCCTGCACCTTGTTCTCGGCATCAGAAAGGACGATATCAGACAAGTGCCATACGGCAGGATACTTGCCTTTAACCGCACAGGCACACGCATACTTGCGCAGGCTGAGAACAGAACTCTTGAGTATGATACCTCGCTGAAAAAGCTTGAGGATATCTCCGACTATGCAAAGCGTGTTGCTTTCCTTGAAAAGAACGCAGTAAGACTTAGAGAAACAGCGGCATACGGAAGATGTATTTCAAACGAGTATACAAGAAAGATAACCATAACCTGAGATAAACAGGAGGGCGGAACATGAGAAGAATGAAAGGTGCGGCAGGGCTTTTGACAGCTTTGCTCTTGGCTTTTCAGCTTTCGGCGCAGACTTTTGCACTTGCCAACGAGGATAACGGCATAAAAGTCGTTCCCGTAAACTTTACCCATAACGGCTATAGCTATGAGATAGAGGGCGTGGCCAAAAGCACAGACGGTGACTATCAGATAAAGTCCCCTGCAAGACTAGCCGCCCGAAAGCTCCCATCCACCTATGACCCAAGAAGCTCAGGAGAGATCACAACAGTAAAAGATCAGGCTTCAACAGGTGCTTGCTGGGCATTCTCAGCCCTTGCCTGTGCAGAACAGGATCTTATAAAAAAGGGGCTTGAAAACCCCTCCGCAGAATTTTCCGTGCCTGCCTTGGTGCTGTCCTCAAATTCAGGCACAGCCACAGGTAAAGACGATTTCTCATCAGGAGGAAACTGGCTCTTTGCGGCCTCCACTCTTGCAAATGGCCAGGGACTATGCTATGAGGATTACGAGCCGTTTTTAGAATCCGGCACAGAGAATATGATAGTTTCCGAAAATAAGAAAAGCGTCAGTGAATACAGGCTGAATTATGTCATGGAGCTTTCAAGCACCACGCAGGTGAAGCGTAAAATAATGGAGCTTGGAGCAGTTTCCGCAAGCTATTTTGCAGGAAATGGCTATATGAATCATAACAATACTGCCTACTATGATCCCGACGCCTCAAAAAACACTATCATAAATCATTCCGTCACAGTGGTGGGCTGGGACGATAATTACAGTAAGGATAATTTCAGATATAAGCCTGCCAATAACGGCGCATGGCTTGTGAAAGGCTCGTGGGGCGCAGATCAGGACAATGACGGCTTCTATTGGGTGTCCTATGACGAAGCAGAGTTCGGACAGTTTTGCTGCTATGACTTTGAAGAAAGCTGTGATAATACATATCGCTACAGCAAAATGACAGGCTATGTTGTGAATGCCAGCAATGACGGCTCTGTTTACGGTGCAAATGTTTTCACCGCTAAAGCCGATGAAAAGCTTGATAAAGCAGGCTTTATGTATGTGGGCAAAACGGGCAGTGCGGATTACACCCTAAGCGTCTATACCGACGTTTCCGACAGCGACCCTATAGGCGTCCTTGAAACGCAGATAAGCGGCTCAGTGTCCGCAAACGGCTTTTATTCAGTTGACTTTCCAGAGGATATCCTCCTTGAAGAGGGCGAGAAATATTCCATTTCAGTGAAATTCAGCGGCGACAGCGGCAGGGGATATCTCCTTGCAGAAAGCGACCGAACATCAAAGGCGCAGTCAGGGCAAAGCTATATTTCCCTTAACGGCAAATATTGGTCTGACGTTGGAGCAGATAAGACCGACTCTATAGGAAGCCTTTTTATCTATGCTTACACTGACGATACTGCAAAGCCAGATAAAAGTTCACTTGAAAGCACCCTTGCGAAGTACGGCACCCTTGCAGGCTGTGAAAGGGAAGCAAACAACGCCCGAACGGTGCTTGCAGACGAGAACGCTTCTAAAAATGATATCTCAAACGCACAAAAGCTCCTTATCTCCGCCGCAGAAGAACAGGACGAAGCCCTTGTTATAACCACAGAAGCCCAGTGGGAAAGCTTTGCAAAGCGTGTCAGCAGTGGCGAAAGCTTTGAGGGCAAGCTAGTCACCCTTGAAGCTGACCTTGACTTTGACGGAAAAACTATCTCACCCGTAGGCGATTCTGAAAACCCATTCATGGGCTATTTTGACGGCAACGGACACCTTATAAAAAACGCAGTCATCATGTCCAAGGAGTATTCAGGGCTTTTCGCATACATAAAAAACGGTGCAGAGATAAATAACATTTCCCTGAAAAACTGTATAGTGAAAGGCGATTACGCAGGTGGAGTAGTGGGCTTTTATCAAGGAACAGCCATAAAAGCCTGCACCTTTGACGGTACAGTGTCAGGAGAAGTCTATTCAGGTGGCGTCATAGGAAGACAATCCTGCGGTATCATAACAGAGTGTTCTTCAAACCTAAGGGAAAACAGCTCCGCCATTACAAATGCCTTTATAGGAGGCAGGGATATTGCCGTTTCCGTTGTGAACGCATACGGCTGTTACAGCAATGACAGCGACAGCCTGGTTTCAAGCCTTTCTGCAAAAAATGCACTTTCTCAAGGGGCATATGCAATGAACACCTACGGTGAAAGGTTCAAAGACAGCGCAAAGTGGACAATGGACGGCACTCTTGTGCGCCAGACCTCATATAGCGAGCAGGCTTCCCATAAGATAACATTCTCCGCTGTGGCACAGACTATAGAAGTCTGCACCGACTATGCAGGCAAAGCCGTGTTCCCGAATGTGAACGTTCAGCAGGGCTACACCCTCGGCTGGTATCGTAAAGGCGAACCTGTGAACAGCAACACAGTTTTCACAGAAAACACCACAGTTTCCGCAAAAGTCACCCCAAGTGACAAAGCAAAGATAGATTATATCCTTAACGGTGGCGAAAACAGCTCCCTCAACCCTGATGAGCTTGGCGAGGGCGAAACTGCACAGCTTTCCGCCCCCACAAAAGAGGGCGCACAGTTCACAGGCTGGTATGCCGACTCACAGCTTGAGAGCGAGCCTATAACGTCCGTGAGCTTTTCAGACGGCTCAAAGACTCTTTATGCAGGCTGGAAAGCCAATACCTGCAAGGTTGATTTCACCGATATAAACGGCACAGTTTTGTCATCTCAGACCGTAGAATACGGCAAAAGTGCCGATCCGCCCAAAGCACCGACCATAAAAGGCAAACGCTTTACATGCTGGGATAAAGACTTTTCAAAAGTTACAGCCAATATGACAGTGCAGGCGGTCTATACCGACAGAAAGCTTATAAAAGACTGCGAGATATCAGGCTTTAAAACACATATGACATTCACAGGCTATGAGCTTGCTCAAAGCAGTATAACGCTTTCCTATGGCGATACCGCTTTGACAAATAATAAAGACTATACCATTGACTATGCCGATAATATAGCCGCAGGCAAGGGCAAAATGATAATAACAGGCATTGGCGGATACAGTGGCACTATAGCCAAAGCATTCGACATTCTTCCAAAATCAGCTCACTTGACAAGCGTCTATTATGTTGATACGCTCTCCTACACAGGCAAGCCTATAAGACCTGACGTTATGGTAACAGACGGAGGAAAATTTCTTCTTCCTGAACATGATTATACTGTTTCCTATAGCTCAAATACAAAAATAGGCGTTGGAAAAATAATCATAAGCTTCATGGGCAACTATCAGGGTACGATAACAAAAACTTTTACCATTTATCCTGCAAAACAGGAGATACAATCTCTGCAAACAAGATATAAAGGCTTTTTTATCGACTTTGCTCAGAAAGGTTCAGCCACAGGATATGAATTGCAGTACAGCACACGTTCTGACTTCGCAGGTGCAAAAACCTTGATCATATCCTCAAACAAAACGGATAAAAAGACAGTTTCAAAGCTGACGGCAGGGAAGAAATATTATGTAAGAGTGCGTTCATATACAATAGTCGGCGGCAAGCGTTATAACGGCGCATGGTCTGATACAAAGAGCGTGACCACCGCAAAATATGATATTGCCAAAGCTAAGGTCGCAGGCATAAAAAACAAGTCTTTCACAGGCAAGAACATCACCCAAAGCATAACAGTCACATATTCGGGCAAGACCCTTAAAAACGGCACAGACTATACAGTGAAATATTCTTCCAATAAGAATATAGGCACAGCTAAGGTAACAGTAACAGGAAAAGGCTCGTATGGCGGAGTGATAACGAAGTCTTTTGTCATCACCCCTGCAAGGCAGACTATCCAAAAGCTCATGCCGGTGAAAAAAGGCTTTTATATAGACTATGCACAGAAAGGCTCTGCTACAGGCTATGTGATATCCTATGCTGAAAATATATCTTTCAGCGGTGCAAAGACAGTTAAGGTGACCTCAAATAAGACCGACAAAAAGACCGTAACAGATCTTAAAAGCCAAAAGATATATTTTGTCCGTGTGAGAAGCTATACAGCCACAGGGGACAAGACCTATTTCGGACAGTGGTCTGATATAGCCAAAGTTTATACCAAATAATTATCCATGTTATCGGGAGGGATAGCAATGACCACAAAAACAAAGCTTGTAAAAAGAATATTCTCATCGCTCTTGACAGCCGCACTTGCAGTTCCAATGACGGCTCTCACTGCCCATGCAACAGGGGAGGCTTTCTTCTATCCGCCTAAAAACCCCGTCATGACCGATCAGCAGTTTGAAGTTTCCGTGACATTTTCTGCAGATTCAGATATAGGAAGCGTTCAGGCAAATATCGCCTATGACGATTCCGTTATAGAATTTGTGTCAAGCGACAACGCCTCAGGCGGCGGAGGAGTTCTTACAGTAAACGGATTTCCTGATACCCCATCTTCAGAAGTGGATTTCAGCTTTACGTTCAAAGGTCTGTCAGCAGGAAATGCAAATATAAGCCTGCAAAGCTGTCAGATATATTCTCCTGATTCAGAGCTTATCGGCTCGCCTACCGCCTATTGTGTCATAACAGTTGGAAGCGATAAGGTGGAAACCAAGACCGAAACAGAAACCACGACCACCACCGAAAAGACCACCACCACCACTACCACTAAGACCGCACCTTCAAACGGCATACCCGATAAAGGCGTTCTTACAGCCCTGACAGTGGATAACGGCGAGCTTTCTCCTGCCTTTGCCTATAATGTCTATAACTATACAGTGAACGTTGACAATTCCGTTACCAATGTTGAGATAGAGGGAACAACAGCAAGCCCCTCTGATTACATATGGTATACAGGCACAAGCGAGTGTCAGGTGGGCGAAAATGTTCGTACTATCACCGTCACAGACGTTGACGGCAATGCCGCCACCTATACTGTCACCATAATCAGAGCCGCAGGCGGAGATGAACAGCAGACCTGGACCGCCCAAAAGAAAGACAGCTCCGATACTTCATCTGCCGTGTCCAAAAACGCAAATGTTATGGACCAGTATAAAAAGATGCTCAATACCGCCCTTGCTATCGTCCTTATTGTCCTTGTTATCGCACTTGTCGTAATAATTATCTGGATAAGAGGAAAGATCAAAGGCGGCAAAAAGGATAAATAAGTTCTGTATAAAGAGATGATAAACAGCCAAAAGTGGCGTATCAACGTGCTTTTGGCTGCTTGTGACAGCATTTTTCACTCTGCTTACACGAATACACATTTTTTTTACAAAAATCACACAAAAACAAGTATAATTTCGACACCTGCCAGAGTATAATGTAAACATGCTGATGGTGATTCAGTTTAGAGAGTGGCTCCAATAGGGGCTGCTTTTTTTATGCTCCAAAAACTTTTTTCATGAATTCTTCTGTGGAGATGATCCCGCTGCGATTGTATCTGTAAAGACCAAAAAGGCAGCGCTCATCTTCTTTTTTTATTATATTGATTTTTTCCTCTACTCCAAGACTAGCCTCAAACCCCATGTTCTTTACGAGCCGACTTGCACTTTCGCAGGTTATGCCGAAAGGATAGGTGTAAACGTTTGGCTGAAAACCACAGTGTTCATCGCAAAGCGTTTGAAGCTTCGTGGTGTCGTTAAGAAATACCTTTCGGTAATCCTCGTAGCTTTCCCCCTCCAGCTGACCGACTCCACGCCTGCCCTCAAGATTGTGCATATCGTAAGAGTGATTGCATATCTCCACATGACCGCTGTCACGAAGCACCGAAACGTCCTGCCAGTCAAGATAAGAGTAAGCAGGATCAGGCTCAGCCTCCTCGCAGGCAGCGTCAGTGTAAGCTCCCACAATAGATACAGTGGCTTTCATATCGTATTTTTCAAGAAGCGGCAGAAGATATTCTCTGTAGTTGTAAGTGCCGTCATCAAAGGACAGTATAATAGGCTTCTCAGGCAGTTCGCCCCCACGCTTCACATATCTTATAACGTCATTTACAAAAACAGTAGTGTAGCCGTTCTGCTTTAGATAAAGCAGATCCTTTTCAAGCTCGATAGGCGTTATGACATACTCACCGCTGCGATCTTCGTTTTTTACGATGCTGTGATACATTATGATCGGAAGCTTTATCCCATCTGTTTTTTCTTCTTTTGCAGTCTTGCAACATACACAAGCTAAAATGGTGAATGTCGCCAATAAAAATTGGATGAGTGTTTTCATATGATTCTAAAAAGTTAAACGTTATTTATGTATGATTGTGATGCAGCAAAAGTAAAAGAAAAAAGGTGTAGACGATAGAAAATATGTTTTATTATGAGCACACATGTTCAGAAACTATCCTTCTACACCAATTCCTGCAAAACAATCTAATACCTAATCAATCAAATGCTTTCCAGAAGGGGTTATCGGGCTTATTTTAATGGTTCTTCTTCCACCTCACTACGATAAAATCCATCTGTTTGCACA
>ERZ773110.1213-NODE-1213-length-21599-cov-3.526736_pt1 | contig 21599 bp, 14 predicted proteins | sample MGYA00580568_ERZ773110 | MGnify/ENA primary metagenome ERZ773110 (study PRJEB29015, sample SAMEA2737870) | human gut metagenome | biome: human gut; feature: human-associated habitat; material: faeces | place: China | collected 2012 ... | reverse complement strand
AACGCCTCCGCCTGACCGACTACCATCTGGCTTGTCAGTCCTGGTGTCATACGGATATCCATGAGAATCCGGCAGGTGTCCGGCGTCATATTTGGCGCCACGCCGCCGGAAATCTGCGTTACCTGCGCGGTCGATGCGCCGAGAACCGGGTGTGTGAAGCTTTTCACATATGTTTCAATCTCACCTGTCAGCGCCATCGCCTGTTCCACGGCATTGCAGCCCTCCTGCGGGTATGCCCCGTGGCTCGTCTTTCCGTGTGCTTCTATCTCCAGCCACAGGCAGCCTTTCTGCGCCACGCCCAGCCTGCATCCCGTCGGTTCTCCTATCAGAAGCGTTCCAATCGACGTCTCCGGGACTTCCTTTAAGATCTCCCTAGCGCCGATGCCGCCCTTTTCCTCATCACAGGTTCCGAGGAAATGGATCGTACGCGGCACCGGACGACCGGATTTTTTATATTCACAGAGCGCGTACACCATCGCGGCAAGCCCACTCTTCATATCGCTGGCACCGCGGGCATAGAGAAAACCGTCCCGTTCCACCGGAACCGCCGGGTCAGTCTTCCATTCTCCGGTATCTCCGTAAGGAACCGTGTCCAGATGCCCGTTCCAGAAGATCGGAGCGCCATCCGACTCCCCCTCAAGCTCCGCCAGCACATTGGCGTGTGTCGCGTCAATCCGCTGTATATGTGCAGAAATTCCCGATTGTTCAAAATACTTGCACAAATATTCTGCCACTGCTCCCTCGTCATCCCGTCCATTGACACTCCGAATGGTCAGAAGCTCTTTTAAAAGTTTCACCGCTCCGTCCATACGCGCTCTCCTTTTTCCTGCTATCTTATTTCTGAATCAGCCAGTCTGCGATATTCTGCCACAATTTATTGTAGTATTCCCACTCGCAGAATTCCGGCGGTGCCCAGTGCGGTGCACAGTCGGTTGTGACAACACCGCTGCGCCCTTTTCCATAAGAAGCAAACGCGATAAACGGATCGCCCTCTACAGTAACCGGAACCTCTGCCTCCGGTTTTGCGATTACCTTATTGTAACCGAGAACCTCCGGCCAGTCGGTCGGAATGCCCTTTAAAGCTTCATGCTCGCCCACGGTTACCGGTTTTACACCCTCACAGTGTTCCATACGGTCATCGACCGTCAGAACCTCGACTGGAAGAACCTCCTGTACGGCTGTGTCATGCCATTTGCCCTTTGCATCCACGCCGGAGAAGGTCAGATAGCCGCCGACCATCAGAAGAGCGCCGCCATCGTTGACATAGTCGCGGATCAGATTGCAGCGGTTCGGCATTTTTTCACTGCGGTTAAACGTAGCACCCGGCAGAAGCAGGGTGTTTGCTCCGATATCGGACAGAATTACCAGATCATACTGTTTCAGTTCTTCCATTGTAAATGGAAATTCTTCATTTGCCAGATGGTTTGGAAGGAATGTCACCTCATAACCACCTGCCTCAAGGGCTGCTTTCAGCCATTTTTCACCGGTTTCATAGGTAGAAGTGTAAAATGAATCAAATCCCTTAACATGGGTTGTATAGCTCATCCAGGACTCGCCTGCCAGTAAAACTTTCTTGCTCATATTTTTATCTCCTTATATATTTATCAATTCCTTATTTCTTCTCTCCCCAGGAAAGAATCAGTTTCGCATACACCAGAATCGCTTCCAGATAGGAATCGAGCTTCAGCCACTCATCCACGGTATGGCACTGTGCGCCCTCGCCCGGTCCGTACTGGATCGTCGGGCATCCGGCAATGTTGCGCCACAGGCGGGAATCACAGCCAAAATGGGATCCTTCCACCTTCACGCTGCGCGAAAGTGCCTCACTGTACGCCTCCTTAAAGGTGTCTACCAGCGGATGTGCCTCCTCCATCTCAAACCCATGTCCGGTCTGGTAAATGGAAATCTTAGGCGGATGTGCCTCCATCCACGCGTCGGAACGGCTGATCCGCTCAACGACCTCTGTAAATTCCTTTACAACCATATCCTGATTCATCAGGGTCGGAACATAGTGGACGCAGGTAGAAAAACTGCACTCGCCCGGCACGGTAGAACCGGCGGTTCCACCCTCGATCACGCCGATATTTAAGCTCGGCGGCGGAAGCAGGCGGTGGCGGATCGTCAGAAGCCAGCGGTGCTCCATCTCATTTAACCCCTGAATTACTTTGATCGCCTTCTCGATCGCGCTGACGCCCTCAGCTTTTGCACCGGAATGGCACGCTTTTCCTTCAAAATCAACCTTAAAGAATACCCAGCCCATATGCGCCAGAATCAGGGTATCGTCGGTCGGCTCGCAGTTGACAACGCCGTCGGCTTTCAGACCGCGCATTACCGCCTGGATCGAGCCATTGCCTCCGCCTTCCTCGTCACACACGGAGGTAATTGTCACATCGCCCGGCAGCTCATACCCGGCATCCTGCAAAAGCTTTACCGCCATCACCGATGCCATCAGACCGCCCTTCATATCCGTGCAGCCGCGTCCGTACATCTTGCCATCCCGAATTACCGGCTCAAACGGCGGGTTCGTCCAGCCGTCTTCCATCTCCGCCGGCATAACGTCAATATGACCGTTAAATAACAGGCTTTTTCCGCCCTGTTTTCCTTTAAATGTCGCATAGACATTGGCACGGTCGGTCTGGTTGTGCCCCAGATTTCCTTCCTGGTGCTTTTTGTAGCTTTCCTGAATCACAGCCTCATCCATCGGATCCACCGTGATCTCGTCGGCTCCCATCGATTCAAACAGGTTTACCATATACTCCTGTCCCTGTTTCTCCAGACCACCATCGATTCCGTGCCCTAAGTCATGGGTATCAATTCCCACCAGATTCTTGAGTTCTTCGATATATTTCTCTTTGTTCTGCTCTAAAACTTCTTTCAGGTCTCTCATCTATATCTGCCTCCGAACACAAGTATTATAAACTATGCCTCGCTGTATCTTCTCAGCCCTGCCTCAACGATATCCCAGAACTTCGCCGCATCGATATCGATCGCTACGTTTGCAGTCGGCTCCTGTCCGCCGTAACCGAAGAAATCGCAGTTGGTACGTCCGTAGGACTGGACGCTGCGGATGTCAATGTCCACATGCATCGGTTTCAGGGTCACAACGCTCGGATCAATCAGCCATGCGATCGTAACCGGATCGTGCAGAGGTCCGCCTTCCCAGCCAAATACCTCTTTCTGGGTCTTGCAGAAGAAGCGCATCAGATCCGCAAAGAGCTTGGATGCCTTATTGCCGATCTTCTCCATCCGGTCAACGATCTCCGGATAGCACAGTACCTTGCGGGTAACATCCAGACCCATCATCGTGATTGGGCGTCCGCTGGTAAAGCATACATACGCTGCATCCGCATCGGCGATGATATTAAACTCTGCCGCTGGAGTTACGTTACCATTGGTATACGCGCCTCCCATCAGGACGATCTGTTTGATCTTCGGAATAATCGCCGGTTCCATCCGCATCGCCATCGCCAGATTGGTCATCGGACCGGTTGTCACCATCGTGATATCGCCGTCGGACTCCATCAGGGTTTTAACGATGAAATCGACTGCGTGCTCTTTCTCTAATTCTTTTGTCAGCGGCGGGAAAACCGGACCATCCAGCCCTGTTTCACCGTGGATATCGCCCGCTATCATTTTTTCACGCACCATCGGCTGTCCGCAGCCCGCATACACTGGCACATCCACACCAAGCCACTGGCACACATTTCTCGCATTAATCTGCGTTTTCTCCAGCGTCTGGTTGCCTGCTACGACTGTAATACCTAACAGATCGATCTTGTCACTGTTCGCCGCCAGCGTGATCGCGACCGCGTCATCATGTCCCGGATCGCAGTCAAGAATAATTTTTGTCTTTTCCATCTGATTATGTCCTCCTTATAGTGTTTTATCTTTCTTCATCATCAGCTTCCCACATGCAGGGAAGATTCTCTCTTCTTGTTGGTTGAAATCTTCGCAATCATGGAAATTGCCAGTACCGCGATGGTCACGATATACGGCATCATCAGAACGAACTGGGATGGAATGCCATATGCCTGGAGGCGGGCACCGACGGAATCTGAAAATCCAAAGAGCAGACAGCCCAGTGTGGTCAGAACCGGGTTCGCACCACCGAAATACATGGCTGCAACGCCCATGAAACCACGGTTATTGGTCATGTTCTCGATAAACTGGGTACTGTATCCCAGGGAAAGATGTGCACCTGCCAGACCACCGATGAGACCAGAAAGCAGCATTGCCTGATATTTGACTGCATTTACCTTGATACCTGCCGTCTTGGCTGCTTCCGGAAACTGACCCACCGCACGCAGACGCAGTCCCCATACAGTCTTATAAAAGAAGAACTGAAGCAGAATAATCAAAACGATGGCAAACCACTCGGTCACACACCAGTTGTTAAACAGGTCGCCAACCACCGGCAGATTGTCTAAAAATCCGAGCGACACACGCGGAATTGCTTTGATGTCCGGGCTGGAAAAGCTGCCGGTGCTGTGGAAGATCGCATTTACCATGAATTTTGTGAGCGCCAGCGCCAGCATGTTGATACCCATACCGATTGCACAGATCTCAGAGTTATAACGGATGTGACCGACCGCCATGATCATCGCAATCACAGCGCCCGCGATCATCGCCGCGATGATACCTAACAGCCAGTTTCCGGTAAAGTAGCTGACCGCTACTGCTGTAAAAGCACCTACCAGCATGATACCCTCAGTACCGATATTTAAGATATTGGCCTGCTGGGTGATTGCCGCACAAAGAGCGGCAAAGATGATCGGAGTCGCTGAACGAAACGTTGCATAAATCAGCGACGCATTAAAGATTTTATCAAAATTCTGCATTATCGCATTCATGCCTTATCCTCCTTCTTCTCCTCCGTTTTCTTTTTACGTTTCTTTGTAAACTGGAATGCAGTCTCCATGGTCGCTATGATAATGAAAACTGCTGTAATGGTATCAACCAGCGATTTTGGTACACCGGTTGACTGCTGCATTCCCATAGCACCTGATTTTAAAACTGCCAGGAAAAATGCCATAAATGGAGTTGAAACCATGTTGTTCTTTACAATCAGAGCTGCCAGCATACCATTGCTTCCAAGTCCGGTTGCAAAGTTGTTCAGGAAATATCCATGAACACCCAGAACCTCGATGCAGCCTGCCATGCCGCCTAACATACCGGAAAGCATCATAGCACCGACAAATACCTTTTTGGAATCAATTCCCACATAATCCGCATGGGTCGGATTCAGGCCGACGGTACGGATCTTGTAGCCCCAGCTGCTTTTCTGAAGCATAAAAATAATCACAATCACGGTGATGGCTGCGATGAAAATACCAACGTTGACACTGCTGGGTTTCATAAACTGATACAGTCTTACCGTAACCGGCAGGGACTGAGCATTAGCAGTACCGGCACTCATAGGTCCGCTGACCAGATAAGATGTGATATAAAGGGCTACTGTGTTCATCAAAATGGTGGTACATACTTCATTTACATTATAATAGGCACGCAAAACCGCCGGAATAAAGGCCCAGGCAGCTGCTACCACCATAGCACCTACGAAGCAGGCCACATACAGAGCCGGCTTCGGAAGGAAGGTCCAGTTGATGCCGATATAAGCAGCTGTGATACCGCCCAAGAAAACCTCGCCCTCAACACCTACGTTAAATGCGCCTGCTTTCGCTGCAACTGCAAAAGCAATGGATGTCAGCAGCAGCGGAGTAAATCCTGCCAAGGTTGTACCAAGACGAAGCTTTCCGTCAAAAGCACCTCGGAACAGCGCCGCATATGCATCAATCGGATTCTCCCCGATCGCTACGATAAACAGCGCACCGACACCCATCGCAACGAGTATCGTAATAAGAATCCTTCGAATACCATTTATTGTTTGATTCATACTGCTGCTTCACCGTCCTTCCCTGTGTCTGTACCGCCCATCATAAGCAGACCCAGATTGTTCTCATTCGCCTCATCCGCACGCATCTCGCCGGTGATCTTGCCCTCATGGATAACAACGATACGATCCGAAAGGGAGATAATCTCCTCCAGCTCTGCCGATACCAGCAGGACACCGGCGCCTGCCTTTTTCGCCTTTTCCAGTGTATTACGAATCAGCTCGATGGCACCGATATCTACACCTCTGGTAGGCTGGGATGCTACCAGAAGCTTATTGCCAAGAGATACCTCCCGGGCTACTACGACCTTCTGTGCATTGCCACCGGATAAGGAAGAGGTAGGAAGATTATAATCCGCCGGGCGGATATCAAACTGTTCTACCATTTCTTTTGCATAGGTATCCTGTCCTGATTTATTCATCATGATGCCCTTGGTAAATGGAGGCTGATCCAGACGGACTGCGATCAGATTTTCCTCGATGGTCATGGCACGGTTCAGACCTCTTGTATTTCGATCCTCCGGAATATGGGAAAGACCGCTCTCTCTCACTTTTCTCGGACTCTGATTCGTAATATCCTTGCCGCAAAGAAGGATCTTGCCCTTCTCTACCTTGCGGAGTCCGGTGATCGCCTCAACCAGCTCACTCTGTCCATTTCCATCGATACCTGCCACGCCGACAATCTCACCGGCCTTGACATGCAGGGACATGCCCCGGATCTTCGATGTCTCCTTCTGGCTGGGAATCCACACATCCTGAACCTCCAGAATCGTATCTCCCGCCTCAGAATAAGCCTTATCAATGTTTAAGAATACTTCACGTCCGATCATTCGTTTGGTCAGATCCAGCGGAGAAGTTTCCTCTTTATTAACAGTGCCCATATATTGTCCCTGACGCATCACAGAGATGCGGTCTGATATTGCCATAACTTCATTCAGCTTATGAGAAATAAAGACAAGGGATTTTCCATCCTGTTTCAGATTGTTCAGGATTTCAAACAGACGTTCCGCCTCCTGAGGAGTCAGAACCGCTGTAGGCTCATCCAGAATGATGATATCAGCACCTCGCATCAATGTCTTGATAATCTCGACACGCTGCGCCTCACCAACGGATATCTGGCTTACCTTCTTATCCAGCTGCACGTCCATATGATACTGTTCAATATATTTTTTAACTTCTTTTCTTGCCTTGTCAAAGTCAATTGTCAATCCCTTTTTCGGTTCAAATCCCAGAATAATATTCTCCAGAACCGTCAGCTCATTTACCAGCATAAATTCCTGATGGACCATGCCGACACCGTGCTCAATTGCAATCTTCGGTGTGATGGTTCCCATCGGTTCCCCCTTGACGATAATCTCGCCCTCGTCAATGGGATACATGCCGTACAGAAGCTTCATCATGGTGGATTTACCAGCTCCATTTTCACCAATCAGTGAATGGATCTCGCCTTTTTTCAGAGTAAATTCGCCATGCTTTACCGCCTGAACCTGTCCGAAATTTTTGACAATTCCTTTCATCTCCACTACGTATTCGTTCATTCGATCACCCTCTCGTCCGGAAATGCCTGACGGCTCTTTCCAAGAAAAACATTTTTGTTGAAAATGAAGGGGAACCTGAAAGAATCCAGATCCCCCTTCGCCGCCAGGTTTCACTCGCTCCCGGCCTTGTCTTTATCAATTATGCCTCTGGGCCAAATCCTTCATAGTTTTCTACTACGATCTCGCCGGATTTGATCTTCTCGGCAAGCTCATCACACTTATCAACGATATCCTGCGGGAATTTGTCGCCCAGAGATTCTTTGATAACAGAGAAATCAGTCAGGCTGACGCCGCCGTCCTTCAGTGCCAGATATTTAGTTGTGCCGCCCTCAAAGGTTCCATCTACTGCAGACTGGATAACCAGGTAGCAGGCATTATCAACTCTCTTAACCATAGAAGTAAGAATATGTCCAGGCTGATCGGAATCCTGGTTTAAGTCAACGCCGATTGCGTATTTGTCAGCTTCTTTTGCACCTTCCAGAATACCAACACCGGTACCGGATGCTACGTTCATGACAATATCAGCGCCCTGCTCATACTGTGCTAAAGTCAGCTCTTTGCCCTTTAACGGATCCGTCCAGCTTCCTGCAAAAGCCTGAAGAATCTTGATATCCGGATCGATGTACTTCGCACCTTGCTCATAGCCTGTATAGAAGTCATGAAGTACCGGAATATCCATACCGCCTACCCAGCCGATGATATGATCTTCATTGACATTCGGGATATCAGTCTTGGTAGTAAACATAGCTGCTGCTGCACCTGCCAGGAAGGAACCCTCATTCTGAGCAAAGCTGATAGACTCAACGTTCGGCAGATCTACGGTTGTATCGATAACTGCGAACTTGGTATCCGGATAACTGGAAGCATTCTCAGTGATGTAATCTGCGATGTTAGAAGAAGCACCGATAATTAAATCGTAGCCATCATCACAAGCCTGAAGCAGGTTTGCTTTCCACTCCTCAGCAGTGGTACCCTCCAGACTCTTAAGCTCAATGCCGAAATCCTCAACTGCTTTCTGTGCACCCATGTTGCAAGAGTCATTGTAGCTCTTATCACCTAAGTTTCCAGTGTAAACAACACATACACGGAGCGGTTTGTCAGATTTCTCTGAAGCGTCGGCTGCCTTCGTCTCGGTATTGCTGCTGTCAGCTGCCGTTGTCTCAGCAGTGCTTCCGCCACCGCCGCAGGCTGTTAAGCTGGCGCACATTGCTGCTGCAAGTACAATGCTTAATGTTCTTTTTCTCATTCTTTCATCCTCCTTTTTTATATGAAATACGTTATCCGCCGGACCATTCCTTTGGTAAAACGTTTTTCCATTCGTTTAAAAAAAATAAATTCTTTTTTCATATTTGCTTTACAGTTATTTTACAATTACTCCCGCTGTTTTGTCAATAAATTTCGTAAAAAAACGAATATTTTTCAAAATATTGTCAAACTTTTAGCAATATTCCTTTTTCGGTCTAATGCAAAACAAAAAGGAATACGTTTCTCTCCGTTCCAGTTGTACGGTAAAACGCATTCCCTTTCAAAGTTGTATTCTATTTTCCTTTGCCTCGACGCCATCCAGCATTTCCCCAGATGATTTTTGTCTGTTTCCGAAGAAATGCATTCGTTTTCGGAACAACTCACACATTTTATGCAATGTAACAGATTGCTTGTCTGTACGATATCCCGTAAAAAAGACAACTTATTTTTTATTAAATGCCGCCTTCCCCGGATACTGTGCGCCGGTTCCCAGCTCTTCCTCAATCCGCAGAAGCTGGTTGTATTTTGCCACGCGCTCACTCCGGCTCGGTGCGCCCGTCTTTATCTGGCAGGTATTTAACGCAACCGCCAGATCTGCGATCGTCGTATCCTCGGTCTCGCCGGAACGGTGGGATACAATCGCCGTGTAACCTGCCTTATGTGCCATCTTGATTGCCTCCAGTGTCTCGGAGACGGAGCCAATCTGGTTCAGCTTAATCAGGATCGAATTGCCGCAGCCGAGACGGATACCTTTTTCCAGGCGCTCGGTGTTTGTTACAAACAGATCGTCGCCGACCAGCTGCACCTGCCCGCCGAGTTCTGCAGTCATCTTCTGCCAGCCTTCCCAATCCTCCTCATCCAGACCATCCTCTATCGAGGCGATCGGGTATTTCCCGCAGAGCTGTTTCCAGTGTGCGATCAGCTCCTCGGAGGTGAAGTGTTTGCCACTCTTCGGAAGCAGATATTCGCCCTTCCTGCCGCTCTTCCACTCACTAGATGCCGCATCCATCGCCAGGACAAAGTCCTCGCCCGGCTTATATCCGGCTCTCTCCACTGCCTCTAAGATGCACTGGATTGCTTCTTCGTCACTTCCCAGATCCGGTGCAAAACCGCCCTCATCGCCGACGGAGGTTGCCAGTCCGCGCTCTTTAAGCAATGCTGCCAGCGCATGGAACACCTCGGTACACCAGCGGAGTCCCTCGCAAAAGCTCTCCGCGCCAACCGGCATAATCATAAATTCCTGTACATCGACGGTATTTGCCGCATGCGCGCCGCCGTTTAAAATGTTCATCATCGGGACCGGAAGACGGTTTCCAGATACGCCGCCGAGAAAACGGTACAGCGGAAGACCATACGCATTGGCTGCCGCCCGTGCGCTCGCGATCGAAGCCGCCAGGATCGCATTCGCGCCCAGCTTGGATTTATCCTTGGTTCCGTCCGCCTCGATCATCGCTTTATCAACCGCATAAATGTCCGCCGGATCCATGCCCTTTAATACTTCTGCAATCACGGTATTCACATTCTGGACTGCTTTTTGTACGCCCTTTCCGCCAAAACGCGACTTGTCGCCGTCGCGCAGCTCCAGAGCCTCAAATTCACCTGTCGATGCACCGCTCGGTGCCGCGCCGCGTCCTATGCTTCCGTCTGATAGATAAACTTCCGCCTCCACTGTTGGATTTCCTCTCGAATCAACAATCTCCCGTCCAATCACCTTTTCAATTTCCAGATGTTTCATAGCCTGTCCCTTTCCGCCGCGTGGGCTTATGTGATTTCTATTTTTGTCTAACCCGAAATCAGGAAACTTTCTGCTTTTTATTATCGGCGTTTTTCTGTTTTCTATTCATAGTCTCCACGGGGCTTCTCTGCCCCACGTCCGGCAGGGCAACCGTGTCCACGCTTCTTTCTTTCACATTCATAATCAGCATCTGCAGGCGGTTTTCCAGATTGGCAAAGCTCACATCCGGATCGTAGTCAAGCGGCAGGATCTGGGCGTCCGGGTACATTTCCCGCATTTTTTTTACGATGCCGCGTCCTACCACATGGTTTGGCAGACAGCCAAATGGCTGTAAAATCACAAATGCCCGGCAGCCATGCGCCGCATGGTGCAGGATCTCGCCCGGAATCAGCACGCCCTCGCCCGCATCAAAGGTGTGTGGGATGATCGGGTCACTTTCCTTTACCAGTTCCGGCAGGCGGCAGACAGGCGTATAGAGCGGATGCTGTTTCGCTATCCGATCCGCTGCCGCGTGCGCAGCGTCAAATACCCTGTTCGCCACATGGTACCAGTTTTTCTTGACAAACGGCTTTTTCAGATGATACGTCCGAATCTGCTCATCCTGGCAGAAATACGTTTTCCGGATAACATCCGTCATCCGCGCCTCGATAATCTCAAATCCATTTTTCTCCAGGTAGCGCTCAATCTCATGATTCGCGCCCGGATGGAAATTGAGGAGATACTCGCCGATGATCAGGACGCGCGGGCGCGGCTGGCTCCGGTCATATTCGATCGCATTCATCCGCTGGATCGCCTTTTTAAAGCCTCGCAGAGCGCCTGAAAGCCCATGCTGCTCCAGACCATCCACGACGAAATCCATCGCCTCGCCAAATGCCTGATCACTGCTTCCAGAAACTTTCTCATACGGGCGGATCTTGCGAAGCAGCTCTTCCAGAATATCGATCATCGGAAGCGCTCCCGCCAGACGGATCGCCGACACAAGGTTCATCCGGAAGCCCGGATGCAGATCATGATAATCGACGTCATCGTTCGTCAGAATCGCCACCTCCGGGTAGCCGGCGTCGTCAAGCGCCTTGCGAAGCAGCGCACTGTAATGGGTCAGGCGGCAGTCACCGATGTATTTTCCCATACCGATCGCCGTCTCAGATGGCACATACTGACCACTCCGAAGTGCTGCCAGCGCCTCGCCGATGACAATCTGCGCCGGGAAACAGATATCGTTGTGGACATACTGCTTTCCGAGGCGGATCGCCTCTTCCCTGCCGACCGCCAGCGGAACTGCCCGGATTCCCTGTGTCTTCAACGCCGCCGACATAATCCGGCAGAACGCGTGGGAGGTGTTCGGGACCAGAACCGTGCGCTTCTTGCGGTCTTCCACCTCAAATTTAACCGGATATGGATCCGAAAGTTCATGAACCTGCCAGGATTTTTGAATGTCTGGTCCCAGCGCAACCGTCCCGCATTCATTTCCGCCGCCCGCATTCTCCTGTCGGCTTGTTCCAGGCTGGTTTTGCAGCCTCTCCGCCATCTCCCGCTTCTTCCGCCGCATGTTGATCGTCTCCAGGAAGGAACGCACCCTGATCCGCAGCGGTCCCTGTACCTCGCTTTCGTCAAGTTTCAGGATCAGCGGTGATTTTCCGGAGATTTCCCGCATCATACGCTGGATCTCATCCGACAAATATGCGTCATGCCCGCATCCAAAGCTTACAAACTGGACATATTCCAGATTCTGGCTCTGTGCCGCCAGAACCGCGGACGCCAGCATCCGCGCGTGGTAATTGTTTACGACATCCAGACGGCTGTGGCTTAAATCCACATTTTCAATGCCCGGAACAGAATCTGCCGTCAGAACCGGAACGCCGAACTCGGTCAAAAGCTCCGGCAGGCTGTGGTTGACAAGCGCATCATTCTGATACGGTCTTGACGCCAGCACCACCGCATAGCGCCCCTCTTTTTCCACCTCTTCCAGAACCTTCGCTCCCGCCTCTTTCAGGCGGCTCCCAAACTGCCGCATCGCATCATTTCCTGCAAGAACCGCCTTTTTCGTTTCCGACGGCTGGATGGAAAATGTCTGTTCCATATATGTAATAAGCTGACGTTCTTTATCTTCCTCCCTGTACCAGTAAAATAACGGTGCATCAAACGGAATGCCCCACTGTTTCTCCGGAGAATCCGAGTTGCGGATCACAAGCGGATATCCCTTCACGACTGCACACATGGACTCGCTCGTTGATTCCGTATTTTCCGATCCGATCGCCGCAATCGACGGCATAAAAATACGATCCACTTTCTTCTTTACCAGATCGCGGATATGCCCGTGCACCAGTTTTGCCGGAAAGCAGACGGTATCTGAAGTTACCGCGCTTAAGCCTTCCTCAAACATCTTGTGCGTGCTCGGGGATGAAATCTGAATCTCAAAGCCCAGCGAACGCCAGAACGTCGTCCAGAACGGCATCGTATCCCAGAAAGCAAGGACGCGCGGCAGACCGATGGTTATATTTCGCCGCACAGTATCAGACACAGCATTCGGCACAAGACCAGTCTTAGCGGCTGCCCGCTCTGAATGACTTTTTGCAGACGATGCATCCCCCTCTTCCGCTTGATCCAGATAATCTGCAAACAGGAGTTCTTCCCGCAATTTATAGAGATTTGGCACTTTATTCCGGGTTTCTGACGCTATTTTCAGTCGCTCGCGCACCTTCACATCCTTCGGATCGCCAAGAATCTCGCCCCGCTCACAACGGTTGTTCGTGATCCATGAGGTTCCATTCGAAAACCGCACCACCGCACGCTGACAATGGTTCATACAGAACGGACACGGCACGTTCGCCTCCTGCTGCCAGGTCAGGGACTCCATTTGATCCAAACTGGTAAAATGCGGCTGTTTCCGGCTCTGTGCTTCTTCCTGCGCTAAAAGCGCCGCACCGATCGCCCCCATAATGCCCGGATACGGTGCCCGGATCACCGGGCGGCCGACATACTGTTCCAGCGCACAGAGAACCGCATCATTTTCAAACGTTCCGCCCTGTACGACAATCCTCTTTCCCAGAGAATCCAGGTTCGACACACGGATAACCTTTGTAAATACATTTTCAATGATCGAACGGCACAGCCCCGCCATGATGTCCTCCGGCAGCTTTCCATTTCTCTGCTCCGTCACGATACTGCTCGTCATAAAGACGGTACAGCGGCTTCCGAGCGCAGCCGGATGCTGCGAAGAAAATGCCTTTTCAGCAATCTCCCGCGCCGGAATATGCAGGGAGGATGCAAAATTTTCCAAAAAAGACCCACAGCCGGATGAGCAGGCTTCATTCACGACAATATTTGTGATAACGCCATTGTCCAGCCAGATTGCCTTCATATCCTGACCACCGATGTCCAGAAGAAACGTCGCATCCGGCGTGTATTTTGCCGCCGCACGCGCATGTGCCACCGTCTCAACCGCGTGTGTCTCGGCCGAAAATGCACGTGAAAACAGCATTTCTCCATAACCGGTCGTCCCGGCTGCCAAAATCTCCAGCCGCACGCCGTGGGACGCATACTTTTCCCGCATCGCAATCAATGCTTTCTTTGCCACCGTCAGCGGATCGCCTTGATTCGGCGCATAAAAGGAATCCAGAAGTTCCTCATTCTCATCTAACAGGACAAATTTTGTCGTCGTACTGCCCGAATCAATACCCAGATATGCCCGCAGCGTACTGCCTGACTGCGGATATACTGTTTTTCGTTCCGGACGTCTGTGTCTCTCCTGAAATTCCGTCTGCGCCGCCTGATCGGCAAAAAATGGACGGGAACGGAACGTGCCCTCCGCCATCTCATCGCCATTTCCGGCTTCACTTTGTTTCTTTGCTTCCTCGCGCGCCGCACGCACCTTCTCGATCCGATCTAACAGTCCGTCTGCCGTGGCGAGCGCCTCTTCCTTCGAAAAAAGCTTCACTGCCGCACGCGCCGCACCGCAGGCAATCAGAAGTTCCGGCCGGTCCGGACTTAAAATTTCCTCCGGCCGAAGGTCCAGACGTTCAGCAAACACGCGCACCAGCGTCCGGTTAAAGGTCAGCGGACCGCCCTCAAAGACAACCGGCTTCTCGATCGAAAGTCCCTGTGCCAGACCGCCGATCGTCTGTTTGGCAATCGCATGGAAGGAGGAAAGCGCCAAATCTGATTTTTTAACCCCCTGATTTAAAAGAGGCTGGATGTCGGTCTTGGCGTACACGCCGCACCGTCCGGATATATCATATACGGTTGTTCCCTGTGCCGCCAGCGCGTCAAATTCCTCAACCGGTGTCTTAAGAAGAGAAGCAATCTCATCCACAAACGCACCTGTACCGCCAGCACAGCTGCCGTTCATCCGCATATCTGTGACCTGCAGCTCGCCCGTCCGTTTATCCCTCTGGAAAAAGATAATCTTCGCATCCTGTCCACCCAGCTCGATCGCCGTTCCGATTTCCCCGTACATGGCTTTCAAGGCGATCGAGTTCGCCACTACCTCCTGTACATAAGGGATCTCCAGCTCTTCCGAGAGGTGCTTTGCGCCCGAACCGGTCATCGCCGTCAGAAATGACCGCCCCGCAAGCGTCTCTTTCACCAATTTTACAGCTCTCGACACACTCTGAAGCTGATCCGAGTGATGGCGTGTATAGTCCGAAAACAGGACTTTCCCCGTTGCCACCTCCATCACTGCCACCTTCGTCGTCGTTGAGCCAACGTCAATTCCGACGAGAATCTGTTCCTGTCCGTTTTGTCCCTTCTGTTCCATTCTGTATCTTCTAACTCCTTTATCCCAGATGTCTGCAAACTTGTGCGGTCATTCTATCCGACACAAGCAGCCTGCGCCCTGTCATCTCTTTTCTCTTCATCTTAACAACTTCTTAGCATCCGCCAAAACATGAAGAAGAGGCATACGGTTTTTCCCCGCACACCTCTTTACCGTATGGATCTGTACGCATCTGCCTTCCAGCATTCTGTACAGCCATAAATATGCTACATTCTAACAAATTTAAAATAAAAAGTCAATTCCCGGGAATTTCAAAGGTGCCGTAAGAAAACGTGGTGGCAGCAGGAATTTGCCGTATTTAAATGCGAAGCCACGGCAAATCCCGTTACTGGGCACGTATACGTGAACGTAACACAGTAACCTATCATCTGCCTGTTAGCGCATCAGCCCTGCGTAGAGCTCCGTCGGCACATATGCCTCCACGTAAATGCCATCTTCCCGGTACTCTTCTTTTAAAAGCTGACCGTATTTACGGATCGTCTGGATGCGTCCGGCTTCCTGGTAGGAAAATACCTTTTCCAGATAAATCTTGCGGTTTCGCAGAATCATTTCCAGAATATCCTTCAGCTCATCCAGCCCCGCGCCCGTCTTCGCGGAAATCTGCACCTGATAATCAGAATGCAGATCTTTCAGCGTCTCCGGCTGCTCCACCTGATCCATCTTGTTAAAGACTGTTACCACCGTCTTATCGCCGATCTCCAGCTGACGCAACGTATCATATACGACATACATCTGCGTGTCCATCTGCGGATTCGACGCATCGACCACATGGAGGACAATATCGCTATAACGTGCCTCCTCCAGCGTACTCTTGAACGCCTCGATCAGATGGTGCGGCAGTTTGCGGATGAATCCGACCGTATCTGTCAGCAGGATCTCCTGTCCGCTCGCCAGCTTTAATCCACGCGTCGTCGGATCCAGCGTCGCAAACAGTTTATCCTGTGCCAGGATTCCTGCACCCGTCAGGGTGTTTAAAAGCGTTGACTTACCGGCATTCGTGTAGCCGACGATCGCCGCCGACAGCGTATATTTCCGGTCGCGCTGTTTTCTCGTCACCTCGCGGTGGCGTTTGACATCTTCCAGTTCCGACTTTAGCTGCCCGATCCGCTCATGAATCAGACGGCGGTCCATCTCCAGCTTCTTTTCACCCGGTCCTCTCGTACCGATACCGCCGCCCAGACGGGACAGGGAACTGCGCAGACCGACCAGGCGCGCTGCGCGGTAACGCAGCTGTGCCAGCTCAACCTGGATTTTTCCCTCGCTCGTCGTCGCATGCGCCGCGAAAATATCGAGAATGACCATCGTCCGGTCCATTACCTTCGTATCCAGCGCCGATTCCAGATTGCGAAGCTGTGCCGGGGACAGTTCATCGTCGCAGATCACGCCGGTTGCGCCCATTTCCCAGACCATCTCCCGCAGTTCCCCGATCTTTCCACTGCCCAGATAGGTGCCTGGATGAATCTTCTCCCGGTTCTGCACCAGACGCCCGATCGCCGTCGCTCCGGCGGTATCCGCCAGTTCCTCCAGCTCATCCAGGGACGCCTCCGTATCATCTTCATCAGAGGTGCTGACCGCCACCAGAATGACGCGCTCCTCCAGTTCTTTCATATCGAACAATTCTGCCATATTACCTCCAATATTTACCGGCTTTCCAGAAAACGGATTTCCTTCTGCACCTCCGGTGTGTCCGCACCGGCTGCCTGGCACTCCTTAAACTGTTCCAGCGCCTTCGCAAAATCGCCCTCTTTCTCATAGAGAACCGCAATATTCTGCCGGATTACCAGCGCCGTCTCATTGTCCGCCAGCGAAAGCGCCTCCTCATAATGGGACATCGCGCTCTCATAATCGCCAGCCTCCATCTCACTGATCGCAAGCTGATTATAAATCTCCGGTCCCGACACGCCGCGCTCGATCGCCTGATTGCAGTACTGGGCTGCGAGTTCACTATCCCCGGCATCCCGCGCCGCCGACGCAAGCGCCGTAAACGCCAGACTCACACCCGGAGCCGTGGCGCTGCTCTTTTTGCTGTTCTTCGCCTTTTCCTCCGCTGCCGCAAAATCCTTTTCGGCATCCTCCGCCTGTCCGGCTGCTGCCTCCGATGCCGCTTTATAATAGAGGTATTCCGCTTTTCCGCCGTCTACCTCCGCCAGAATTCCATAGGTCTGCGCTGCCGCCTTATAATCCGCCAGTTTGTATTCTGCCTCGCCGCGGTATTTTAAAACATCCAGCTCAAAAGAATTGACGATCCCATCGCTCTCATCCAGCGCTTTTCCAAACGAATCAATCGCATCCTGATAATTACCTGCATTTAACTGCTCGATTCCGGTCATACGCGCTTCTTTCGCTTCCTTCGATTCAGTGCCGCAGCCGGAAAGGATGCCCAGTGAAAGCACCGCTGCTGCCAGAAAAAGACTTACTTTTCCTCGTTTTAACCTCTTTATCTGCTTCATTTTTTACCAAACCTTTTTATTAATTCTTTCCCGTACTTCCGATCCCGCCGCGATCTTTATTGTCAAGCTTCTCCGTCTCCTCAAATACGATCTTCGGCTGATGCTCCATGATGCGGAACTGGCAGATGCGGTCATTGACATGGATCACTGTATCACGCAGCGCATATGCCGGAAAATGCCACTGATCGTTGTCCCCGCAGTAGCTCTCATCGATCACACCCATATGATTGGTCTGGATGATGCCGAAATTTTTAAAGGTACTGCTGCGCGGAACTACATGCGCCTCATAGCCCTTCGGCAGCTCCATCGCCACGCCAAGCGGAATCAGGGCAAAATCACCCTTTTTCAGCACCACCTCACGCGCCGCACGCAGGTCGATCCAGTCAGATTTGCCGTCAATGTAGGCGAGGCGGTCAATGGCGTCTGTGAAATATTTGATCTTTATGTTCATGCTGTTCATATCTGTATGAAATCCTTTCTTATGTCACATTTTATCCGGTAATGGCTGCCTTGCAAGTTTGTTTTTCACAAAGCACCTCCCCGAAAAATATTTTTCAACTTTCCAGTTTCTCTATAATACCACACACGCGCGTTTTCCGAAAGTATTAATTCGTGCAGGCACGGACTTTCGCTCGTTGCGCGCGAAAAATCCCGGCGGCCTGGAAATCCAGAACCGCCGGGAAGGAAATAGGTTGGAGCTACTTCAATATCAGAATATTTTAAATGGATACTTTGCTGAACCAGCCGTCAAATTATAAGAGGTTCATGAAAGTAGTCAGTACCATGGAGTTAAAGAAGTCTACGAATAAGCTTCCTACTAACGGTACGATGAAGAATGCACGCGGAGCCGGACCATAACGCTCTACCAGTGCTCTCATGTTTGCCATTGCGTTCGGGGTTGCGCCCATACCGAAACCACAGAATGCGGTGGTCATTGCAGCTGCCTCGTAATCACGGCCCATGATGTTGAATACAAGGAAGTTTGCATACAGGAACATAACAACCGTCTGAACTAACAGGATAACAATCATCGGAAGCGCCAGAGCTGCTAACTGCCACAGCTTCAGGCTCATCATTGCCATCGCTAAGAACAGGTTCAGGGACAGGCCGCCCAGTGCGTCAACTTCTTCCATCGGAAGATCTTTGTGCTGTACATCCCAGATATTACGGATAGCGGCTGCTGCCAGCATCGCACCGATGTAAGTCGGGAATGTAAGACCAATGCTCTTAAAGAACGCGAAAATGAAGGTACCAACACCGATTGCAACTGCAAGGAATACAGCCGCGGTGGTGAATTTCTGACCGTCGATCGGCGATGCTACTTCGTCAACTGCATTGCCTTCCTCGGCTGCGGTTGATTTCAGATGGTGTTTCTCAACACGGGCACGGGCGATAGGACCACCCATCATACTGCCGGATACCAGACCATATGTAGCGGATGCCAAGGCAACTGTAGTTGCGCCTACAACTGCGTATTCCTGCTCCAGAAGCGGTCCGAAGGAACCACTCGTTCCGTGACCTCCAACTAACGGCATAGAACCCATACATAAGCCGAGAAGCGGATTCAGACCAAACGCTGCTGCCAGACCGCTGCCGACTGCATCCTGCACGATACAGATACCAACTGCCAGCGCCAGGAACATAAATACCTGAACGCCGCCCTTCTTTAACAGACGGAAGCAGGCGGTAAAACCGACGCTGCAGAAGAAGATCGTCATAAATACGCTCTGTAAGGTTGTATCAAAGGAAAGCTCCAGAACTCCTGTTGCATACAACGCCAGATGAGCGAATGCAAATACGACACCGCCCGCAACCGGAGCCGGTATACAATACTTGCTCAGGAAGGGCAGCTTTTGTACAAGCAATCTTCCCAGACAGTAGACCAGTGCGCCAAGAGCACACGCCTGATACATATCAAGCTCAAGTGTCAACATAAACAATTCCCCCTTTTGTTTTGCTGGCTTCTTTCATTTATGTAGCGATTTGAAAGAGCTGCTTGTTTGTTTGTGTTGACCTCATTTTCCACGTTGGCTACAAAAAGTTACAAGAAAATACAGAAATATGATGTTAAGAATCTGTTAATGTCAGAATTGAATGAATATTGTTAAGAAAACGTTAATATTTCATTTCCTTCTCTGCCTCTTCCGGCAGTTTCCCCTCAAACTTCAGCTCTTCCTCCGCCTCCATGCGGAACTCATCGATTCGTCCCGGTGCCGGTTCCGGCAGTTCTTTCGTCGATCCGACTCCAAACCGGCGCAAAAATTCCTCCGTCGTCGCAAAGAGTGCCGGTCGACCAGGCGCATCGAGACGACCCGCCTCGTAAATCAAACCATACTCCACGAGACGATTGACCGCGTGATCCGAGGAGACTCCGCGGATTCGTCCGATCTCAATCTTCGTCACAGGCTGGCGGTATGCCACGATCGAGAGCGTCTCCAACAGCACATCGGAAAGCACATGTTTCTTCGGCGCAGATGCCACACGAATCAAATTCTCATAGTACTTCGCCCGCGTACTCATCTGATAGGCATTTTCCAGTTCAAGAATCTGCATCCCTCGATTTTCCTGCTGGTAGCGCCTTTGTAAATTTCTCACCACCCGCTTTGCAATCGCCTCACTCTGGTCAATCGCCATCGCAAGCTGTTCCACCGGAACCGAATTGCCCATCGTGAACAGCACCGCTTCCACGATCGCCTCCCAGTCGGACGCCGGATAAATCCCGGGGATTTCTTCCGGCTCTTCCTCGACTTCACCTTCCTCTTCCGGTATTTCCGATACTTCCTGTGCCTGCTCCTGCGCAATCTGCTCCGCCAGGCGCTTCTCCTCCTCATCGAGAAGAGCCTCTGCTTCCATTCGTTCATGACGCGCCTCGATCTTCGCCAGATCAAATTCCTCGTCATCATCCTCATCGTCAAAAAGACTTCCCATACTGTTTCCTTCTCATTTCTTTATTCGTCTTATCTGTCTTTCCATTATGATTCATCACTGATTGATCCGTCTTACCCACATATAACGCAAAGCAACTATCTCCATCGTAGAAGGGGTGAACTATTTATCTTCCAGATCATTCAACTCAATCGCAGTCTCTTCTCCCTCTGCCTCGAGAATCTCAATATCCATATCGTCAAATGCGTGCTCCTGAGTCAGATGAATCTTTCCAATCTTCATGAGCTCAAGAACTGCCAAAAACGTCACAACCACCTCAATTCGGCTGTTCTGTCCCTCAAGCATCTGGCGAAAACGAAAGATCCGATGCTTTCTCGCATAGGTCATGACTTCCATCACCTTCTGCTCGAGGCTGACCGGTTCCCTCCTGATTGTTCCAAACTTGCTTCGGATCGGATCAACCTTGTCTCTCTGCCGTTTCATCACGGACTCAAAAATTCTCTGAAGTTTTGCGAGTGTCAGACCATCAAGAAGCTCATCGAGATCGACGGGCTGTTCGTATTTTGCCACCTCCCGCGGAATTGTCGGTCCCTTAAACAGAACTCCATCCGCCTCTTCCTCCATATCAGAGAGTTCCTGCGCCATCATCTTGTACATCTTGTACTCCATCAGGCGACGGACAAGCTCTGCTCTCGGATCTTCTTCCTCGCCCTCTTCATTGATCTCACGGGGAAGCAACATCCGACACTTGATGTCCAGAAGGGTTGCCGCGACCAGCAGAAAGTCGCTCGCCACGTCCAGATCGAGGGTCTCCATGCGCGACACCTCGGCGAGGTACTGATCGGCGATCTCGGTGATGGAGATGGCGCCGATATCCACCTTCTGGCGGCTCACGAGGTAAAGCAGCAGGTCGAAGGGGCCCTCGAAGCTGTCGATGCGGACTTTGTAGGACATGGGCGGCGCCGTCTCTTAGGAGAAAAACGGCGGGAACATGAAATCGAACAGATTGCCGGCCGTGACCCCCAGATACCACGAGAACGGGTTGAAGTTGAACACGTAGGGCAGCACCACGATGGCGATC
>ERZ773110.1196-NODE-1196-length-21745-cov-3.316459_pt1 | contig 21745 bp, 24 predicted proteins | sample MGYA00580568_ERZ773110 | MGnify/ENA primary metagenome ERZ773110 (study PRJEB29015, sample SAMEA2737870) | human gut metagenome | biome: human gut; feature: human-associated habitat; material: faeces | place: China | collected 2012 ... | reverse complement strand
ATCTTAGATGTGACGAGTTATTTATTAGAAAATAGTAGGTAATAGAAGGGAGAAGAGAAATTGTATTTTTTAAGGACAGAAGCAAACTTTGATGCAGCTCATTTTTTAAAAGACTATCGCGGAAAATGCGGGAATATTCATGGGCATAGATGGCGAATTCTTTGCGAAATCGCGGGTAAAGATATATCTAAGGATATACAAAACCGAGGGATGTTAGTTGATTTTAAGGATATAAAGAGTACATTAAAAGAAATATGTGAGGTATTTGATCATAATTTTATTTATGAGAAAGATTCCTTAAAGGATGCAACATTAACTTGTCTAAAAAATGAGGGATTTTTGTTAGTTGAAGTGGATTTTAGACCTACGGCAGAAAATTTTTCGAGGTATATTTTTGAAGAATTGCAAAAGAAAGGAGTAAGTGTGCGACGTGTAGAAGTTTATGAAACTCCTAATAATTTCGCTGCATATCAGGAAGAATAATGAAGGTAGTAGAAAAATTTATAAGTATTAATGGGGAAGGAACAAGAGCAGGAGAATTGTCCGTTTTTATAAGATTCAAGGGGTGTAATTTGAATTGTTCATATTGTGATACTGCATGGGCCAATACAACAGAATGTACTTTTGAAGAAATGCTTCCCACTGAGATTTATAATTATATTAAGGATACGAGGGTGAAAAATATTACATTAACTGGAGGAGAACCACTCTTACAGAGTGATATGGGAGAACTACTAGAGATTCTAAATAATGACGGGGAGATAAGAGTTGAAGTCGAAACAAATGGGGCTGTAAGCTTAAGACCATTTTGTAATGTGACAAGACCATACTTCACTATGGATTATAAGCTCCCATCTAGTGGTTGCGAGTCAAAAATGGATTTGGACAATTTTTCATTATTAGAGCTGGATGATACAGTAAAGTTTGTAGTAGGCAGCAAAGAAGACTTAGAGAAAGCAAAAAATATAATTGATGACTATAGCTTATCTGAAAAATGCAATGTTTTATTGAGTCCAGTTTTTGGAAAAATTGAACCAGTAGAAATTGTAGAATTTCTAAAAAGTAATGTTTTGAATGGAATAAAGCTACAGCTACAAATGCATAAAATGATTTGGGAGCCAAATCAGAAGGGAGTGTAGTGATGATTGATACAAAAGCAATCGAAAAGCATATTGAAGGGATACTATACGCTCTCGGGGATAATCCTACTAGAGAAGGTTTGAAGGATACACCCAAAAGAGTGGCGAAAATGTATGAGGAAGTCTTTGAAGGGATGAATTACACAAATCATCAAATAGCGGAGATGTTTGGAAAGACTTTTGAAGAAGGAATTGATGACTATTCAACTACAACTGGCAAAGTTGTTGTAATGAAGGATATTGATTTATTTTCTTATTGCGAGCACCACATGGCGTTGATGTATGATATGAAGGCAACAGTGGCTTATGTTCCTAATGGAAAGGTAATAGGATTATCAAAAATAGCTAGAGTGTGTGATATGGTTGGAAGGCGACTCCAACTACAAGAAAAAGTAGGGAAGGATATTGCAGATATTATTTCGGAAATAACGGGTAGTGAAGATGTTGCAGTATTACTTGAGGCTTGCCATAGTTGCGTTTCAGCTCGAGGCATAAAGAAAAATAGTGCAAAAACTTACACGTCTGAATTAAGAGGTGGATTTATTGACAATCCTGGCTTACAGATATATTTAAGAGGAGGTATATAAAGATGAAGGCAATGGTCTTGTCAAGTGGCGGAATTGATTCAACAACAGCATTAAGTTTGGCTATAGATAAATATGGTAGAGATAATGTAACTTCGCTATCTATTGTATATGGACAAAAGCACATTAAAGAGATTGAATCAGCTAGTAAGATTGCAGCGTATTATGGAATTCAGCATATCCAATTGGATTTAGAAAAAATTTTTGAACATAGTGATTGCTCTTTACTATCACATTCTGAAGAAGAAATACCAGAGCAATCTTATGATGAGCAGATTAAGACTACCAAAGGATTAAAGCCAGTTAGTACCTATGTGCCATTTAGAAATGGACTATTTCTATCAGCAGCAGCTAGTGTAGCGTTGAGTAAAGGCTGTGACGTGATATATTATGGTGCTCATAAGGATGATGTAGCAGGAACTGCCTATCCAGATTGTTCAAAAGAATTTAATAATGCTATGAAGCAGGCAATTTGGGAAGGTTCTGGTAAGCAATTAAGAATTGAAGCACCATTTATTGGTATCAATAAGAGCCAAGTCGTGGAAATAGGTTTAAAGCACAATGCACCATATAAATTTACATGGTCTTGCTATGAAGGAAACGATAAACCTTGTGGTAAATGTGCAACATGCATTGATAGAGCAAAGGCTTTCGAAAAAAATGGAGTAACTGATCCAGCATTAGCATAATAAAATGGTTTTATCATGATACTGATATGAGTATTTAGATTAGAATAGATATGTTGGAGTAAAATTTTATTTTGGAATAGAAAAGAACATCCTTCTTTGTGATGAAGTATTGGCTTGTGACACAATACAAAACAGTAAGAACCTTGTAACCAAGCGTTCTATACAATAATCCTCGCATCTGCCCAAAGTTGGCGAGAAGGCGAGAGGTTTAGAACTCAGGAAATATGTGACTTAAAAGTAGCCGACATTCTCATGAATAATACTTCTGCATCTATTAGTTTAACAAGCAAAGAATTGAGGACTTGATATATTAAGGAGATTAGCTGATATTTTACACAGATATATAGTTTAGAAGATGTACTGACAGCAGTTATTCTGTTAATCCTAGAATTTTGTCCTAAGGAGAGAGACACATCATTAGTGTGTGTAAAGCGATTCAGGATTTACTGGCACCATCCAAGGTAAAAGGAAGAAATCAGTTCTAGTTGCTTATGACTAAGCTTTCGGATGCCCATAAGGCAAAATGGTTTGCTGGGGCAACTTTAAATATCGCAGAGCAGTCCATGCAGTCTGTTTTTCCACGGTATTATCCAGATTGAACTTTATTTGGTCTCTGAACTGGAATAGATACTGTTCGTTGATGTCCCTTTTGATGCTGAAATGTTTTGTAAGTAGAAGACAACGGTATTTTTTGTTATGCCGGAAGAAGAAAACTACAAGTATTTTATTATCTTTCTGATTTTGCGGCAACTCTACAGGGGAATTCTAGTGGTCGCAGATGAGAATGGAGGAAAATGGGATAACTGTGTTTTTTTATTGGAATGAGGTTGGAATTATACCAAAGATTGAGAGTACGCAGATGATGTTTTGAGCATTCCCTGCCAGAAGCGTGAGTATCGTACCCATGATACAGTCCTTTGCACAGCTTAATAAGAACTACGGAAAGGAAGGGGCAGAGATTATCATCGATAACTGTCAGGACACCATCTTCGGCGGATTTGCACCGAACTCGGAATCCGCAGAGGTATTGTCCAAGAGCCTTGGAAACAAGACGGTCATGTCCGGTTCCATCAGCAGGGGAAAGAATGATCCCAGCCAGTCCCTCCAGATGATTCAAAGACCATTGATGACGCCTGATGAATTAAAGTCCCTGCCGAAAGGAAACTTTATCGTGTCGAAAACAGGCAGTCATCCCATGAGGACTAAGCTGAAACTGTTCTTAAAGTGGGGAATCACTTTCGAGGAGCCATACGAGATTGAGGAAAAGTCGGCAAGAAAGGTAGCCTATGCAGACAAGCAGGAAATCGAAGAAGAGATTATCCGCAGGTATATGTGCTGTGTGGATGAGGAGCCGGAAAGTACGGAACAGGGGACTGCATCCAGAAGCGGTGGTATGCTGCAGTCCCAGATGAATGAAACGGTGGCAAAGGTCAGACAGGCTCTCAGGACAGAGGATTAGGTGATTGGTTGAATAAAAAAGAAATATATGAAGCAGAACTGCCCCATAGGGCTGTGGCGGTATATCTGTACTTAAAGGATCGTGCGAATAAGGAAGGCACCTGCTATCCGGCAATTGGCACCATTGCCAGAGAATTGCATCTGTCTGTCAGCACCGTAAAACGTGCCATCAGCAATTTGGAGGAGAACGGATTTATACGCAAGAAACAGCGCTGGCGTGATAATGGTGGCAGAAGCAGTCTGCTGTTTGAAATCATAAAGTAAGCACCAAGGGGATACTGCGTAGGTCGGGTGAACTATGGTATGGTTCACAGTGACCTATGCAGGGAACTTTTGCAATTTAAGGATTAAGACAGAGAAAATGAATTTTGTAATATTTGATGTTACAATAGTTAACAGAAGAAATAAGTGTTATGATAAGTTTTAATATAAGAAAAATAGTAACCATTATAACCTTTATGCAATGGTGTGATATTGAGGAGAGATTATTGGATGGACAAATACGAGAAGCTGATAGCTGTTTTTTCGGAGACTCTTGAGCAATCAAGGGATTATCATATTGCCTATATATACCAAGTGGGCTATGTATCTGTACTCGGAATGTATGAAAGCGATAGTACACCGAATAATTCAATGAAAATTGACGAGGTTTTTCGTTCACCAGAAGAAATGGCAGACAGTTTGTTACGGAATTGGCGTTGGCAATGGTTTTATGAGAATAGGAAGTTATTGGGCTGTCAAGATTATGAAGATATTTGCAATCTTGACAGTGAAGTTCCAGAATTGCTTCGGGAAGAATATAGACAAAGTATAGGAATGCTTCAAAGCAAAATTCATATTGTGTTAAAAGCAGAAAACTAAGATTGTTTATAGGCGATTCGTCCGATAAGAGCGGTTATACATATAAAAGCAAATACAATTGCCTGAAGAAACATATATCTTGTATTTCCTGTGACAGCGAAAATAACAGCAAGTATAACACTGAATAATAAAGTGAAATGTGTTCTTTTGGTAAAAATATGGTTTTCTTGTGAGTCAACTTTTCGATTTGGGTGATCTACGGGGCCTATGATTAAAATTATAATGGCACAAAGCACGTACAGCATAAAGGAAACAGGCATTGGAATAGTAACGTATTTCACAATAAGTAGTGAGGAAGTTAATATCAGGCAGGAGCCAACAAAACAGAAAAAATAAGTTTTTAAATGTAAACCACCACCGAATGAACGCATTGTAATAAACAATAGAAAGAAAAAAAGGCATTCCGGAAGCATATGTAGCAACAATGCGATTATAATGCTACAAATTGTACTGGCAGAAACTTCTAAAAAGCATTGAAAACCATACTGGTATATTTCGTAAGATTTTTTATCTATAATTCCCTTTTTAAAAATATAGTCAGTTAATACGATAGATAAATGTTCCATAGCAGAAGTCTCCTTTGACAACCCAACAGTATAAATCGAAAAAATAGGAAAAACGAATTGTTGTAGAAAATAGGAAAGTACTCGTCATTTTTCCCCTATGGAATTACCATACAGCACCGCTGATGCCATAAATTCCCCGCATTCATGTTCGAGGAGCAGTTCCCCGTCATAACAGGCAAGTGCCTGCTCCACCGAAGCAAGGCCGATTCCATGGCAACTAGTATCCTCCTTTGTGGTAAGATACCGTCCGTTTCCGTCCCTTCTTTCTTTCTCCGAACTGCTGTTTCTGATGCAGATTTGGAGTATCTCTTTTATATAGGAGGCTTCCAGTATGATATATCTCTGCTCCTGTGGCAGTTTCTGACAGGCCTCAAGTGCATTTTCCAACAGATTTCCTAAAATAATGGCAAGATGTCCGCCCTTGAACGGTAGTGCAGATGGAATGAATACCCTTGCCTCAAACCGGATGCCGCTTTTTAGGGCAATGGCATACTTATGGTTTACAAGGGAATCTACCACGATATTTCCGGTACGGGAAATTTCACCGGTTTCGTTCCCGATGCCGTCATCCAGCATCTTCTGTATGTATTCCCCGGCTTCTTCCGTTTGTCCTGCATTTACCATGCCTAAAATTCCCGATAAATGGTTCTTCATGTCGTGTCGCATCCGCCGTAGCTCCAAATAGTGAAGTTCCCTTTCCTCCGCCTGACGGCTGCATAAGTCTAACTGCTGTTCATACAGCCGGTTACGTGACAAAAGTTCTGCGTCCTGTCCCATCCGGTCATATACCGTAAAAATCACATGGTTGACAAGCAGAAAGAGTATGCCCGCAAACACTGAGAAGAAAGAATATTCCGTATGGAATGCGGCCATGAGAAAAATGTGGTGCATCATGTAAATGCTGCTGGCAGGCACTAAAAGGATTATGATGAAATAACGCAGCGGGATTTCTGCATACTGCTTTTCACGTGTATAATGTCCAAGCAGGACGGAAAACAGGAGCATGCACATCTTGGATATAAAGCTTCCTGCATCATCAATGACACTCGCATCCGTACCGAGTGCCTCCAAAACCAGCAATACAATGACTTCCACCAGCATCCATACCGCACAGATGAGAAGGGTACAGATACAGCACTTTTTCAGACTCCTTTTCCTTGTGATGGTGCTAATCATAAATACCATCAGAATATTTGCGATTAACAGAATCTGAGGCGGGAACAGGACTCCAAACCCTGTTGTCACCAAAAATATATAGTACAAAAGCCAGCTTACCATACCAACAGGCTTCCTGTTCCCCAGACCCAAAAGAGTCGTTATGCATCTCCGTATAATCAGAAGCTGCAGTGCCGGAAGCAGAAAGCCCGATATAAGTGAAAGATATCCCCTCATTCAATAACCGCCTTTCCCGCTGCCATTGCACAAATCTGGCGGCGCACTTCTCTCTGCCGGTCCTCACTGATTTTTAGTTCTATTTCTTTTCCATTCATGCGGATTGTCAGGTTAAAAAAATTCATCTTTATTATATAATCATAATTTACGAGGAATGACTGGTGGATGCGGAGGAAGTATCTCCGGCTGTCTTCCAGTTCTTTCTCCACGGTACTCAGTTTGCCATAAAAATATGTCGTGCTTCCGTCCCAAAGGAAGATATGTACCACGCGGTTGCGGCTTTCAAAATATACCACATCCTTTAGTGGCACCTTCCGGATTTCCCGGTTGAATGTAAACTGGTAAAAAACTTCCGTTTCCCCTATCCGGTGACAGGTTTCCTTAAAATATTTGCGGAATTTCTCCTTATCCAGCGGTTTTGAGAGAAAGCGGAATGGCTCTACCTCAAACAGTTCCTTTAAATATCTGTCGTATCCTGAAATATATATGAACAGCACTGAACGGTCCGTCTCACGAATTTTCCGTGCTGCGGAAATGCCGTCAACCTGTTCCATTTCAATATCTATAAAAATGAGTCCATAGTGTTCCCCGGACTGTATGCTTTTCAAAAGGGTCTTTCCATCGGAAAAGACATCCGTATCAACCCGGATTCCCAAACTCTGGCTTTCCTCTAACACCAGGGTCTCAAGACTTCCCGTAAAACCAAGGTCATCATCACATATGGCTATCCTCAGCATCTTTATCCACCTCTTTTGTATCCGATTCCGCTTTTTCCAACTGTGCTTGCTCCAGGCGTTTGAGAAGACACCGCAGCGTTTTCTTGTTCATGACCGTCAAGTTATTGTAGCGGAGTACAATGTCATAGCATTGGTCCATGTCTTGATTCATGCGGATCTGCCCACTCAAATCCCGTTTTATATCAGACAGCCCGAGGATATAGTCGGTGGTAACGTTAAAATACTCTGCTATGCGGATAAGCAGGTCTGTGGAGATGGCACCGGTGTCTTTTTCCATCTTGCTTACCGCCTGTTGGGTAGTGTTGATTATAGTCCCAAGTGCTTCCTGTGACATGTTGTGGCTCCTGCGGAGCTCACGGATACGGTTCTCAGTCATAACTGTAACATCCTTTCTAATAACTATTTTACATAATTATTAGAAGCTTGCTCACAACTATACAATGTAAACGAATTACTGCAATATAAGGGGATGCGAGGAGTATGTGCAACTAGTTAGAAAATTTTATATGCTGTTAAAAAATATGAAGAAAGAGTATTCAAAAAGGGGAAATTCTACATGAATATTCCAAATTACTACATCTGGACAAAAATATAGAAAAAAAGATGTAAGCTTTCATTGTAAAAACTAATAGATTACAAAAAACGGAGAGATAGAATATAAGAGATAAGGCAAAGAGAAGTATATGGGTAAATTAGTGAGTTTGATGATGAGTTTGGAGATGGATAAGAAAAAGTTTATTAAGATGCACGTGATATGTTTTATTCCATCAATTATATATGCTATTGCATCAGTTTTTTATCCGAATTTTATTGGGTTAGTAGTAGATGAAGGAATCTCGGAAAATAATCTTAAAATAACATTTTGGTATTCTGCCTTAATGATATTGGTAGGTTTAATAACCGTTTTATCCGAATACATTTCAAGTATTTTATATGATAAATTTTATTTGGAATTGACTCATGAAATGAAAAGTAAGTTATATATAAAATTTATGAACGCTGAAAATCGTTTTTATACAAGTGTTAAGACCGGAGATATGTATACGTGCTTAAGCAGGGATGTTAGCAACATTATTATGCTGGTAACAAAAGAGTTACCGAATATTGCTACAAATTTAATTATATTTATTGGAGCATCTGTATTCATAATATATTACTACAGATTTTCGGGGATATTAATTATATGCGGTGGAGCTATATTTGTTTTTCTTCAAAGAAGAATCGGGAAAATGGTTCAAAATTCAAGTGAAAAAACAAGAATGGCAGTAGGGCGCGAAGCTTCATTCTCAATGGAAACATTATCGAATTTAGAAACCATACAAATGCTTGGTTATATTGATATAATGCATAAAAAATTTACTGGTTATAGTAAAAATTCGCAGGAAGAATGTCTAAAGCATGACGAGATGTTATATAAATCTTTTTCACTCAGTTTCTTGTTTAATATGATTATTATGGTATCCGTATTACTTATAGGTGCTTTCCAAGTAAAGGATGGATATGTAGATGTTGGAGTATTATTTTCTGTTGTTCTGTATTCCGAGAAAGTAATTTCGCCAATGAAGACGCTGGCTAGATTATATGTTGATGCAAAGGATATTGTACCGATGATAGAGAAGGTGTGCAAGTTAGTGGGACAAGCTAAGACAAGGGAAGAAGCTACTATAGAGTTAGGAAAAGGCATAACAAGTATAGAATATAGAAACGTACAATTTTCATACGAAAGTTTTTCAAAAAAAGTATACGATGATATGAATTTAAAAATCGCAAAAGGAGACATTATTGGAATTGTGGGAGGGAATGGAACCGGAAAAACGACTTTGATAAAATTACTTTTTAAATTATTATCGTCTAATAGCGGAGAGATTATTGTGAATGAAGATATTAACATAAAAGATGTTGATAGAAGAGCGATACATGAGCATATATCATATATGCCACAAGAGGTTTTTCTAGAAAGTGGAGAAATTAGAGATATAGTAAATCCCTTGAAGAGAAATATAAACAATCAGGAAATCATTGCTTTATTTAAGGCTTTGAATTTGGATTTTAAAGTATTTAATTGTTCCTTGGAATTTGATATTGCTGAGAATGCTAATAATATTTCAGGTGGTGAGAAACAAAAATTAGCACTAGCAAGGTTGGTTTTAGAAAATAAAGAATGGATAATCATGGATGAGCCGACATCAGCCATGGATTTTGAAAGTGAATTGCGAGTTTGCGATTTCTTGAGGGAATATTTGATAGATAAAACGGCTGTGATTATTACACATAGAACTGCACTATTAGAATTATGCAATAAAAAATTGGACTTAGGAAAAAAGGAGTAAAATTATGAAGTTAACAGAGAATATGAAAATCCGTTTTAGCAGATATATGGTAAAAATGGAGTATGCATCAGAAATTGTATTGGCAAATTCTTTGAATGGATTGTGGGTGAAATTAAGTAAAGAGTGTTATTTGATTCTTGAAAAGTGTATAGAAGAAAAAATGACCATGAAATATCTCATGAGTTGCCTTGCGGATGATGAGGATCGAAATTATGTTAGAGGATTGTTGCAGAGTTTAAGTGATATAGATGTTATTGTAAATAGTGAATTTGCAGAAAAAAGTTTGCCTAAAACATTTATCTTTGAAATAACAAATCATTGTAATTTGGCATGTAAACATTGTTGCTTTTCTGTAGATTACCATAAAAAAGAAGAAGCATTAAGTACAGAACAAATAAAAATAATTTTTGATAAGTTAATCTGTGTCATGCCAAAAGCAATAGTTTTGTCTGGTGGTGAGGCAATGCACAGAATGGATTTTTTTGAACTGCTAGGCTATTTACGTAGTAAGTATGTGGGTACGATTGGTGTGATGACAAATGGAACATACATAAATGAAGAAAATGTAAGGGAACTATGTTCAAAGATTGATACGTTGGATGTAAGTATTGATGGTGTTGATGAAGATAGTTGTGCGCAGATTAGGGGAAGAGGTGTATTTGCAAAAGTAGTTAATGCCGTTGAATTGTGCAAAAAACAAGGATTAGAAAAGATATCGCTATCGATGGTAGTTACAAAGGTAAATCGACATTTAATTCCAGAATTTTATAAATTAAATGAAAGACTTGGAACAATCCCAATGCTAAGAAAGTTTGAAGTTGCTGGACAGGGATTTGTTAATAAAGATTTGTTTTTGGAAGAGGACCAAAAAAATGAGTTTATTGTTCCTGCGAAAGAAACTAATATTTTGTCAAAGGAGGAGAGACTGGAAGCTCAAAGAACTCGTAGAATAAGAACTTGTGAGGCATGCACAGGTATGTTGAATATTGATTATAAGGGAAATATGTTTCCTTGCCAATTACTTGATAAAGAAGAGTTTGTCTTATGCAATTTATTAGAAATGAGTGAGGAAAAATTTGTATCCTTTATAGAAGAAGATATATATAAAACCAAAGCGTTTGAAGCATTTGATAACATTGTACCTAAAAAATGCAAAGAATGTAGTGTTAGTTTTTTTTGTATAACTTGTTATGCGAGGTTAAGGGAAATTCAGATTCAAAGTCAAGAATATCAGGAAAGATATTGTGAAAATATGAAATTTGATTTGGAGCAAATAGTGTGGGATAGGTAAGGTGTAAAAATGCATTTAGTAATATGGGTAACATCAGCTTGTAATTTAGCATGTAGGTATTGTTATGAAGGAAATGCCAAAATTAATCAGATGATGGATAGAACAACTGCGGATAGAATATTGGGCTATATCGAGGAAAACGCAGATGAAAAAGAAGAAATTAGCGTGGTTTTTCATGGTGGAGAACCATTATTAAATTTTGAACTTATTAAATATTTTGTTAGGAAGATAAGTGAAAAGTATGAGAAAAGACAATTTAAATTGACTACAAATGGAACAGTAATGAATTGGGAAATAGCACAATTTTTATTGGATAACTTTCAAAATGGAGTATCTTTGAGTGTCGATGGTAACGAAAGTACGCATGATTCTAATAGAGTTTATATAGATGGAAAAGGTAGTTTTAAAACTGTTATGGAGAATATAAGTACATATTTTACCAAAGAACAATACAGCAAATTTACAATCAGAATGACATTGACTTCTGAAACAATAAACAAATTATTTGATAATTGTACTTACTTTGTAAATATGGGATTTTCAACAATAATAACAGCTCTCAATCAATATGATAAAGCATGGAATGCTCAGAAATTCGAGAAATTGCAAGGACAAGTTTATGATATTTATCAAGAAGCAATAAAAAGCGGGTATGAAGAAAAGGGTATCTATCTGTCTGTATTGGATTGGAGAAACAGGGTAAAAGGAGAATGTAAAATATCCAAAGAAAATCTAAAGATATATGTTAATGGCGATGTATATCCATGCATTGCTAGTGTGGGAGACGAAAGCTTGATTTTAGGAAATATACATGTAGAACCATTTGCAAATATAGATTTAATCGAGAGAATATGCAGGATTAATAAAATGGAGAATCCAGAGTGTGGTAATTGTAAGCATAAGCCATATTGTGTTAATTCACGATGTAAATTAGTAAATAGGGCTTATAATGGAGATTTTTTGAAACCTTCAGGCGTAGAATGTGCATATCAGAATATGATTGTAAATCTCCAAAATCTTATTTAGTAAAAAAGGTCCATACATCACCATAAGATTATAAAGGAGACTAACATTATGAAGATTAACAAAATTGAAAACCACAATGAAAAATTTGATGTAAAGGGTCAGGGAGATCCTTGCAATTTAGATTGTACTTACTTTTCTGGAAAAAGCAGCTTGAATACCTCCGGTTGCTCTGTAGTTGTCGATTCAAGATTAAGCACGTGGCTTTAATAGCCATTATTGCAGTATGCTTTAATATGTAACTATTCAACTTAGTATGGACCTTTTTTGAGCTGTCATTATGGCAGCTCTTTCTATAAGCATTTTGTGGGAGGAATATATGAATATTGTTATAATAGATAGTGGAGTAGAAAGTAGATATAATGCGGAAATAAAACATAGAATCCATTTTACATTGGACCATAGTAATGCAATAATAGGTAATGAGGCTACGGATGATAAGGTGGGGCATGGGACATTTGTTTATAGACTGGTAAAACAATATTGTAATGAAGATATTTCAATCATCAAAATATTAAATGAAGAGAACCAATGCAATTATAATGCACTATTGTATGCGTTAAGATATAGTTTAGAAATAGGTGCCAAGGTAGTAATTTTGTGTCTAGCGACTCTTACATATGATAACAGACTGGATGAAGTAATTAGTGAAATGTATCAGAAAGATATTGTGGTTATATCGTCACTTATGAATGGGGAGAAATTTAGTTATCCTGCTTCACAGAATAAGGTTATTGGGGTTAAAGGATTGGACATAGAAAATGATAGGCTATTCTATTACAATAAGGAAGATAATATTGAAGTAATCTGTTCGGGGGAGTCTTTATATTCTCTTAATCAACACTCGCAGTTGATTAGATTTGGAGGAAATAGTAAAGCAACAGCGCAGTTTGCGTGTATGCTAATTAGGATGATGGTAGATGCTGATACTCAATCATCAATCAGAGATAAACTACAGCAATATTCAGGGGAAAATATCTTACCTGAATTGTTTAGGAAGAAGTCAGAAGCAAGTATAAACGAATTGATTGATAAAGTCTATGAAAAGAGTTATAATTTACACCAATTAGATAGAACAGAATTTATGAAAAATTCTGTTTGGAGTTTTTTTGATAATATGGAGTCTGTGTCGAAATTTATAAAAATTATTATGGATGAATGCAGAGTTAATAATGCAATGTTTAGAGAAAGAGATTTTGTTTGCATAAAAGATATGATAACTAATATGATATTCTGTTTATAGAATTATAGTAATTATAATCATAAATTGATAGAAGGAGACTAATTGAAAGAACATATCTTAATTGTAGATGATGAAAAAGGTATTGTTACCGTGATGAAAAATTATTTTGAAATGTCAGGGTATCAAGTAATTACGGCATACAGTGGGCAGGAAGCATTAAAAAAAATGTCCTGTCTGCCGGATATTATCCTGCTTGATATAAATATGCCAGATATGGATGGGGTTACTGTTTGTGAAAATATCCGTGAATACATCACTTGTCCTATTTTGTTTTTGACTGCTCGCATTGAAACGGCAGATAAAATCAAGGGATTTTCTGCAGGGGCTGATGATTATATTGTGAAGCCCTTTGACCTTGACGAACTGGGTGCAAGAGTGGCGGCGCATCTGCGCCGTGAAAACAGAAAGCAGGAACAATCCACTCTGAGATTTTTTGATGATATGGTTATCGACTATGCCAAAAGGGAAATTACCATAAGTGCCAAAAAAGTTTTCCTATCAAAGAAAGAGTTTGAAATTGTAGAATTGCTTTCGACAAATGCCGGACAGGTCTTTGACCGGGAACGGATTTATGATACGGTTTGGGGCTTGGAGGGCGACGGAAACAGCGATACGATTATGGAGCATATCCGAAAAATACGGGCAAAGTTTTCTGCCCTGTCAATTCATACTTACGTTGAAACGGTTTGGGGGGTGGGCTATAAATGGGTTGGATAAAAAACATGAGTTTGAAAAAATCCTTTTTGGTAATCATCATAGCGTCCATAGTCACAGCCATTCTGTTAAGTATTCTGTTCGGTGTTTTGTGTAATGCGTTGATAGACGGTTTCGATTTATATGTTACCGTCCCTGCGTCGGGAAATTATTTTGACAATACAGAAACTCTGTCGCAGGATAGAACTGCTTTTACTATTATAGGTGAGGGAGAAATGCAGACAAGCTATTATTATACGCATACGGTTGAGCCATTCTACACTATTCTTTCAACCTTACAGGTTGTTATGCCGTTCATTTTTGTGATTGTGGCACTTGGCTACGCGGATATTTTATTTTATCGGCTAAAGCTGAAACGCCCGATTGAGATTTTGAGAAACAGTGCGGAGCACATACAGCAACAGGATTTGGATTTTGAGATAACAGGGTATGGAACGGACGAACTAGGCGAGCTTTGCGCAGCATTTGAGATTATGCGTAAAACGCTGCTTTCAAATAATCGGGAGTTATGGCGGCAGACAGAGGATCGCAAACGACTGAACGCTGCTTTTTCTCACGACCTGCGTAATCCTGTTACCGTATTGAAAGGATCTGCAAAGCTGCTACAAAAGGGTATATCAAACGGCACTCTTAATGCAGAAAACAGCCGGGAAAGCGTCGAACTGATTTCTCAGTATGCAGGAAGAATTGAACGCTATGTTGAGGTTATGACAAGTGCACAAAAATTAGAAGAATTGGAGTGCAAGCGTCATGCTTACAACAAAAAGGAAATTCAATCAGAATTACAAAACAGCCTTACTATCCTTGCGGAAAACTCCGGCAAAGAAATTGAGATAATCCACTCCGGGACAGCGGAAAGGATAAACATTGATAAACAGTTTGTTTACAACACAGCAGAAAATCTTATCAGTAATGCACTGCGGTATGCAAGGAATAAAGTCACCGTTCAAATTGCTTATCAGACAAAGAAACTGATTTTAACCGTGTGTGACGACGGAAACGGTTTTCCGCTAGCAACACTAAAAAAAGGCATTTCTCCGTTTTCGCCGGGCGAAATATCAGATAGCGAACATTTTGGAATGGGGCTTTATATCTGCAAGCTGCTTTGCGGAAAGCATGGCGGCGAGTTGACGATTGAAAATATCGAACACGGAGCAAAAGCAACAGTCATTTTCGAGTTTTGAAACCTTGAGCGTTTTTTGAGATTTACCTTTTATACTCTCCTTATCATGCAGATAAGGAGAGTTTTTTATGGACATTCAAGTAAAGGATATTTCAAAAATCTATGGTGCGGGTGAAAATCAAGTAACTGCGCTTAACCATGCAAGTATGACAATCCATGCGGGCGACTTTATTTCAATCGTCGGACCCTCTGGCAGTGGAAAAAGTACACTGCTTCATATCGTCAGCGGATTAGATACGCCTACTTCCGGCTCTGTACTATACGGAAATACCAATATCCACAACGGCAGCGACAAGGAATTATCCGCTTTTCGCCGCCAAAAGATAGGCTTTATCTTTCAGCAATTCAATCTTCTGCCTGTTCTCACGGCAAGGGAAAACATCATCATGCCCCTGCTCTTGGATAAGAAGCAACCTGACGAAGCCTATTTGAAACAGATTACACAGCTTTTAGGTTTGGAGGAACGCCTGTCACATCTTCCGCATGAGCTGTCAGGCGGTCAGCAGCAGCGCGTGGCGATTGCCCGTGCTCTGATCGCACAGCCGGATATTATCTTTGCAGACGAGCCAACGGGGAACCTTGATAGCAAAAGCGGCTGCGAAGTGATGAAAATGCTCTGCGATATTCGGGCGAGGTTTGGGAAAACCCTTGTTATTATCACCCACGACAACCGTATTGCAAATATGGCAGACCGTCAGTTTTCTATCATAGACGGAGAGCTTACGGAGGTGACTGCGAAATGAAATCTTATTTATCTCTTGCATGGAAAGAGCTAAAGGCACAAAAGGTCACTTCCATACTGATTTTGATTGCCGTTATTCTGTCTACAGTAATGACTACGGTGGTTGGCCAGTCTATCGGTGTTTTACAGGCTATGCGTATCAATCAAGCTGCAAGTCTGAATGGCGACCGATATGTGACCTTTCATCAGCTTTCAAAGGAACAGACGCAGTTCCTTTCCGAAGATAACCGATTAACTGATGTAGGCAGTCTTATCAATGTCGGTTATACAGACTTAAAGAACAGTGGTTTGACGTTGTATGTTCGTGAATATTGCGATGACGCATTAAAGGCATACCTCGCAAGCAGCAAGGTAATAGAGGGGCATTTGCCGGAGCGTGAAAATGAGATCGCCTTGCCTGAAAATGCTCTGCAATACTTGGAGTTTAGTGGAACGGTGGGCGATACCATTACGCTGTCCCTTGAAATCTCTTTAAAAAACGCAACGGATGCTGCCTATGAATACAGTGCAGTTTTTACCCTCTGCGGTATCTTGGAAAACAGCTACCTTGGTTACAGCAGCGGCGTTGTTGAGGGCATTGTCGGTGAGGGGACGGCGAATGCCCTGTTGCCGGAATGCTATATGCTCTACTCCACCGACTTCAAGACAAGCAGCACTGAGCAGTTTCAAGCCATTGTAAATGAACTTGCGGAAAAACTGTCTGTTGACGAAACAAATATCCAGTACAACGGTATTCTCTTGGAAACACTGGCTATTGCTTACGCAGAAGCCGGAACAGCAGATACGGAAAGCACAGGCTTTTCCTTTATGACGGTAGCCTGCATTATGGTAGGTGTCCTTGTACTGTTTGCGGCAGGGCTTGTGATTTACAACACTCTGAAAATCGCCGTATCAAAGCGGGTCTGGGAATATGGAACGCTTCGCGCCATCGGCGGCGAGAAAAGACAGCTTTACAGCTTAGTTGCGTTGCAGCTCCTGTTGATTTGCGGCATTGGTATTCCGGTGGGTGTCCTCTTGGGGCTTGTATCATCACAGGGCATTTTGACAGCGGCTATGAGCTTTCTTAACCCCGATTTATTTATGGCAAGCAGTACACAGGAATTGATGGCGGAGGTCAACGCCAACAGCGGCAGTAAAGCTCTACCTTTAGTGGCAAGCGTGATTATTACGCTGATTTTTGCGAGTATTGCCGCGTTCCCCGCTGCCCGCTATGCGTCTTGCGTTTCTCCGACAGTCGCCATGTCCGGGCAGTCTGCGAAAGTGAAACGCCACCACCGCAAGGCAAAGAAAATCAGAAACTTTGAAGCGTTCTATGCTCGTCTGAACTTGAAAAGAAATCGTGGGCGTACCGCTATTACCATTTTGTCTATGGTAATGAGCATTACGGTGTTCGTTGCCCTGCAATCGTTCAGCGGTTTGTTGGACGCAAGCACGGCAATGAAAGATAGTCATTTGGGGGATTATTCCGTTACGGATGAAACAGTTGGTATTGCCGTAGCTTCGATTGATGAGTTGTGCGAACATGATATGATAGACAGCCTTTACACAACAATGCTGACTGTCTATCAGTTTGATGAAAGTGGGACAATGCCCATTGATACAGATATTTCTCTGCAAACTTGGGAAGCCCTGCATATTGTTGGATTTGATGATGAACGCCTGATTACTGCTGTTTCTTCGTTGAGTGAAAGTGATAAGGAGGATTTGATAAACGGTACGGCTTGTCTTGTCAAAAATCCCATATCCTTTAGCGTTGAGGGGCAGAGCGTTGAAAGCACAGAATTGTGCATTGATGAAGAAATACAGGTTGGCAATCAGACTTTGCGTGTCGTTGGAATTGTGACCGACCCGGTAACAATCAACAATGACGGCTTTATCAATGGCCTGCAGATTATTGTCTGCGACGCTGCTTATACCGCTATCACCGGGCAGGAACGATATGCCGAGGTATATCCTGTTTTGACCGAGGGCGCAGACACAGAACAGTTTGAAAATTGGCTTGATGAATGGTGCGATAAAAATGCGGGCAGTCATTGGTTATCCTATCTGCAATCGGACGCGGAGCTTGCGGAGAGCTTTGCTCAAATCAATCTGCTTTGCTGGGGACTGATTTTGTTCATTGGCTTGATAGGCGTACTGAATATCATTAACACAGTCTACACCAATATTCACACCCGGATTTCCGAAATAGGTATGCAGCGGGCTATTGGTATGAGCAAGCAGAGCTTATATAAAACCTTTTTGTGGGAGGGTGTCTATTATGGGCTGATTGCTTCGGTTATGGGCGGTCTGCTTGGTTATATCTGTTCTGTATTTGTTGGGGCAGCAGCTAATAATACTCTGCAATTTGAAAGCGTACCGATTGTTTCAATTTTGGAGGCAGCGGCATTTTCCGTTGTTGCTTGCTTAGCGGCAACAGCAATTCCTCTGCGTTCTATTACAAGAACAGATATTGTAAAGTCAATTATTACAATTGGATAACATAGAAACAGAAGTTAGAGAGTTTGTTTTTCATAGTGACAAGGGTATTGAAGTACTTAGTTTAAATTCCCTAGTTAACGAATTTTTAAATGCTCTTATCAAAGCGTTTCTGTATTTTTTGTACAAGTAAGATATCTTTTATGTTTGTATCTTTCATATATATATGATTCTTGGTTATTTATATATCGAATTGGTGCGTTAACTTGCATTGCAGTAATTCGTTTACATTGTATAGTTGTGAGCAAGCTTCTAATAATTATGTAAAATAGTTATTAGAAAGGATGTTACAGTTATGACTGAGAACCGTATCCGTGAGCTCCGCAGGAGCCACAACATGTCACAGGAAGCCCTTGGGACTATAATCAACACCACCCAGCAGGCGGTAAGCAAGATGGAAAAAGACACATGTGCCATCTCCACAGACCTGCTTATCAGCATGGCGAAGTATTTTAATGTTACCACTGACTATATCCTCGGGCTGTCCGATATAAAACGGGATTTGAGCGGGCAGATCCGCATGAATCAGGAGATGGATCAGTGCTATGACATTGTACTCCGCTACAACAACCTGACGGACACGAACAAAAAGACACTCCGGTGTCTTCTCAAACGTTTGGAACAGGCTCAGTTGGAAGAAGGGGAATCAGATATAGCAGAAGAGGTACTTAAAAATGCTGAAGATAGCCATATGTGATGATGATCTTGGCTTTACGGGAAGCCTTGAGAACTTGGTGTTAGAAGAAAGCCAAAGTATGGGAATCCGGGTTAATACGGACGTATTTTCTGATGGAAAGACACTTTTGAAGAGCATACAGTCCGGGGAAGGATACGGACTTATTTTTATAGATATTGAAATGGAACAGGTTGACGGTATCTCTGCTGCTCGGAAAATCCGGGAAACGGACCATTCTGTGTTGTTCATATATATTTCAGGATATGATAAATATTTAAAGGAACTGTTTGAGGTAGAGCCTTTCCGTTTTCTCTCTAAACCGCTGGATAAAGAGAAATTTCGCCGGTATTTTAAAGAAGCCTGTCACCGGATAGGTGAAACGGAGGTCTTTTACCAGTTTAAGTTCAACAAGAAAATTCAGAAAGTACCTTTAAAAGATGTTGTGTACTTTGAAAGCCGCAACCGAGTAGTGTATATTTTCTTTCAGGATAGAAGCACTGCATATTTTTATGGACAACTGAATAACGTAGAGAAGGAACTGGCAAATAGTCGGAAATATTTCCTCCGTATCCACCAGTCCTTCCTTGTGAATTACGATTATATAACAAAGATGAATTTTTTTAACATAACAATCAGTATGAATGGGAAAGAGATGGAACTGAAAATCAGTGAGGACCGACAGAAGGAAGTGCGCCGTCAGCTCTGCACAATGGCAGCGGGAAAGGCGGTTATTGAATGAGGGGATATCTTTCCGTTATATCGGGCTTTCTGCTTCCGGCACTGCAGCTTCTGATCATACAGAGATGCATAACGACCCTTTTCGGTCCAGGAAACAGAAAGCCCGCAGGCATGATAAGCTGGTTTTTATACTATGCTTTCCTTGTGGCAACAGGGCTTGAACTCCTGTTCCCTCCGCAGTTTCTTCTGGTCGGGAATATCCTTATGGTATTTATGATCAGTACCGTTACCAGAAAAGAGAGCCTGAAAAGGCGTTGTATCAGCACCCTTCTTATCTGTACGGTATGGATGCTGGTAGAGGTCGTTGTGCTGCTGGTCTTAGAGGCAATTGGCACAGATGAAAGCGTCATTAATGATGCTGAAAGCTTCGTATCCAAGATGTGTATGCTTCTGTTTTCAGTACTGCTTGGCCGTTACGCAAAGAAAAAACAGTATGCAGAAATCCCGCTGCGTTATTTCATCATAATCCTTTTGGTACCGGCGAGCAGCATTTATATGATGCACCATATCCTTCACATAGCAGCATTTCATGCGGAATATTCTTTTTTCTCGGTGGCTGCGGGCATACTTCTCCTGCTTGTCAATTACGTGATTTTTACGGTGTATGACCGGATGGGACAGGCAGCGGAGCTTCAGTCCCGGAACCGGCTGTATGAGCAGCAGTTAGATTTATGCAGCCATCAGGCAGAGGAACGGGAAGGTTATTATCTGGAACTGCGGCGGATGCGGCATGATATGAAGAACCACTTATGGGGAATTCTTGGCATAGTAAATGCCGGACAGACAAAAGAAGCCAGTGATTACATCCAGAAGATGCTGGATGATGGTATCGGAACCGGCGCAGACGAAATCTCCCACACCGGAAACATCGTGGTGGATTCCCTTGTGAACCATAAGTATGCCCTTGCCCAGAAGGACGGTATCCGGTTTGAGGCAAGGGTATTTATTCCGTCCGTACTGCCGTTCCAGAGTGGACACCTAGCCATTATCTTTGGAAATCTGCTGGAAAATGCACTGGAGGCTTGTAGGAAACTGCCGCAGGAACAGAGATATATCATGCTGGAAGCTACTTATATAAAAGAAATGCTCCAGATTTGTATAAAAAATGGTAGTCCCGAGAAATTAAAAAAAGACAACAGCGGACGATACCTTACCACAAAGAAGGATACCGGCTGTCACGGAATTGGTCTTGCCTCGGTAGAACAGGCACTGGCTGATTATGATGGAGAACTGTTCACCCAGTATGAGAATGGAGAATTTCGGGCATCTGCGGTGTTGTATAGTAATTCCATAGAGGAAAAATGACATATTATGTCGGAAATTCAACTTATAAGGTACAGAATTAGGTAAGAAATGCTATACTCCTGTTTAATAAAAATAGGAGGTGTTCATTATGTCAAAGAAACAGGCTAATATCGCAGCAACAATTTTAGAGAAGGTAGCTCGTAATTCTGTGAAAATGGCGGCAGACAGCAGATGTATGTATGTTCTTCATCAGCCGAAGCAGCCGGCAGGAATGAAAGAATTTCGTAAATAAATCGTTGCTGCAAGAGGTAAATACTGCAATATCTGTCGAGTAGAGATTACTCGTGGATATGGCAGTATTTTTTTGTGGAAAATATTGTTAGCTGGAAGAAGTAGTACTTCTAGTATAGCGTAAATTAATTGACTAGACCGACCATATTGGGGAGAAGGCAATGCTTTTGTGACTTATCTGAGACATATTGGAACCATTAATTACTTTAAATCCTGCCAGACAAGTGAATTAGGTTAATTATAAAACATAGGAATAAAAAGCCAAGAAGAACTTTTATATACTGTTTACAAAGAAATACAATAATTAATTGGGTGCAGTTTTGCATGCTTTATTTTGCATGGGAACAGCACCTTTTTTTATTGTC
>ERZ773110.1183-NODE-1183-length-21964-cov-4.857775_pt1 | contig 21964 bp, 13 predicted proteins | sample MGYA00580568_ERZ773110 | MGnify/ENA primary metagenome ERZ773110 (study PRJEB29015, sample SAMEA2737870) | human gut metagenome | biome: human gut; feature: human-associated habitat; material: faeces | place: China | collected 2012 ... | reverse complement strand
GCTCTTCCGATCTCAACGAAGTGATTCGGAGGATCGAAGACAAGGAACTCCGCAAGGAAATTCATGATGCAATTAACGAGCTCCCTGATAAATGCAAAGAGGTTTTCAAACTTAGCTATCTGCATGATATGAAAAACAAGGAAATAGCCGATATTCTCGGAGTTTCACTCCGCACGGTGGAAGCCCATATGTATAAGGCTTTAAAATACTTGCGTGGCCGACTCGATCCTCTTTGGGCGATTCTTTTCTTATTTTTATGGCGATTATAATAAGTGTTTTTGCGTTTTGAATTGTATTACTAATATGAAGGAAAAGAAAATGAGTAATCTGAGTGAAGAAATAATAAACAGATATCTGACAGGACAGTGTTCTGAAGAAGAGCTTATCGAGGTCAATGCCTGGATGAAGGAATCGGAAGAAAATGCCCGCCAGCTCTTTCGTATGGAAGAAATTTATCATTTGGGTAAATTCGACCAGTACACTGATGAACAACGGATACTTCGTGCGGAAAAAGGCACAGCAGGATGCCATGACTCCTATCTATAAAAAGCTGGACGAAGAGAAAGGTAAACAGAGCAAAATACTAAGCATGCATCGCTGGATGAAATATGCCGCAGTGATTGCTGTGATGTTGGTCATGGGTGGTGGAGTCGGATATTGGTTCTATCAAAACGGAAACAATCAACAAATGATGGTTGCAGTAGCCAGCGAAGGCATTGTTAAGGAGGTAGTCTTACCGGATGGCAGCAAGGTTTGGCTGAACAATGCAGCAACCTTGAAATATCCACGTGAGTTCTCCGAAAAGGAACGCAATGTCTACCTGGAAGGAGAAGCTTATTTTGAGGTCACCAAAAACCGCCATAAGCCATTCACCGTTCAAAGTGATGCAATACGCGTACGCGTATTGGGAACTACGTTCAATTTAAAATCCGATAAGCGTTGCCGGATAGCGGAGGCGACACTTATTGAAGGTGAGATTGAAGTAAAAGGCAATAAGGAAGAGGGGCAGATTATCCTCACTCCGGGACAACGTGCGGAACTGAACAAAAATAATGGACGATTGACCGTGAAACAAGTGGATGCCAAGTTGGATGCTGTTTGGCACGATAATCTGATTCCATTCCAAAAAGCAGATATCTTCACCATCACCAAAGCGCTGGAGCGTTTCTATGATGTGAAAATCATTCTGTCTCCTGACATTCAGACGGGTAAAACTTACTCCGGTGTACTGAAAAGGAAATCGAATATCGAGTCAGTGTTAAAATCATTACAGAATTCTATACCTATTGATTATAAAATTGTTGGAAATAACATCTTCATTTCTCCCAAATAAGAAATGAAAGATGAATTTGACAAAACTTAAAAGCTATTTATACCATGAAATTAAAAACATTCCTAATAGTAGGATGTTTAGGAGGTTTATTCACACTTAGCTCCTGCACAGCCCCCACTAACGTAAAAGACTATAGTGCATACGTCAACCCTTTCATCGGTACCGGTGGACATGGACATACTTTTCCCGGCGCAGTAGTTCCCCACGGCATGATTCAGCCCAGTCCGGACACCCGGATTGACGGTTGGGACGCCTGTTCCGGTTATTATTATGCTGATTCTACAATCAATGGTTTCTCCCACACACATGTCAGCGGCACAGGGTGCTGTGATTATGGGGACGTATTGTTCATGCCAACTGTAGGCAAACAACAATACCTGACTACCGATCCTCAAAGTCAAGTACTAGCCTATGCCTCTTCTTTTTCTCACGAAAATGAGGTAGCCGAACCGGGATATTATGCTGTTTTTCTAGATACTTACCAGGTAAAAGCTGAAATATCAGCCACCAAACGTGGCGCTATCCACCGTTATACTTTCCCCGAAAGTTCGGAATCCGGCTTAATCATCGATTTAGATTACAGCCTGCAACGACAGACAAACTCGGAGATGGAAATAGAAGTAATCAGTGACACGGAAATATGCGGACATAAGAAAACGACCTATTGGGCTTTCGACCAATATATTAATTTCTATGCCAAATTCTCCCAACCGTTCTCTTACACATTGATAACAGACTCTATCACCATGGACGACGGCAAACGTCTTCCTGTCTGCAAAGCCCTGTTGCATTTCAATACAAAGAAGAATGAACAAATACTTGCGAAAGTAGGCGTCTCTGCCGTCGACATAGCAGGTGCACGCAAGAATGTCGAATCAGAGATTCCCGGATGGGATTTTGATAAAGTACGCAAAGACGCACGCCAGGCATGGAATCAATATCTGTCGAAAATTGATATTACAACTTCCGACAAGGAAGCCAAGACCATCTTCTACTCCGCTCTCTATCGCACAGGAATCAGCCCGAATCTGTTCAGCGATGCAGACGGACGTTATTTAGGTATGGATCTCGAAGTACATCAGGGAGATACCGTCAATCCCGTATATACAGTATTTTCCTTATGGGACACCTTCCGTGCATTGCACCCGTTGATGACGATTATCGACCCCGATCTGAATAACCAGTTTATCAATTCACTGATAAAGAAGCACCAGGAAGGCGGAATATACCCGATGTGGGATTTGGCTTCCAACTATACAGGCACCATGATTGGCTATCATGCTGTTCCCGTCATAGTGGATGCTTACATGAAAGGATACCGTAACTTCGATGCAAAAGAAGCCTATAAAGCCTGTCTGCGTGCAGCCGAATATGATACCACCGGTATCAAATGCCCGGACTTGGTACTGCCTCATCTCATGCCGAAAGCGAAATATTATAAAAATGCGATTGGGTATATTCCCTGCGACCGCGAAAACGAATCCGTAGCCAAAGCCTTGGAGTATGCATATGACGATTGGTGTATTTCTATCTTCGCAGAAGCTATGAACGATTTTGAATCCAAAGCCAAATACGAACGTTTTGCCAAAGCATACGAATTCTATTTCGACAAATCAACTCGTTTCATGCGCGGACTTGATTCGAAAGGTGAATGGCGCACACCATTCAATCCGCGTGCATCAACCCATCGCAACGATGATTATTGTGAAGGAACAGCCTGGCAATGGACTTGGTTTGTACCTCACGATATAGAGGGCCTGGTCAATCTGATGGGTGGAGAAGACGCATTCGTTCAGAAACTCGATTCGTTATTCACAGCCGATTCATCACTCGAAGGCGAAACAACATCGTCAGACATTAGCGGACTTATCGGTCAATATGCACATGGCAACGAACCCAGCCATCATGTGATTCATTTATACAATTACGTGAACCGTCCATGGAGAACTCAAGAATTGGTGGATAGTGTTTATCGTAGTCAGTATGCCAACAGTGTAGATGGATTATCCGGTAATGAGGATTGCGGTCAGATGTCTGCCTGGTACGTTCTCAACTCCATGGGATTCTATCAGGTATGTCCCGGAAAACCGGTATATTCTATCGGACGTCCAGCTTTCGACAAAGCAGTGATCAATCTGCCCGAAGATAAGACATTCAGTATAATAGTTAAAAACAACTCCAAAGAGAATAAATACATTGAAAGCATATCACTGAACGGCAAATCTTTGGATACTCCATTCTTCAATCATCAGGATATAGCAAATGGTGGAACAATGGAAATCAGTATGACCGACAAACCTAATAACAAAACACATATACCATGAAAAGAATATTATTAATTGCTTGTGTACTTGGTTGTACACTCTTTGCCAAAGCGAAAGACTGGACACAGTATGTCAATCCGCTAATGGGTTCGCAGTCCTCCTTTGAGTTATCAACAGGTAACACTTATCCCGCCATCGCCCGTCCTTGGGGAATGAACTTCTGGACTCCCCAAACAGGAAAAATGGGAGACGGATGGCAATACACCTATACTGCCAATAAGATTCGCGGTTTCAAACAAACGCACCAGCCCAGCCCGTGGATTAATGACTACGGACAATTCTCCATCATGCCGATAGTCGGAAAACCCGTGTTTGATGAAGAAAAACGCGCCAGTTGGTTTGCTCACAAAGGAGAAACAGCCACTCCCTATTATTATAAGGTATATCTTGCCGAACATGATATAGTGACAGAAATGACACCGACGGAACGTGCCGTTCTTTTCCGTTTTACTTTCCCGGAAAACGATCATTCATATATTGTGGTAGACGCTTTCGACAAAGGTTCATATATCAAGGTGATTCCCGAAGAAAACAAGATCATCGGCTATACTACCCGCAATAGCGGAGGAGTTCCCGAGAACTTCAAGAATTACTTTATCATCGAGTTCGACAAGCCCTTTACTTATAAAGCAACGGTAGCCAACGGCAATCTGCACGAAAACGTTGCAGAACAAACGACTGATCATGCCGGAGCCATTATCGGATTCCGTACACATAAAGGTGAGCAGGTGCACGCCCGCATCGCTTCTTCCTTTATCAGCTTCGAGCAGGCTGCCACCAATATGAAAGAGTTGGGCAAAGACAATATTGAACAGCTAGCCAAGAAAGGGAAAGAAGCTTGGAATCAGGTTTTGGGCAAGATAGAAGTGGAAGGTGGAAATCTTGACCAATATCGTACATTCTATTCATGTCTGTACCGTTCCTTACTCTTTCCGCGTAAATTCTACGAACTGGACGCAGCAGGAAAACCTATTCACTACAGCCCGTACAACGGACAAGTATTGTCGGGTTATATGTATACCGACACAGGTTTTTGGGATACATTCCGTTGCCTGTTCCCATTATTGAACCTGATGTATCCTTCCATCAACAAGGAAATGCAGGAAGGACTTATCAATACGTACAAAGAAAGCGGATTCTTCCCCGAATGGGCAAGTCCCGGACACAGAGGGTGTATGGTGGGCAATAACTCCGCTTCCATCTTAGTGGATGCCTATATGAAAGGCGTCAGAGTAGACGATATCAAAACCTTGTATGAGGGTTTGCTTCACGGGACAGAGAATGTTCATCCTCAAGTTTCTTCAACAGGACGCCTAGGACATGAATACTACAACAAACTGGGTTATGTTCCGTATGACGTAAAAATCAATGAGAACGCTGCCCGCACTTTGGAATACGCTTACGATGACTGGTGCATTTATAAACTGGCAAAAGAACTTAAACGCCCGAAGAAAGAGATTAACCTCTTCGCAAAACGTGCCATGAACTACAAGAATCTTTTCGACAAGGAGTCTAAACTGATGCGCGGACGCAATGCGGACGGTACATTCCAATCTCCGTTCTCTCCGCTGAAATGGGGTGACGCCTTTACGGAAGGCAACAGTTGGCACTACACTTGGTCTGTATTTCACGATCCTCAAGGACTTATTGACCTGATGGGCGGGAAAGATGAATTTATTACTATGATGGATTCCGTATTCGCTGTACCTCCCGTTTTCGATGAAAGCTACTACGGACAGGTGATTCATGAAATCCGCGAAATGACCGTTATGAATATGGGGAACTATGCACATGGCAACCAGCCCATCCAACACATGATATATTTATACGATTACGCAGGCCAGCCTTGGAAAGCTCAATACTGGTTGCGTCAGGTTATGGACAGGATGTACACTCCGACACCGGACGGCTATTGCGGTGATGAAGACAACGGGCAGACTTCCGCCTGGTATGTATTTTCCGCATTGGGCTTCTACCCTGTTTGTCCGGGAACGGACGAATATATCATAGGTGCTCCGCTATTCAAGAAAGCCACACTGCATTTTGAAAACGGCAACAGCCTGGTGATTGACGCTCCGAACAACAGCAAGAAGAATGTCTATATTAACTCCATGAGTTTCAACGGAACAGATTATACCAAGAATTATCTTTGTCACGGAGATTTATTCAAAGGTGGTATTATCAAAGTAGATATGAGCAACCACCCGAATACGGAAAGAGGCACGAAAGAGGAAGATATGCCTTATTCGTTCTCTAAAGAGAAATAATTCTTATTAAAAGAAACCATTCTGGTTTCAGCCTTCTGTCTCGTTAGGAAAGAGATTACCTGATATAATTTAGATTCTCCCCTATTACATAAACAATCTATCTGACACCCGGGTCTCAATGGTACTGACACCCGGGTGTTGGCATACCTGAGACCCGGGTGTCAAAGGTGATGAGACCCGGGTCTCAAATAGAACGCTATTAAAAGCGTCTTTTCTTTGGTATTGGAGTAAATAAGAAACAAATAGAACACAATAATCTCCTTTCTCTTTGTTTGCATGCAGAACAAAGAAAAAGGAGATTTCCCGATGCAGAAGTTTTTATTTATCTTATAATTTCAACTAAATTGAATCACAAAAATACCCTCTATGCAGTACAGCATCTTTAGTAAATGAGAATACTCCCCATATACGGCTTCCGTTATTTTTTATAATTTCCAAAACAACAGGTTCCTCCTCGTAAATTATAAAGCTAGGGTAATAGTAATTATAACATGAGAAAGTAGCATCTATCTTTTTCCCTTCACTCCTATCATTACCGAATGTCAACAAGAAGTGATAATCATAATATTCCCATCCATAAGTTATCCTCATGTTTTGCTGTACATTTTTAAAATTAACCTTCCATCCTGGCGTAATCATGTCCCTATCATCTAAATAATAACGACGCGAACTATTGGAAAGAATAGTCTGAATTTCCTCTTCAGTATAAGGATTATCTGTTGGTATTATGCGTATTTGACAAGTCGCTTTCAAATTAAGAATATCAGTAACTGTAATTGTAGCAACAAGATCCGTATCTGCACTTTTCAGTATTCCTGTGACCTTAATCGCTCCTGACATAGTTACAGATACTGATACTTCCGGATTATTGGATACTACTTTATAACCACCATTACCATCTACAACATTTATCATTACAGAAAAAGCCTTCCCGACAGCCCCTTCAGCTTCCACATTAGTCTCATCTAACTTTAGGACATCAGTACGATGTGCTGATATGCAAACGTCGAATACAGACGTAATACCTATAGCATCAGTAACAGTCACAAGTGCAGTTGTAGGAGTTTCTATGTCTTCCGGTTTTCCCATTATGGTAATCGCCCCGTTTTCCGAAACAGAAACAGTTACTTTCGGATTATCAGACACAACTTTATAGCCACCATTACCCTTTGTTATATTAACTGTTGCATATACCGACATATTAAGGAGAGATTCAATCTTCACTTCTGTTTTATCCAATTCTATCACATCAGTAAGGCCCACCAGTATCGGTTTCTTTTCATAATAACCATTCTTATCGGATACCACGATATAAGTTTTGCCAATACTGATACCTTTTATCATGATCTTTCCGTCCACAACCTCCGTCTTTGCAATATTCTCATTAGTCGAAAAAGCGTTGTATTCTCCACCACCTTGTAATACTTCAAGCTCGGCGCCAGTATCTTCTCCGATTCTCACAAACAATGCATCTTCAGCAACCATCAATTCGGGATTCGAAGGCGGTGTATCTATACCCGGTTCATCATCATTACCACAACTGAAAAACGACAGCACCACGACACTCAGTAACATGGTTTTATATATAATCTTCATAGTCATATCTATTTTATTTTCACATATAATATTATTCCCAATCCTTAGGATATTTCACTCCATCATACACAAGTTCATCATCAAAAAAGACTTTTGCAATATCTTGCATGGAAGGTAACTGTTGATATTCAAAATTTAGTCTATACGGATCCATAGCAAAAATCATGTGCGTTTTATATCCTCCATCAACCATCCATTGCAGATTAGCCTTACTAGCTATAAATTTACCGGTATATTCTTGTGAATATAATCCCATATTGCTCTTCGGCAATCCCGGAAAAGAATAGCTCATATCACCCGCTATACCATAATCCCGAACTGCATAAGTTACATATTCGCCGGATTGCACTGTACGCCCATCCACATAAATAGCCGGTAAACTATAAATAGTACTATAAGCATATATCATAATATCCTTTTCCGGTTGAAGTTTATGCACCTCATAAGCAAGACGCGAACAGGCAGACGCTGCTGGTCTGACAAATCCAGGAACCGTCAAATATAAGTCATATATGCTATAATCAGCATATTCTTCATCCAAGAAAATACCGTCCAGATTATAGGCATCACACATTGCCTTGATTTCCAAAGCAAAGTCCCGGCAAGTCTCGGGTGCCAAATTACATAATCCCGAACCATCATGATCGGGCATTATGCCCATAAGCACTTTCATGCCACGATCCTGTAGCGGCTTCAAATAATGATCATATTTATCTAATAACGCCTGAACATTACCATTATACTTCATCGTAACCTGTCCGGTCTCTCTATTATACATCATGTTACCCGAAAACATAATCAAAGCGTCAATCAACAGTTTCTTACTATTTTTTAATGTAAAGCTTAAATTATTGAGCGGGTTAGTATCATTTACCTCCATACAACTGAATATCTTAAAACCACTTGCTTTGTTACAATCAGGCATACCGGTCTTATCTGTAACAAAAATCAACCAAGTATTTTCCTCTTGCACCAAATTCAAATTGCCGGAAGTCACATTTATTTTCAAAGGTACAACATATTTATTGTCAACTGAAAGTTCACCATTTGAAACAAAAGAAATCTGAAACGGAGACGATTTCTTTTCACCGGCTTTCACTTCCAATACCGCTTCCTCCGGCAATATCACTTGTGACCGGGGAAGCAATTCATACGAAGAAGAATTTCTGGCATTATACTCCTCAAGCACATTTTCATCATAAACAACAGATACGGTGCAATCTGATGTTGTTTTTTTCGTCAGATTAAGATACAATGACAAATCACCGGACAATCTGAACTCAACATCTGAAGACAATTGTTTTCCCTTGTCGTCTGTCAAATACCCTAATAATTCATCATGAAATTCATATATTTTTTCATCAACAGTACCCACTGTCATATCCTCTTCCGTACAGGAAGAGATAAACAGGCATCCCAATATCAGGATTACCATATATTGTAATTTAAATAGATTCAGATATTTCATATTCTTCATTTTTTATTCATATTATTGATTTTTCTCTGGTAATTCAAGAGGCTTCCATATCAAATCCTTATTGGCGGTAAGATTGTTTTCATTTGCATAATCAGTTATACTCACTCCTTGCCCTTCGTCAAATTTCCAATAAGCAACTAAACCTTCCGACTTTGGATCCACATAATAAAAATGATTCTTTGCCTGAATTTCCTCCGCTGTCAAAACACGGTTCCAAATACGGCATTCACAAATATCACCATCCAAATAACGAGCAGCTTCATAAGAATAACCAATCCAGAAACCGCGTTTAAGCTCTGTTTCATCTTCCACCGGATAAGAGTATCCCCAATTTACTGTGGTACGAAGGGTCTTATTTCCATATCCTCTTGAGACACCATCCACAAACATTTCAGACCGCCCGGTATTACCATTATAAGTAAAAGCTATATGCACCCATTTTCCCGTTTCTATAGTCCAATTAGAATTTGTTGCATTCCCTGCACCTGTAGCAAGTTGAAGCTGGTTTCCCGGAAGCCCCTGATCGCTAAAACGAAGAAGAAATCCTCCTTCCACACCCATCAAAGTACTGATTTTATTATTCAGTTCATCGGCACGAACAAGTGCTTCTACCGTTATTGTCTTCAAGCCTATCAATACACCGGCATGAAGAAAATTCGGCTTCAACCTTCTTTCTTTTATATTGGCCACTGTGTTGATTAATGCAGCACCTTTAAATACATAATAAACTGTACGTGCGCTTTCCAAAAGTTCCCAATCAGACTCAGCTACAGTTACAGGCAATACATAGACCAAATTACTGTTCAACGCCGTCAAGTCCTTAAAATGCAATACAACATCAGTAGAAACAACACTTCCCTTATTAATTATGACATTCGACTCTTTTACTTCGTAGTAATCCTCCGGCAGCGCAACAGCTGCATCATAATAAATCTCATTATATGTTGTAACCAATGACGGTTCTGCCTTATATACAATATGTATATCACTCTCCACCGGCTGAGGAATGGTAGCCTGAAAAGTCTGCAACATTTCGTCTACACCGGGTTTAAGCAAATGTGTTGCAACCTTTTTGGACACATCTCCGGTAATCACCTTGCTGTCAAAACTCTCGGCATCGTCCTGGCAGGATATTACATTCACAGCCAGCAACAATACAAAAAGACTGAAAATTAAGTTATATTTCTTCATATTAAAAATCTCCTTTTATTTAACTGACGGATTAAGCGATGAAATTATTTTCTTGGTATATTTATAGTTTTTATCCGCATAGAAGTAATCATTTGAGACGTTATGAATCCCGACACCTCCCACCTGTTTTCCTCCTTGAGGCAATATCGCCCATTCGGCAACGACATCAACTGCAAGTACACTTCCCAGATATCCGGTTATTTTATCGGAAGTGTCCAACGATGGCATAGAGACTATCATTCCTACCGGAATATCATCCACACCTTCCGCCGTTGCAAGAGAATATTCATAAGTGAGCATATCTTTATTAGTGACTTGTGTTCCCAATACCCAAATAATATCACACTCCTTCAAAAAGGTTTTAAAATACAGATTCTGGGGTTTCCCCTTGAATGAAAGCAGTTTACCTGAATTCCGAATGTGCCAATCCTTTATGATTCCCGTAAACAGACTCTCATTCATTATGTATTCATTCCTTTCCTCTTCAGTCATATGAGTACTTTTACGCCCCGTGTAACTTACACAAATACCATCATAATTGTATTTTTGCATAATCTTCAACGCATTCAACAAAGAATCCATCAGAAAATCCTCAAACCTTTCCGATACAGGCTCTACATTCAAGAGACTCCCCTGCTGCCTATTATAGGCTACTTTTATAGAATCAAAACTTATGTCATAAATCACTTTCGTATCTTTTTTCATCCGGATTTCTGCCATTTCTCTTATTTCCCAATCCAATAAGTTATCCGGACATAACAAGGATACAACATCAAGACTATCGGGCAAATCGACAAGATGTTGCGCACGGCTGACTGGATTCTTTCCGCTATTATCAAACCACGCGTACACTTTTTCATGTTCCGCATCGGCTTTGTATTGGCGTAAGTTCTCCAAGTACTTGGTAAGAAAAGCCTCTAAAGCCCTAGAAGATTTCTGATATTTTTCATTTTTCTAAAAAAAATGAGAAATAAGACTAAGTGTTTATTATATTAGCATTGTTTTATTAACAGAAGGAGAGATAGTCGACACTCTTCTTTGTAGAGTTTAATAAAAGTATAACCATTAAATTAAATGTATGGAAAGCAAACATTCGCTTCGAAAGCCAAAGCTATTTCGGACTTTATTGATTCTCCTGTTTATGGCAGTTCCTTTACAATGGGCTACTGCACAGCTGACCTTATCAACTCCCCGTACAACTCTAGGAGCTGTAATCAAACAAATTCAGTCTCAGTCCAAGTATCAGTTTTTCTACAATGACAAACTATCAACTATCACTGTTGATCCTCTCAAGGTAAAAGACGCTTCATTAGAACAAGTTCTGAGCAAGCTTTTAAATAATAAGGATGTCACTTATAAGATAGATGATAATATAATTTATTTATCGGAAAAAGAAGATCTCAATTCTAATCAACAACAAGTAGGAAAAGAACGCACCATAACAGGGCAGGTTTTAGATTCAAAAGGAGAGCCATTGATTGGTGTCAGCATTTTGGTAAAAGGTACAACTGACGGTGCAATCACCGACTTGGACGGTAATTACAAAGTTACTACAAAGAGCAACAATCCTATTATTGTATATTCCTATATCGGGTACAAAACCCAAGAAGTTCCATTACACGGTCAGACTTCGTTGAATATAACATTAATGGATGACACACAAGTAATCGATGAAGTTGTTGTCACTGCTTTAGGTATTAAACGAGCAACTAAAGCTTTGAGTTATAATGTACAAGAAGTAAAAAGTGATGAACTTCTCACCAATAAAGATGCCAACTTTATTAATGCTTTATCTGGTAAAGTAGCAGGTGTCACTATCAATAGTTCATCTTCTGGTGTTGGTGGTGCAAGTAAGGTTGTGATGCGTGGAACAAAAGCCATCAATCAATCCAGTAATGCATTATATGTCATTGATGGTGTTCCCATGTTTAACTTAGGAAGTGAAGGTGGTCAAGAAAATGACTCTAAAGGAACAACAGAAGCTATTGCTGATATTAATCCGGAAGATATCGAATCAATGTCAGTATTAACAGGTGCTGCTGCAGCTGCACTATATGGAAGCCATGCTGCCAATGGAGCTATTGTTATCACGACTAAAAAAGGAAAAGAAGGACGTTTGCAATTAACTGTAAGTCAAAACACAGAATTCCTCCGTCCTTTCAGAATGCCGGAGTTTCAGAACCGCTACGGCACGGGAGATTTACTGTCCAATACTTCTTCGGTAGAAAAAAGTTGGGGACATAAATTGAATTCTGCGAATTATATGGGATATTCTCCCGTAGATGATTTCTTACAAACGGGAGTTGTTACGACCGAAACTGTTGCTCTTTCTACAGGAACAGAACGTAATCAAACTTACTTTTCTGCAAGTGCAATAAACTCTGACGGCATGGTACCGAATAATGATTATAATCGTTATAATTTTACATTCCGCAACACAACTTCTTTTCTGAAAGATAAAATGACTTTGGATGTAAGCGCTAATTACGTCAAGCAGAACGATCGTAATATGGTTAATCAGGGAACCTACTCCAATCCTCTCGTCACTGCTTACTTATTCCCTCGTGGTGATGATTGGAATGATATTAAGATGTACGAACGTTATGATACCACACGTAAAATCTATACTCAATATTGGCCACAAGATTTTTCCGGCTTAACCGGGCAAAACCCTTATTGGATTGCTTATCGCAACTTACGCGAAACGGATAAAGATCGTTACATGCTGAGTGCAGCGTTAAATTACAAGATATTGGATTGGTTAAGCGTTTCAGGACGTGTACGTGTTGACAATTCAGATTCCAAATATACTCGTAAATTATATGCAACCAGTAATGAAATTCTGGTAGAAAATTCAAAGAACGGTCTTTATGGAATCAGCCAAACCAATGACAAACAGACTTATGCAGACTTCATGGTCAACATTAACAAAACATTTAAAGAAGTATTAAGCCTGCAAGCTAATCTCGGTGCATCTTATTCAGATATGCGGCAAGATGTATTTAGCAATGAAGGTCCTATCAGTGATACAAAAGGTATCGCCAATGTATTCAATGTTTTCCATTTGGATAATGACAAGACCAAACGCTCGCAATCCGGTTATCGTGAACAGACACAATCTATTTTCGCCAGTGTAGAATTAGGATATAAAAGTACCTATTATCTGACATTGACAGGACGTACAGACTGGCCTTCACAATTAGCTGGTCCGAATTCTGTAAAGAGTGCTTTCTTCTATCCTTCTATTGGTGGTTCGGTGATTTTGTCAGAGCTGTTACCGATGCCTAAACAGATTTCATTCTTGAAGTTAAGGGCTTCCTATGCTTCAGTAGGTCTTCCTTTCCCACGTTTTCTGGCAAATCCTACATACGAATGGGATCAGAAAGCACAAAAATGGGCAGTAAAGACTCATTATCCAATGTATGAATTAAAGCCGGAAAAGACAAATTCATGGGAAATAGGTATTACTGCACGTTTCCTTGACCATTTCAACTTCGACTTAGGATTGTACACAACTAAGACATATAACCAGACATTCGAACCAAACATCTCAGTGTCTTCTCAATATTCTACAATTTATGTACAAACAGGTAGTGTACGCAATAAGGGTATCGAGTTATCTTTAGGATACGACAACGATTGGAATGGAAAATTCAGATGGGGTTCCACTGTTACTTTCAGTGCCAACAAAAATGAAATACTTGAATTGATGGAAAATTACAAACATCCGGAAACAGGTGCTATCATAACATTGGATCGTTTAGAAGTAGGTGGCTTGGGAGATGCTAAATTTGTTCTGAAAAAAGGTGGCAGCTTAGGAGACCTTTACTCCATTAAAGATCTGCAACGTGATGGTAACGGCAACATATATGTGAATGAAAAAGGAGAAGTTGCCAGTGTAGCATCAGAAGATATTAAGTTAGGCAGTGTATTCCCTAAATGCAATCTTTCATGGCGTAACGATTTCAAATGGAAGAATCTGAACTTCGGTTTTATGCTTTCAGCACGTTTTGGCGGCATTGTTTATTCTGCAACTCAGTCTTATCTTGACTATTACGGAGTATCTGAAGCTTCGGCTGCCGCACGCGATTTCGGTGGAGTTACCGTAAATGGCAGTGATGTGATTAATGCACAAAAATGGTATTCGGTTGTCGGAGCACAGAACGGTATTCCCCAATACTATACATATAGCGCAACTAATGTACGTTTGCAGGAAGCGTCTATTGGATACACTATTCCTAAAAATAAATTATGGGGAATTGCAGACATCACGGTATCATTGGTAGGACGTAACCTTTGGATGTTGTATTGTAAAGCACCATTTGACCCTGAAGCGGTCGCAACTACCGGCAACTATTACCAAGGGATTGATAACTTCATGACTCCCAGCGCACGCAGCTTAGGATTCAACGTTCGATTCAAGTTTTAACCTCTTTTATTAAAGTACAATGAATAAATCAATTATAAAATTATTTCTGTTAGGAGGATTGACTATAACCTCAATAACTTCCTGTACAGACAATTATATGGATTATAATAAAAACCCATACGAAGTGACCGATGACGAAATGGAACGGGATGCCCACAAATTGGGGGCAGCACTCGTGGGTATGCAAAGTGTAATCGTGCCTGTAGGAGAACATCTGGCACAGTTCTCCGAATGTTTGTTGGGCGGTGTTTTCAGCGGCTATATGGCAGACTCTAAAACATGGGGAAATTCGTTCTCATATTTTAATCAGTCAGAAGATTGGAACGGAAAGGTCTATCTGGATATCATGCCTGAAATTTACTCCAATCTTGCAGAAGTAAAAAAATCCACTACCGATCCTATCCCATTGGCAGTAGCGGAAGTGCTAAAAGTAACAGCTATCGTTCGTGTTACAGATGTGTATGGTCCTATTCCTTATTCACAGGTAGGACAGGATGGTAAACTGACAGCTCCTTTTGACACACAAAAGGATGTCTACACCAAAATGTTTCAGGAATTATCTGATGCCATCACTACTTTGACCGCCAACCGTACAAATGACTTTTCTCCGAATGCTGATCAAGTCTTTGGTGGTAAAGTTGAAAAGTGGATAAAGTTTGCCAATTCACTAAAACTGCGTATGGCTATACGTATTCGCTATGCGGATGCTACATTGGCAGAACAAATGGTAAAAGAAGCTATCAGTACGGAAAATGGTCAGGTTGGTGTAATGGAGAATAATGACGATAATGCATTTATGAAAGTTTCCCTCAATCCGTTTTATACTATTTTCGGTTGGGGAGACTCCAGAATCGGTGCCGACTTACTTACATACATGAATGCTTATGAAGATCCCCGTCGCTCTGTTTATGCATTGAAGAGCACATTTGCCGGTTCATCGATAACAAACGGTTATCATGGTTTACGTATTGGAAACGAGCATACTGCTGTTGATGCCAAAATGTATTCAAATATGAATGTTGCGGCTACAGCACCATTAATGTGGATGAATGCTGCCGAAGTTATGTTCCTGAGAGCAGAAGCTGCCCTGTTGGGATGGGATACCAAAGACACACCGGAAAATTATTATAAAGCAGGTATCCGTTTGTCATTTGGTCAACATGGGGTTAGTAACGTAGAAAGCTATTTGGAAGGAACGACAGCACCTAGCAGTTATAAAGATCCTAAAGACACATATACTGTAACATTACCGGGAAGCGCAGTTCCTGTAAAATGGTCAGGAGCTGACAATGAAGTTAATCTGGAACGTATCATTACGCAAAAATGGATTGCAAATTTCCCGTTAAGTCTGGAAGGATGGGCAGATTTCCGCAGAACCGGTTATCCCAGATTGCTATCCACTCCTAATAACAAAAGCAACGAGATTGCTGAAGGTAAATTTGCCCGTCGGTTGAAATATCCGCAACAAGAATATAATACGAATAAAGTTAATGTAGAGCAAATTGTCAGTACGTTACCAGGAGGAGATAAAATGTCGACTCACATATGGTGGGACTGCAATCCTAGATTGTCAAATGAATAAAATCTAAATATTATGAAGAATAAATTTAAAATAGCAACCTTATTGTTCTTTGCGACAAGCTTCACATTAGGAGCATGCAGTGATTGGACAGATATTGAAGGTATAGATATCAAACAACCCAATATTCAGGAGCAGAATCCTGAGTTATATACCAAGTACTTGGAGAACTTACGCCAATACAAAGCCGATACGGAACATAAAAAAGTGTACGCGTGGTTTGATAATAGCGAAAAGAATCCTTCCAGTTATGCACAACATATAACAAGCCTACCTGACAGCATTGATATTGTCGGTTTGATGTATCCTTCAGAGTTGGCAGCTTTTGAAAAAGAAGAAATAATGACTTTACAACAAAAGGGTACAAAAGTAGTTTACGCCATCAGTTATGATGAGATACATAAGCAATATGAGGACATTATTTCTACCCAATCAGAAGCTGAAAATGAAAATACATTTGACTCTTTTCTTTCAAAAGAAATAGAAAAGCAATTGGCATATGCTGCCCCCTTTGATGGAATTATACTAAAGTTTATCGGACAAAATCCGAAATATATGACAGCCGAAGATAAAGCTGCTTACACTGCCAGTCAAAATATCTTTTTCAATGCTGCATTAAACTGGATTAATAAAAATGAGGGAAAATTCCTCTCTTTACAGGGAAAGCCTCAAAATGTAGTAGATAAGAATATTCTATCCAAATTCCTTCATCTCATCATAGAGATGTACCAAGTAACAGATAAAAATAAATTTACTCTTGCCATTCAAGACTGTTTGGAAACAGGAGTACCAACAGACCGTTTCATCATGGCTGTTTCAACTCCTTCTTTAGACACGTCTGACACAAGTACAGGCTTCATAGGCACAGAAAGGGCTATTATTGAAACCGCTTATTGGATAACAGCAGATACTCAAGAATATGATAAATGTGGCATAGCTATTAATAATGTCCAAAATGATTATTATCAAACAAGCGGGAATTACCACAATGTGAAAAAGACTATTAATATAATGAATCCAGCCCCCACCAAATAATTAAACTATTATGAAACTACAAAAATTATATGGCATTACGTTAGGATTATTGACTTTCATCTCTACAGGATGCAATGATGATATGGAAAACTTCTCCAATAATATTTTCATGAGTTCTGTTAGTCCTGAAAACATCTTAGTCAAATCTAACATAGAATCCGACGAACGTACTTTCCAGTTGGAAATTGCAAAACCGGAAGAAAGTGATATTAATTTTACAATCAAAGTAGACCCTGCATTAGTATCTGCTTACAAAGATATCTACTATACAAATGATGTGGAAATGTTGCCTGAAAAACATTACTCTTTCTCAAATACGGAAGGAAAAATATTTGCAGGAAGTGTCATCTCCGCACCAATCACAGTCTACTTCAAAGAAATTAATCAATTGAATATTGACAAAGTGTACATACTCCCCGTCAGTATAGACAATGCTAATATTGGCATTTTAGCTTCAGCACAAACTTTCTATTATGTATTTAAAGGAGCGTCACTCATCAATAAAGTAGCGAATATTAAAGAAAACAATATCTATGTAGAATGGAAAAATCCTGAAGTAGTTAACAATTTAACAATGATGACAGCAGAAGCATTAATTCGCCCACACAGCTTTGACCATAACATTAGTACATTAATGGGAATTGAAGGCAAATTCCTATTCCGATTCGGTGATGATGGCGTGCCAGCGAACCACTTGCAAATAGCAGGAACCTCAAGTGCTACAAACATACACATTAATCGGGATGTACCATTGGAAGAATGGTTACACATTGTCATCACTTATGACGCTGAAGCAAAAAATTTAAAGGCTTACTACAATGGAGAATTAGTTACTAATAGTCCAATGAATATTGGCGCTATTAACTGGGGAATTCCTCATTCTGACGAATCTAATGGCAAACCACGTTGCTTCTGGATAGGTTATTCATACAATAATGAACGTTGGTTAGATGCTGATATTGCCGAAGTACGAATTTGGAACCGTGTATTAAGTGAAGAAGAAATTAATGCAAAAGATCATGCATACGAAGTAGATCCTAACTCTGAAGGATTAGTAGCGTATTGGAAACTGAATGACGGTCTTGATGAAATAAAAGATTATTCCGTAAATGGTAATAATGCAACCCCTTCTTCAACACTGACTTGGGTAGACGTAGCTCTTCCGGCTAAAGAGGATTAATAATCAACAATTTTAATTAGAATTAAGTCATGAAATATACAAGATTTATCAAATCATCTTTTTGGATTGCGCTACTTGCCTGTACAAGTAACGTATTTACCGCCTGCGAAGATGACATTACTATATCATCTGAAAATAACTCATTTGGTAATATAGAAGGCAATTTTGGCTACGTAAAATCAGCCGCCGGAGCAAAAGCTCTCACTGCCATAGCCATTAATGGTGACAAGCATGGTACAGGACATTTATACTTTGAACTGAACAAAGCCACCAATAAAGACATCACAGTAACATTTAAAGTTGATGAGTCAGCGCTAAATACTTACAATCAAGTAAATGGCACCAACTATCCAATGTATCCGACAGATAAACTTTCATTGGAAAATGAAGGAATAACAACCATTCCCGCCGGAAAGCGCAAATCCTCTTCTGTAGAGTTGGATATTCAACCCGGAGGTACAATCGGTACAACGTATGCGGTAGCAGTATCAGCTACTGCTTCTGACGGAATTGAAACTTCGAGCAATAACGAATCTTATATTTATCTTGTAACTCCACAAGCGACTCTACCTGATACGGAAAAAGGAAGAGTCAAAACAATCTGTTACATAGAGGTAAATAATGAAAATATATTGAATGCAGGTGAATATACCATGGAAAACAGTAAGAAACCATTCTTCGATATAGTCAATGTTTTTGCCGCCAATATTCGTTTAAATGAAGAGGGAAAGCCATACGTACATTGCAATCCGCAAGTAACTTTCGTTTTAGAGAATGCTGATAAGCTAATTCGTCCGTTACAGCAAAAAGGAATAAAAGTCCATTTAACCATTTTAGGCGACCATACACCGGCGGGCATGAGAAGTTTAGGGGATGAAGCTGCTAAAGATTTTGCCAAAGAACTAAAATCATATGTGGACATTTATGGATTTGACGGTATAAGCTTTGATGATGAATGGTCAAACTATGAACAAGTGGGAGGGCATCCCGGATTGGTAGTTCCATCACAAGAGCAATACAGCCGCCTGATTTACGAGTGCCGACAAATAATGCCTGATAAACAAATTGGGGTATATTGGTGTAAACAGGAAAATGGTGAGCCTTCTATCAATTATCCATTAGGAGACATTGAAGGTAAGGATGTAAATGATTTGTTAGATTATACTGTTTTTGGGAATTATAATTTATGGAATACACTAAACCACATTAATATTGTAAAACAATGTCCTTATGCATTAGATCTCAGCAAAATATCACTACTTAATCCTAATCCGGCTTATCTATCCCGAATAAAAGATGAAGGATACGGATATTTCGCAACGTATAATCTAAAAGCAGGCAATAATTATATTGATAAATTCAATCAAATAGGACAAGCATTATATTCAGAAAATATTGTTTGGACAAAACAAGAATATGGAAGAACAGACTTCATTCCTTCACCTAGTACCGCAATTAAAGATTATAACTACTATTTAGGTACATGGGAAATACAAACGGTACAGTCATTTACTTGGACAGGACGAAATTGGAATCAACGAGGTCCAGGGATGAAGTTCACAATAAGAATAGAAGAAAATATTAAAGATAAATCTTATTATGTGTATGGTTGGGCTCCTTACAGTGAATTATTAGAAAAATACCCACTGACTGCAGAATATATAGCAGAAAATATATCTATCAGAATTCCTATTCCCCAGATGCTTCATAATCCGGACACAGAAGAACCGCTAATGTGGAAAATGCATTGGGCTACTCCGGGAAGCACAGTAAACTCATGGAAAATAGCAGAAAGTAATGGAGAATTCAAAATGTTCACAAACAATGACGGTTCAATTACTCTTAAACCATTTCCATTTCAGCCTAATATAGGCTATACATGTATTCCATTCTGTTCCAATGATGATGGAAAGACTTGGTTATATACGCATACAATCTTTCAACAAGCACATCCAACCGGATTAAACTATAATTTAATCAAGAAGTAATCATGTAATGAAATGCATCCCCAAAGTTAGATAAAAAACTTTTGGGGTGCATTTCATTTCTTTAAGAGAAATCATCTCCATCTTGTGATACAAATACAACAAAGAAAGTATAGCATCAACTAAATTTCATGTTTATTATTCAAATTACCTATTCCACCTGCTCCTTCGGATAATTCACTAAATACAGAGTCTTCGTCGCACGCGTGAACGCTGTATATAACCAACGGAAATAATCAGGAGTCAAACACTCGTCCGTCATATATCCCTGATCCAAAAACACATTCTGCCACTGTCCGCCCTGTGCTTTATGACAAGTCACCGCATATGCATACTTCACTTGCAAGGCATTATAGTGCGGATCGGCTTTCATCTTTTTCATCCGGTCACGTTTATTGGCTATATCGGCATAGTCCTCAAGCACAGTATAAAACAAACGGTCATTATCCGCTTTCGGCAATGCTGGTGAATCTGAATGCAAAGTATCTAATAATAGATTAGCATCCAGTTCAAAATCATTCTGGTCAGGAAATCTCAGGGTGACCTCTGCAAAACGGAATCCATACATTTCACGGGTGCGACGGACACGACGGACAACGGCAATTTCACCATTAGCTATAAAATCCATTTCCTTATACTGTTCTGTCCAATAATAGTTATTCTTGGCAACCATCAACATGTCGCCCGTATTCAATTCATCTTCACGCCATAAGATTTGCGCACGTATCCCATTATTATATAGGTTAGCGCGTTTATTGGAACGACAAACAACGATTGTCTCATCCATCCCGTCATGGTCATAGCAGTTAGTTAGCTCCTCTATCAGTTCCGTGCCCAAAACTACTTTTATATCCGGGCAACCGTTCACTCGTATTTTAGGTAAAGAGTAACATTCGTCTTCCACAATCAACTGCCTCAATCGGGTAGCATTCCACAAAATACCGGACTCTTGTACCTGACGGACCACCTGAGTTAAATCAATCTCACGCACTTCAAGCCCGTACCCTTTCAATGCATCGGTAAAAAGCGCCGGACTCAATTCCTCTCCTACCGGAGGCAACTGTGCCGTATCTCCCATCAGCAAAAGGCGGCAACCCTGCCCCGAATAGACAAATTGTATCAAGTCGTCCAGCAAACGTCCTGTACCGAACACGCTGCCGGACAGACCTTCGTTGGAAATCATGGAGGCTTCGTCCACAATAAACAAGGTGTTTGTAGCAAGATTGTCATTTATGGAGAAATTAGTAAGCTCGTTGGAATAGGACCGTTGCCGGTATATCTTCTTATGAATGGTGAAAGCGGGATGGCCTGCATACGCCGAAAAAACTTTTGCAGCACGTCCCGTAGGAGCCAACAATACAGACTTTTGCTGCAACTGATCCATCGTTTTCACCAATGCTCCGACCAGAGATGTCTTACCGGTACCGGCGTAACCTCTCAAGATAAAAACTTCATCCGCCAGAGTAGATAACAGGAACTCTGAAAGAGATTTTACAGCAATTTCTTGCTCTAAAGTTGGTTGGTAAGGAAAATTTTCCTTAATTTGCCTTTCTAAATAGTTATTTATC
>ERZ773110.1172-NODE-1172-length-22118-cov-37.059103_pt1 | contig 22118 bp, 14 predicted proteins | sample MGYA00580568_ERZ773110 | MGnify/ENA primary metagenome ERZ773110 (study PRJEB29015, sample SAMEA2737870) | human gut metagenome | biome: human gut; feature: human-associated habitat; material: faeces | place: China | collected 2012 ... | reverse complement strand
GATAAATCCGGCATCGTGGGTAATCTACCACTTGTTTAATTTGAAGTTGGTATTCAGGCATGGCAGTCTCCTCTTTACTAATTATTAAAGGTAGGGAAATAAAAGTCATAAAATGTTTCAATAAAAACCGTTGACTTGGATGGGCTTGGAGGTTATCATATAATATGTATGCGTCTGCGATTAAACAAACAAGCCGTTCTTCATGTAGAGATTATGGTGGATACGGCATACTGGGATAGCATAGCAGAATGCTGCCATTCCTGTGCCAGTAATATGCCATAACAGACGCACTACAACTTTCTACAATTTTTCTACAACTTTTGAGGCGAAAAGGACGGCACAAGAGGACACAAGACGAATGAAAAAAGTTTCACGAATCGAGTATTGTGCGAGTTTTGAACCCTTACAGAGCGGCATGGGGCAGGATGGAGAGAGCAAAATTTTATTCCCCACAATGAAGTCATTAGACTCTGACAAGAAGGCAAATAAGACTTCCGAAGCAGTTCCTGCAGCAAGTGCACAGACAGCGAGTGTGTCCGCAGAAAGCGTACAGCTTGATCTTTCAAAAGTAAAAATCGAGCCACTCTTTGAGGAATTTGTAGATTTTGATACATTTGCAAAATCAGATTTCAGAGTCGTAAAGATTGAAGCCTGCGAAGCAGTGCCAAAGTCAAAGAAGCTTCTCAAGTTCACATTAAATGATGGAACTGACAAGAAACGCACTATTTTAAGCGGCATTCATGAGTACTATGAGCCAGAACAGCTCGTTGGAAAGACATGCGTAGCAATCACAAACCTTCCTACCAGAATGATGATGGGAATCCCATCAGAAGGAATGCTGATTTCGGCAGTGTACGAGTATGACGGACATGAAGGACTGAATCTGCTTATGTTAGATGACACAATTCCTGCTGGAGCTAAGCTGTATTAAGAGAATAAAATAAAAAATTGTATTACTTAGAGGACGTTTTCTAAAGAAATTTAGAAGATGTCCTCTTTTTGCGTTATAGGAACAACTGAAATAGCGAAGGAGCAGAAATGTATCATATGAGCGTATCAAAATTTATGCAAAAGGTATAGTGGCATGCCTTTTTTATTTGTAGTGTAGCGAGTTAGAAAAAAGTGCTTGCAAAAAATATTAGAAAAACTAGTGCAAATGGATCAGTACAAAGAGGGAATGACAGATAGATATGATGAAGCTTTTGGTCGGTATGTCCGAACTGGTGGTATGCCTGGATCTTATGTATATAAGACTGAGGACAGACAGTATGATTACAAAGGAGTGCAAGTGGTTGATATCTGTAGATGGTTACGAGAATAATACCAAATGCTGAGCGCATTAACATGAGTGGATCTTACAGGTTTTTTTGCTGCCAGCAAGATTGTATTTCATAAGGGAATCCGCTATACTATAAATAATAGTGTAGCGGATTTTTGGAGGTTTTATGGATAATACATTAAAATTACCGGTAGGAATTGAAAATTTTGAGGATATCAGAAAATTGGGATTTTACTATATCGATAAAACAAAGCTGATAGAACAGCTTTTGGATAACTGGGGAAAAGTGAATCTTTTTACCCGTCCGCGCCGTTTTGGTAAGACACTCAATATGAGCATGCTGCGGGCATTTTTCGAGATAGGAACAGATCCGACGCTGTTTGACGGATTATATATTTCGAAGAATCAGTCTTTGTGCGGACAATATATGGGAAAATATCCGGTAATTTTTATTTCCTTAAAAGGCGTTGATGGAATGACTTTTGAGGAAGCAGTGGTTCGGACTACTACAATTGTAAAAACAGAAGCCAGAAGGCACTATTATCTTAAGGATAGCAGCAAACTGGTAAATGAGGAAATTGACCAATTTGAACAGCTTTTGTCGGGAAAGGCTGAGGATATAACGGACAGTATCCGTTTGTTATCAGAGCTTTTATACAGACATTATGAGCAAAAAGTCATTATTCTGATAGACGAGTATGATGTTCCTCTGGATAAAGCCTTTCAGAATGGTTATTACCATGAAATGGTCAAACTCATGAGAGGGATTTTAGGTCAGGCATTGAAAACAAATGATTTTCTGCAATTCGCTGTTTTGACAGGGTGTCTGCGTATCTCAAAAGAAAGCATATTTACCGGGCTCAATAATTTTAAGGTGCTTTCAATCCTTGATGCCAGATTTGATGAGCAGTTTGGTTTTACAGATGGTGAAGTGAAAAAACTTCTTGCTGATTACGGGTTTTCTTCCTATTTCGCAGAGGTTAAGGAATGGTACAATGGATATCACTTTGGAAATGCCGATATCTATTGCCCATGGGATGTGATAAATTATGTTGACCAATTAAAGTATGACCAGACAGCTATTCCACAGGACTACTGGTCGAATTCCAGTGGAAATGCCATTGTCAGGAGCCTGATCGACAAAGCAGATATTCAGACAAAAAATGAGATTGAACGTCTGATCGCAGGCGAGTATATTGAAAAAGAGATTTCACAGGAACTTACCTATGATGAAATTGATAATAAGATTGAAAATCTGTGGAGTGTCCTTTTTACAACCGGTTATCTCACACAGCATGGGCGCACAGAGAATGGTAAATATCGTCTTACAATCCCGAATAAAGAGATACGGAATCTTTTTACAAGGCAGATCAGGGAGTGGTTTCGTGATGTGTCGCAAAAGGATGGAGAAAAATTAAACGTATTCTGTAATGCATTTGTAGAAAAAAATCCGGATAAAATAGAACAGATTTTCAGTGATTATTTATGGAATACGATCAGTATAAGGGATACTGCTGTCTCGAAGGAGAGAAAGGAAAACTTTTATCACGGTATTTTACTGGGACTTCTTGGCTACAAAACAACCTGGCTTACAAAATCCAATGCAGAGTCCGGAACAGGCTACAGCGACATTCTTGTGGAAGTGCCGGACAACAGAACCGGAATCGTGGTCGAGTTAAAGTATGCAGAAGACGGAGACATGGAGACAGCCTGTGCAAAGGCATTAACGCAGATTGATGAGAAAAACTATATCATGAAGCTAAAGCAGGACGGCATGCGCAATTTTATAAAGTATGGCATTGCATGTTACAAAAAAGACTGCAAGGTTGTGCTTGGGGAATAAAATCAAAAATCCACCTGGAATTTGCTTTATTGTCAAGGAATCGGAATAATAATATTTACGCAGAAAATATCATCCATCACTTCAAATGAGATATTTCCGTGATAGTGATCCAACATATACTTAATGCTTTTTAATCCGTAACCGTGATATTCGCTGTTGGGTTTACTTGTCTGAGGCATGCCGTCCATATATTGGATTTTACCACAGAAAAAATTTTCAATATGGATGCGGACAAATCCATTTGCTTTATCGACAATCAGGGCAATGATACGCTTTTCTGGGTTTGTCACTTTAAGAGCAGCCTCAATAGAGTTGTTAAGTAAATTACCAAATATAGAGTATAAATCAGTCGTTTGCATGAATGCTAATTGTTTGCCGTCAGCCATGCAGGTAAGTTTAATTTCCTTCTGTTTGCAAATCAGGCTTTTCTCGGTAAGAATGACATCTAAGGCATGATTTCCGGTTGTTTTCATTGCATCGAAAACAGAAAGAGCATTTGTAACTTCTCCGATAAATTCATCCGTTGAATTTCGTTCCTTCATCATCGTAAGCAGATGCTTTAAGTCATGACAATACATATTCAGCATTTCAACGTTCTGTTTTGATGCTTCAAATTGTTTTTGCTCGTTATTCCAGAGCTGTTCCACGATAACCAGCTCGTTTTCGAGTCGGTTTTTCTGGAAATTTCCCATTAAAGTCATCATTGCAAAAACACAGCAGATCAGAGAATAAATACTTGTAATGATGGTCAGTGCAGGATCATTTCCGTTAGAAAAAATATCTTTGGAGGAATTTAATACAACAGTAGTTCCAAGAATAGCAATGGTTACAAGTAGTGTCTGACGATAATTTTTCTTAAAGTTGTAATTACCACGCAATTTTCTTTCAATAAAAAAATATTCAAACAACCAGACAATGATATTAAGCAGAATGAGAAACGGAAGCGAATAAAACAAGCTGGAAATCAGGCGACTGCACAAAAATGTAATGGAGTAGGTTGCGTGTTGCATAATCATTCCAGCCAGCCACCAGTACAGAGCATCTGTGGCTGTAAATTTCATACATGCTGAAATACTGAGAAAAACCAGCAGATAAATAGTAAAATATTTCATCATATTTGAAAATTCATTGCCCGGAATCAGCCATAAAATGAGTGAGAGGTAACAGACTGCGATTGAACATAGAAAGCGCAGAGGAAAATAGGCCTTTTTGGGTTGATGTAAAAGTAATACATAAGAAGCACATAACACTTCTGTTAATACAACTCCGGGACCGAGTAATTGATTCATGATAAGTTACCTCCTATATAATTTGTCAGATCATTCATGAAATTCTTCTTTTTTGGGCGACTGATCGCTAACTGATCCGTTCCGATAAATACAGTGTTATCTTTTATCTTTGTAACATGTTTCAGATTTACCAGATAACAATTGTTACAACGGGAAAAAAGACGTGTTGGCAAAACGTGTTCGACATCGGAAAGGGAGCCTCTTGTCATGATGTTTTCTGTCTCAAGATGATAAATCAGATCGTGATTGTTAATCTCAACATAGAGCAGATCATTAATGGAGAAGCGATGCATGCCCCCTTTTGTCTGTATGATTAAGGTACGGTCATTATTTTGGGAAACGAGATGCAGCACTTTGTGCATTTTTAACGCAAAGGAATAATAATCCAAAGGTTTTAACATATAGTCAGCAGCACCAACTTCATAGCCAGTGACAGCATATTTTGAAAAATTGGTCAGAAAAACAATTACGACCGAATGATCCTTTTGTCGTATATCTTTAGCTGTTTCCATTCCATTTTTTCCCGGAACTTCAATGTCGAGAAATAGCAGATCAAACTGGGAGTGAAATTGTTCCAAAAGCGAAGCCGAATCATTGAAGCGGGTCAGTTCATAGGAAAGATAATACTCTTTGGAAAAGCGCTCCCATGCCTTACATATTCTTGCATAATCAAATTCACTGTCTTCTAATACAGCAATTTTTATCATAACGTATCTCCCAACGGAATCTTTTTTATAATTCAAGTATAACATAAATGAATATGACAAAAAAGCAATTCACGACACTTGAGTGACAGGGTACGACAAAAGTCTTGCGAAATTGTGTCATGGCAGGTATATTTCGATTCATCAGCCGATAAATGGCAAAAGAAAAACTGTTTACAGGAATTGGCGAACAGTAATAATCCAAAAGGGGGAAATGAAAATGTTAGACATCAACATTGAAGACGTGAAAAACGTCCTCATTAGCTGCAGACCATATCTGATTTTTTTGGGTATTGTACTTTTGGCAGCAGTCATTGCGCTGATTGTGTGTGCAGTGAACAAAAAATTACAAAAGAAAACAAAATATCTTGTTCGGACGCAGGCTGGAATTGTTGCGCTGCTTGCGGTTGTGATTACTGTGAACATGATTGTGACTGGACCAATGTACACACTGGTAAGTCTTGCTATGGGAGACGGAAGTATCAGTCAGGAGTCGATAGATTCTTCTTCTGAATTTGGTGTGAAGGTGGCAGAGGAAGGAATTGTTCTTTTAAAAAACGATGACAATTTACTTCCAATGACAGATAAAAAAACACTAAATGTTTTTGGTTGGGCATCTACCAATCCATGTTATGGTGGTAGTGGTTCAGGCGGAATCTCTGATGCATATCCGACAATAAGCCTTTTAGATGGTTTGAAGGATGCGGGATTTGAGACAAATGAGGAGTTGTCTTCGTTTTACACAGAGTATCGTGCAGACAGACCGAGTGTTAATATGTTTGCACAGGACTGGACACTTCCGGAACCGCCGGTAGATCAGTACACAGATGAACTGATGCAGAATGCAAAAGATTTTTCTGATACAGCAGTTGTTGTATTTGCAAGAACCGGATGCGAGAATGCGGATCTTCCAACAGATTTTACAAAAGTAACATACACGAACAACTCTGAAGATTACGAGGATTTTGGCAGTGACAGACACTATTTGGAGTTAAGCAGAAGTGAAGAGAATATGCTGGACATGGTTTGTGATAATTTTGACAATGTCATTGTTGTATACAATGGTTCCAGTGTATTTGAACTTGGTTTTGCAGAGAAACACGAACAGATTAAGAGCTTAATCTGGTGTCCGGGAACTGGTCAGACCGGTTTTGAGGCACTCGGAGAGATTTTAGCAGGTGAGGTAAATCCGTCCGGAAAGACAACAGATATTCTGGTAAAGGATTTAAAAGAGACACCTTCCTATAATAATTTTGTTGTAACACCTTATGACAATATGGATGAACATGGAGTTACAAATGCTTTTAATCCAGAAGAACTGAAAGTACCTTCTTTTGCAAATTATGTAGAAGGAATTTATGCAGGCTATCGTTTTTATGAGACTGCAGCAGCCGAAGGTTTCTTAAATTATGAGGATGCGGTATCCTATCCATTTGGCTATGGAATGAGCTACACATCTTTTGAACAGAAGATGGGCGACCTGAATGTAGATGCTGATGGAAATATCACGGTAGAGGTTACTGTAACAAATACAGGCTCTGTTGCAGGAAAAGAAGTGGTTGAACTTTATTACAATCCACCATATATAAATGGTGGAATTGAAAAATCAACAGCAAATCTGATCGCATTTGATAAAACAGAGCTGTTAGAGGCAGGTGCAAGCGAGACAGTCACACTTTCTTTTACAGCAGAGGATATGGCGTCTTACGATACATATAATCATGGATGTTATGTTTTAGAGGCAGGAGATTATATTATTTCGTTGCAGAGTGATTCTCATAACGTGATAGATTCTAAAACCTATAATGTAGCAGCAGATATTGTATATGACGAGAGTAACCCACGTTCTACAGATGAGACCGCAGCAGTAAATCAGTTTGGCTTTGCAGAAGGGGATGTGACTTATCTTTCCAGAGCAGACGGCTTTGCTAATTATACAGAAGCAACTGCAGCTCCATCTAATAGAAGTATGAGCGAAGAAAGCAAAGCACAGTATCTTGACAACTCAAATTATAATCCAGAGGATTACAATAATCAGGATGATGTAATGCCTGCAACAGGAGCTGATAATGGTGTGCAGCTTGTTGATTTAAGAGGTCTGGATTACGAAGATGAACTCTGGGATACATTACTGGATGAACTGACTGTAGATGAAATGTCAAATCTGATTGCATTTGGTGGATATCAGACAGCGGCAATTGACAGTATCGGAAAGGTTGCAACGACAGACTGTGACGGACCGGTAGATATTTATAATAACTTTACAGGAGTAAGTTCTATAGGACTTCCGGCAGTAGTCATGCTTGCATTTACATGGAATACAGATATTGCACAGGAATATGGTGAGTGCATCGCATCTATGGCAGATGAGATGAACGTTAGCGGTTGGTATGCGCCATCTATGAACATGCACCGTAATTCTTTTGCAGGACGTAACTTTGAATATTATTCCGAGGATGGATTTATAGCAGGAAAACTGGCTGCAAGTGTCGTACAGGGATCTAACAAATATGGCGTTTATGCGTATATCAAGCATTTTGCATTAAACGATCAGGAGACAGACCGCTGGTATAAAAATAGTATGTGGTGCAACGAGCAGGCAATCCGTGAGATTTATTTAAAACCATTTGAGACAGCAGTGAAAGAGGGGCATGCAACAGCAGTGATGTCTTCCTATAACTATATCGGACCTGTATGGTCAGGCGCATGTGCTCCGCTTCAGCAGACCGTGCTTCGTGACGAGTGGGGCTTCCGCGGAATGGTTATCACCGATTATTTCCTCTCCGCAGGTGGCGCAATGAACTCTGATCAGGCAATCCGCAATGGCTCTGACTTAATGTTGACAAATATTGATGCAGGAACCAATAATTTGCAGGATACCACAAGTGCAACAGGTGTACTTGCTATGAGAAATGCAACACACAATATTTTATATACGGTTGTAAACAGCCGGGCTTATGATGGCGATAATTTAAATTCGGGAATGCCAGCATGGGAGATCATGATGATCGTGATCGATCTTGTCATTGCAGCACTTCTTGTATTATTGGAGGTATTTGTAGTAAGAAAAGGATATAAGAAGAGAAAAGAGACAATCATCGTTACAGAGAGTGAGAAATAATTGTAAAAAATAGCATACACTTCTTTTGTAAGAAACATGGAATCCTCCCAAGGAAAAAGTGATTACAAAGGAGTTGTGATACCCCGGCAGAATAGTAATCTGCTGGGGATTTTTTGCTGGCAGCAAGATTGTATTTCATAAGGGAATCCGCTATACTATAAATAATAGTGTAGCGGATTTTTCTTGTGCGCCCAGCGGCGCACGCTTGGAGGATTTTTTGGCAGATACATTAAAATTACCGGTAGGAATTGATAATTTTGAAGAAATCAGAAAATTGGGATTTTACTATATCGATAAAACAAAGCTGATAGAGCAGCTTTTATATAAACATTACGAACAGAAGGTAATCATTCTTATCGATAAATATGATGTTCCGTTAGACGATTACCGCAGATGAGAAGATAGTAGATTATTATGAAATTATCGTGACGGATTTTGCAGGAAATCGTGCTAAGAAGAATCTTACGAGCCAATATAGTTTATTGACTTGGTTTCATACAAGTATTGATAGAAGTTCATATAGACAATATTATCAATGATTTTTTTAATATATGCCACAAATCTTGAAAATTTCTTGATTTGTGGCATGATAAATACAAACTTAGTGAATTTTGAAGACACCTTTTTTCTTGAAAATATAATTTATAATGAGCTAAAAGCAAGAGACTATGAAGTCTTTACAGGAAAAACATATAAGGGTGGAATGGATTTTGTTGTAATAAATGGAAGAAAGAAATGTTTTATTCAGGTGGCATATTAATATTGTTGATTTTCTTTTGGACAAGAAGGATATTAATTTATCATAGTTCCACAAATTTGGTAAAAAACATAGGAAAAAGTTCAATAGGAGTCTGGAAGACCGGCATGAAGTATCACAGGCATATAAGATTTGATTCACAGCACAAGAAATTGATATGAAAAATAAAATAATCGGATGATTTTCAGAAGACCATAATTGAGGATACAAATAACAAATGTTATTATAATTGTGTGAATGACATAAAATAAGTGATTCAGAAAAAAGGAAATAGAGAATCGATATGTGTGAAACTAAAACTTTAGATTATTATAATAAGAATGCCAGCAGTTTTGCAGAAGCAACAGTGGATGTGGATTTTTATGACACGCAGAAACATTTTCAGAAATTGTTGCCTGAGCAGGGATATATTCTTGATTTTGGGTGTGGATCCGGAAGAGATATTAAGTATTTTCTGAGCCAGCATTTTCAAGTTGACGCAATCGATGGTTCAGAGGAATTGTGTCGTATTGCAAGTGATTATACAGGTATAAAAGTTAAAAAAATGCTATTTAAAGAACTGGAAGAAATAGAAAAATACGATGGAATATGGGCTTGCTCTTCAATACTTCATCTTCCAAAGAGAGAACTTAAAGCGGTGTTTGAAAAAATGGTAAAGGCATTAAAAAAAGATGGTATCATTTATACATCCTTTAAGTATGGCGATTTTGAAGGAGAGAGAAATGGGCGGTATTTTACAGATTTTACAGAAGAGAAGTTTAATGAATTTGTCCAGGATATAGAAAATGTTAAATTAAAGGAAGAGTGGATTACATGTGATGTAAGACCAGGCCGTGGAGAGGAAAAATGGCTGAACTTAATACTGCAGAAGAATTAGATGATATTAATGAAATAGAATATGGGACGGATGCACTTACTGGAGGTCAGGATAAGAGGATGTATCTGTATTATCAGCTGCTGAATAGTTTGAAAAGAGCTGATAGCGTGGATATTGTCGTTTCTTTTCTGATGGAATCTGGCGTCAGGATGCTGCTTGGTGAACTTGACAATGCGTTGAAACGGGGAGCAAAAATCAGAATCCTTACAGGAAATTATCTTGGTATAACACAGCCATCAGCATTATATCTTATCAAGCATAAGCTTGGGGAACAGGTAGATCTGCGCTTTTATAATGAAAAAAATCGATCATTTCATCCAAAATCATATATGTTTCATTATAAGGATTATAGTACGATCTACATTGGCTCATCAAATATTTCCAAGAGTGCACTGACATCTGGTATTGAGTGGAATTACCGGTTTAGCAGCAAAACAGATTCTCATAACTATGAAAAATTTTACAATACATTTCTTGATCTGTTTGAACATCATTCCGTAGTAATAGATGATGATGAACTAAAAAGATATTCAAAAAACTGGCACCGCCCGGCTGTATCAAAGGATCTGGACAGGTATGATTTACAGGATAACGAAGCTACAAATAATATTGCATTATTTGAACCAAGAGGAGCGCAGATAGAGGCTTTGTGTGCATTGGAAAATACCAGGGCAGAGGGGGCAGGAAGAGCCTTAGTCCAGGCTGCGACAGGCGTTGGAAAAACATATCTTGCAGCATTTGATTCAAAGGCTTATGAAAGAGTATTGTTCGTGGCGCATAGAGAAGAAATCTTAAAGCAGGCAGCGCAATCTTTTAAAAATGTCAGAAATTCAGATGATTATGGCTTTTTTGACGGAGAAAGTAAATGTACGGATAAATCTGTGATCTTTGCATCAGTTGGAACACTAGGCAGGAGTGAATACCTGAAAAATAAGTATTTTGCTCCAGATTATTTTAATTATATTGTAATCGATGAATTCCACCATGCAGTTAATGACCAGTATCAAAGAATTGTTAATTATTTTAAGCCGCAGTTTCTGTTAGGGTTAACAGCGACTCCAGAGAGAATGGATGGCCGGAATATTTATGAAATCTGTGATTATAATGTGCCGTATGAGATTTCATTAAAAGAAGCAATCAATAAGGGAATGCTTGTCCCATTTCATTACTATGGAATTTTTGATGATACTGATTATTCAAAGCTGCATATTGTAAGGGGAAGATATGATGAAAAAGAATTGAATGAAACCTATATCGGAAATGTTCACAGATATGAGTTGATTTATAAATATTACTGTAAATATGGTTCAAGGCAGGCTCTTGGATTCTGTTGCTCCAAGGAGCATGCAAGAGAGATGGCGAGAGAGTTTTCATCAAGAGGAATACCGTCAGTGGCTGTATTCAGTGATGCAAGTGGGGAATATACTGAGAAACGGAATGTGGCAATACAGAAATTAAAGAATGGCGAAATAAGAGCGATTTTTTCTGTGGATATGTTTAATGAAGGCGTTGATATCACATCAGTTGATATGGTAATGTTCTTAAGACCTACGGAATCTCCAATCGTTTTCCTTCAGCAGCTTGGAAGAGGACTGAGAAAATGCAGGGGAAAAGAGTTCCTGACTGTGCTTGATTTCATTGGTAATTATGAGAAAGCGGGCAGGGTGCGTTTCCTTCTGGAAGGAAAGTCTGACATGTATAGAGAGGGCTGTCATTTATCAGATACTTTGCGATTTCCGGATGACTGCATGGTGGATTTTGATCTGAAGCTGATTGATCTTTTTGCTGAAATGGATAGAAAACATTTAAAGCTTAAGGATCAGGTAATTAATGAATATTTCAGGGTAAAAGATCTGCTTGGAAAGCGTCCGACAAGGCTGGATCTGTTTACATATATGGATGATAATATTTATGAAACCGCAATCACACACTCCAAAGATAATCCATTTAAAAGATATCTGGAGTTTCTCAATGATTTGGGAGAACTAAGTCAAATAGAAGTAGAATTTTACAAAGGAATTGGAAGAGAATTTATCAGCCTGCTCGAAAACACGAACATGTCAAAGGTATACAAGATGCCTGTGCTTATGGCATTTTATAATAACTCGGATGTGCTGATGGAAGTATCAGAAAAACAGCTCCTTTCAAGCTGGAAAGAATTTTTCTCAACTGGAACAAACTGGAAAGATCTTGATAAAAATATGACATTACAGAAGTATAAAGATATTTCAGATAAAGATCATTTAAAGAAAATTCTTGCTATGCCGGTACATTTCCTATTGGAATCCGGGAAAGGATTTTTTGTTAAAAATGACGATGTGGCATTGGGTTTAAGGGAAGAATTGCGTCCGCTAATTGATAATCCTGTTATGATCCGGCAGATGAAGGATGTGATAGATTATAGGACAATGGATTATTACCAGAGAAGATATAGGGAGAGGCAGAATGAATAGTTAATATGGTCAAATTCAACCGATTTAAACTGATAATTCAACCGATCGAATCAGCAATATTTTTTATAATTTGAAAATAGATAAATTTTACAAATAAGCATAAAACGAACATAACAGTTAGGATGACATATGAAAATATTATCAAAAAATGCTTCGGACACCGAAACAAAAGATACATGCAATAATGACAAATACGATACGCCAGAACAGGCATTAAAAATTTTGTTTGGATATGATTCATTCAGAGCGGGACAGAAATCTGTGATCGACAATATCCTGGCGGGAAGAGATGCGTTTGCAGTCATGCCGACAGGTGCAGGAAAATCCGTGTGTTATCAGATCCCGGCAGTGCTTCTGCCGGGAATCACATTGGTCATTTCACCGCTGATCTCGCTTATGCAGGATCAGGTCAAAGCATTAAATGAGGCAGGAGTGCAGGCAGCATTTATCAATAGCTCCCTTTCTGAAAAGGATTATAATGAGACAATCAGGAAAGCAAGACAGGGCACATACAAAATTATTTATATAGCACCGGAGCGGCTCGTCACAGAGGGCTTTCTCGCTCTCGCAAAAAGCGTACCTGTTTCAATGGTGACAGTGGACGAAGCACACTGTATCTCACAGTGGGGGCAGGATTTCCGCCCAAGCTATATGAAAATTGTTGAATTTGTCAAAACACTGGAAAAACGTCCGATTATCAGTGCATTTACAGCTACGGCAACAGAAACCGTCCGCGAAGATATTATCTGCACGTTAGGGCTGCAGAATCCTTTTACATTGGTAAATGGATTTGACAGGGAAAATCTGTTTTTTCAGGTGGACAAGCCTAAGAATAAAGAGCAGTATATTTTGAAATATATTTCCGAGCATAGCGGTGACAGTGGAATTATCTATTGTGCGACAAGGAAAAACGTTGATAATGTATATGAACTGCTTAAGAGCAAGGGGATTTCTGTGGGAAAATATCATGCAGGAATGAGTGCCGGGGAGCGGAAAAAAATGCAGGATGATTTCGTATTCGATTACACGAGTATTGTCGTTGCAACAAATGCCTTCGGAATGGGAATCGATAAATCAAATGTCCGTTTTGTCATTCATTATAATATGCCGCAGAGTATGGAAAATTATTATCAGGAGGCAGGAAGAGCCGGCCGTGATGGACTTGACGCTAAGTGCATTCTTTTATTTTCACCGCAGGATATTGTGATCAACCGGTTTTTATTGGATCATAAGGAAATGCAGGATCTCGATCCGGCGGACAGGGAGACGGTCAGGGAAAGGGATGCCCGGCGGCTGCAGGTGATGGAGCGATACTGCTATACAACAGAATGTCTGCGCAATTATATTTTAAAGTATTTCGGGGAAAATCCGGAAAAACCATGTCAGGACTGCGGCAATTGCCTGCGGGAATTTGAAACTCTGGATATGACAGAAGCAGCCAAAAAAGTGATCAACTGCGTATACGAAGCGAAGGGAAGATATGGAAGGCAGATCATTATTGACACTGTTGCAGGAGCTAAGACGGCGAGGCTGGAGGAAATAGGAGCTGTTCGCTACAAGTCATACGGCGTTCTGGCAGGAACAAACAAGAATCTGTTAAGACGTTTGATCGAGCAGCTGGTATTAGAGGGATATCTTCGTGTGGGAGATTATCAGGTTCTCAAACTTGGCGATATCAGTGGTTTAAAAAATCCAGAGGCTTCTGTTTCCATTAAGATCACAGATGAAGACAAACAGCCGGAAAAGGCCGCCAAAACGAAAAAGAAAGCAAGGAGTGTGGAAACACTTACATCTTCCGGCTACAAGCTGTTTGAGCGGCTTAAAAAACTCCGCCTTGAAATTGCACGCGAGGAAAGCATGCCGCCGTATATTATTTTCAGTGACAAGACCCTGATCGATATGGCAGCAAAAAAGCCGTCTTCCAAGCCTGAAATGCTGGATGTTTCTGGGGTGGGCGAGAATAAATTTGCGAAGTATGGAGAGAGGTTCCTTGAGGCGATTGAGGAGTATAGGCGGGAAGTGGGATAGGAATCTGTAGATTTATAAAATAGCATGGTAGTTATAGGAATGTGCTTACAGTAATTCATAATTTCAGAGCATCGTACAGCATATTCAGAAAAACCAGCTGATCAAGGAGAAAACAAAATTATGATAAAAGTCCTTTTCATCTGTCACGGCAACATCTAAAGTATGGCGAGAAAGACTTGATTTTGTAGGATGTTCTAGATAGAAACAAATAATTTACACCTTATTTATACCTTTGGAAGACCGAATCGGAATAATTAAAAAAGTTGTCATAATTTAGTTGGCCAAAAAATAATACTACACTCAAAATCAATTAAAAAATCAATCGTAAAAAAATACGATTGATTTTTTGCGTATTTTTGCATATAATATAATCATTATGGTTGGAAAGGGAACGATTACTATGCGTGAAACAAGAATATTAGAATTCAAGGAAACGATTACGAATACTTTTTTGAAAACAGTTAGTGCCTTTTCGAATTACAATGGTGGAACAATTCTTTTTGGGGTTGATGATAATGGAAATGTGAAAGGATTGCCAGATGTAAAACAGGCCTGTCTGGATATCGAAAATAAAATCAATGACAGTATATCACCTCAACCAAACTATACACTTGAAATACAGAATAATGACCAGACGATAAAACTTACTGTAAAAAGTGGTCTTCAAAAACCGTATTTATATAAATCAAAAGCATACAAACGAAATGATACAGCAACGATAGAGGTAGATACATTGGAATTTTCAAGGCTTGTATTAGATGGAAAAAATATTAGCTTCGAAGAATTACCTTGTAAAGATCAGGAGCTATCTTTTGAAATTTTACAGTGTAAACTGAAAGAAAATATTTACATTGAAACTTTCAATCAAGATACTTTAAAGACATTGAACCTGTATGACAATATAAATGGTTATAATAATGCAGCGGGACTTTTGGCAGATAAAAATCATTTTTCAGGAATTGATATTGTTAAGTTCGGTGAGAATATCAGTATTATTCAAAAAAGAGTAACGTTTGAACATATATCGGTTTTAGAAATATATGAAAAAGCACTTGCTGTATTTAGAGATTATTACCAATATGAAGTAATACAGGGGGCTGACAGAAAGATGGTAGAGAAAATACCGGAAGCAGCTTTCAGAGAAGCAATTGCAAATGCTTTGATTCATAGGGTATGGGATATTAATTCACACATCAGAGTTTCTATGTTTGATGATAGAATAGAAGTGGTGTCTCCTGGTGGATTGCCGGCTGGAATAACGGCAGAAGAATATTTATCAGGTAAACTATCTATTTTAAGAAATAGAAATCTTGCAAATGTATTTTACAGACTGGGATTAGTAGAGATATTTGGAACAGGAATTACACGAATCAAACAACTATATGCAGAGAGTTTGATAAAACCAGAATTTGAAGTGTCAGAAAATGCTATAAAAATTGTACTACCGATAATTGAAACGAATGTCAATTTAACCGAAGACGAAAAAGTGATTTACAAATTTTTAAGTAAGACGATGCTGAAACCAATAAGTGAAATTGCACCATATGTCCGATTTGGCAAATCAAAAACAACACAATTACTGAAAGCTATGGAGAAAAAGGGTGTGATTGCAGTTGAAGGAAAAGGCAGAGGAACAAAATATATCATTAAGTGATTGAGAACATAGAGGGTTCGAATTACACAATCTTTCAATAACACAAGGAGAAAATCATATGATAAAAATTTTATTTTTATGCCACGGCAGTGTTTAATGGATGCTGTGAAAGCCTAGGCTTTAAAGGATTTTTTGATGATTGACGAATAATTTACACCTTATTTATACCTTTGGAAGACCGGATCGGAATAATAGAGAAATAAAGAAATAGATAAATATAACAGGAAGCAATTTTGTCATATTGGAAATAATTAAAATTTGCTGAACCGTGTTGATTTTATTGATTGAGTATAATAAAAGTAAGAACAGAAACTTCCATGTTTGAAGCGGTTACCAGAATTGACAAAGAAATGCAAGTTAGCCAATCCGGTAGTCCAGCATATTTTTTCATTGTCACCCGACGTTTTTACAAAACATATACTTATTCCGCTTGATGCATCATTCTTGTTCTGAAAACAGGAACAGAATCCTTACAGCGACTGTAAGTGTTATTTATTGTGCTTCTGTGCTATCATTTACCCAGAAATGGATAGGAGGCATTCACATGAAACCAATTTTGAATATTGAAAATCTTACCAAAGTCTATGGGACGTTGCCAAACCAGACGAGAGCACTGAACGGAATCACTTTTCAGGTCATGCCGGGAGAGTTTCTCGGTATTATGGGAAGCAGTGGTTCCGGCAAATCCACGCTTCTCAACTGTATTGCAACTGTGATTCAGCCTACAAGTGGAAGCATTCAGGTGGAGGGAGATACTCTGCAATCCCTCAAGGAAAAGGCTCTTGCCGAGTACCGTGGCAAAAAAGTTGGTTATCTATTCCAGAACTTTGAATTGCTGGACAACCTGACTGGCAGGGAAAATATCCTGCTCCCGACTTCCTTGCATGGGGTAGCCGAAACAGAAAGCAGCCAGCGGCTGAAGCAGTTGGCTGACTATCTGGAAATTTCTGATGTTCTGGATAAGTTTCCGTCCAAGATGTCCGGTGGCCAGCGTCAGCGTGTTGCGGCAGCAAGGGCTCTGATCTTACATCCCCAAATGATCCTTGCCGATGAACCGACGGGTGCGCTGGATTCTAAGAACGCAAGAAGTCTTATGGAGAAGCTGTCCGGCCTGAATCGTGACGAACAAGCTACGATCCTGATGGTAACCCATGATTCCAATGCCGCCAGCTTCTGTAAGCGCATCCTGTTCATCCAGGATGGCGTGATCTTTCATGAGCTTCGGCGTGGAGACGAAAGCCAGCAGGAGTTCTACGGGCGCATCCTGAAGGTGATGGCGCAACTGGGAGGGGGCAGCGCAAATGTTCTCTAATCTCATTCTTCGGAACAGTCGCCGCAGCCGAAAGGAAAACGGTCTGTTTTTCAGCTCCCTGGTGATTTCTATTGTTGCATTTTACATGATTCTTTCCATCTCCACTCAAGATGTGATGCTCTTTTTGCAGAAAATGGAGAGTGACGCAGTTGACAAACTCCTGCTTCTGATTCCTGCGTTTTATGGGATGACCCTCGGTATTCTGTTCTTTTTGATCTATTTTGCCTGCAAGTATCAGTTCGAGCGCAGACGGCATGAGTTTGGTGTTTATCTAATGTTGGGGATGCGTAGAAGTAAACTGTTTGGTATGCTTCTGGCGGAAGATTTCCTGACCAGTATTCTTGCCATGCTCATAGGATTACCTGTGGCTGTGGTGCATTCAGAAATTGTCAGTCTTGTCACCGCCAAGCTGGTAGGCATGGGGATCATCGGTCATCAGTTTTCTTTATCCTGGTTTGCGATTGAATGGACGCTGGCAGGATTTCTGGCAATTAAGCTGACGGCACTTCTGATTTTGAGTGGACGAATCAGCCGCCAGGAGATCGGTACTTTGCTATCCCAGCCAACGAACCGCCCCAAAAAGCAAATGCCATCTGTTATCTATGGACTGGCTGCTATATGCGGAAGTGTGATGTTGGCAGTGGCTTACTACATGGCGATTCAGGGAATTGCATGGACAAAGGTAAGTATGATGGGACTGACTTTGCTGTTGGGCATAGTTGGTACGATGCTGCTTTTCTATGGGATGCGTGCACTGATTGCTTTGATTGTTAAGAAAGGAAAAGGAAATAAGCAGCTTCATGTATTTACCTTCCGGCAGATTCAGGAGAATGTCATTCATCAGTCAAACTCCATGGCCATCAGCTCCCTGCTGATTCTGGCGGCGCTGTGTTGTTTTGGTGCGGGCGTAGGAATTGCAGGAACGAATAACCTGTCTTCTGGCCATGTAATCGACTATACTTTTGAAGATCATACTGCAGAAGATTCATCGCAGGTTCTTCCGAATATAAAGGCAGTCCTGAAAGAAAACAGTTTGGAAAATCAATTTTCAGAGCTTTTTGAAATGAGGGTTGGGCGTATTCGCACCACAGAAGATTATGATAATGCCTACAGCATGGACGCTGTTATGGACTCTCTTCGGAGCCTGCCCCAGTCGGAAGACCGGGATGTCCTTCTGAACAATCTTGGTTATGCCACATACCCATATTTGATTTGTTTATCGGACTATAATCGTTTGTTGGAATTGTCCGGCAATCCGGCTCTCCAATTAGGCGAAAAGGAGGCCGCTGTCTATATTGATACAGAGTTTACTACGGTAAGCCGTACCGCAATGCTGAACCAAGTATTGGCCGGGCATCCCAAGGTGGAACTGGATGGTAGTCCGATTCATCTTACAGGAGAGGTTCAGTCTGTGAATTTGGTCACGGACCGTTCTATAACCTTGTCCTTTGCATTGATTCTTCCGGATGAAGCATTCCTATATTATAGTCAGGGAATGTATGATACCTATGTCAATGCGGTGCTCAGTGAGCAAGCTCTGAATGGAAATAGCCTTATGACTGCATATTTGGATTTGAACGAGAAGCTGGACGAAACTGACATTGAATATGAAAGCTATCTTCAGAATATGGGTCGTCAGCTTTTCTACACCATAGCATCCAGTTATATTACCCTCTATCTTGCGATTGTTTTCCTGGTAGTTGCCAACACCATCGTGGGTGTTCAGTTCCTGATGAGTCAGCAGAAAACCGGGCGCAGATACCAGACTCTGATCCGCCTGGGAGCTACTTACGAAACCCTTTGCCAGTCTGCTGGAAAGCAAATTACCTGGTTTATGGGACTTCCTGTATTGGTTGCGGCTGTCAGCAGTTTGTTTGGAGTCAGGGCGTTATTTACAGGGATACTCTCGTCCCGAACCCGTGGGACAGTGGCTGAAATGATGTTTGTATCTGCTGCTATGATTTTGCTGCTTTGCGTGATAGAATATATTTATATGAGAGTGGTCAAGCGCTCCAGTGATCGGTATTTGCTGACACTGATGCAGCCACAGAGAGAAGAATAATTTGGAAGGAGGTGCTGCCGTGAAAAGAATTGCTGTTGTGGAAGATGAAGTCTATATGCGGGAAGAACTCTGCAATATGCTTCAAAAGGACGGGTATCTTGCGGAGGCAATCACCGAGTTGGAAGATGCCGCTCGGCTTCTGGCAGCCCTCCGTCCTGACCTTGTGATCTTAGACCTGAATTTGCCGGAGATCAGTGGCTTTCAAATCTGCCAGGAGCTAAAGAATAAAACCGCTATCCCCGTCCTGGTGCTGACTTCCAGAGACCAGGTAAAGGATGAACTGCAAGCGTTCCAGTTGGGTGCAGATGAATATTTGACGAAGCCGTGCAGAAAAGACCGGCTTCTTGCCAGGGTATCCAATATTCTCAAAAGGTATGAAGGCCGTACCAACCTCATAGAGGGATTGGATTTCTTGTTGGACCAGCAGACTTACACACTTTATATTCATAACACCTCTGTGGTGCTTCCCAAAAATCAGGGAAAACTGTTGGTTGCTCTTTTGGCCAGTGGTGATGCTCTGGTCACGACGGAGCAGCTTTGCTTAGCACTATGGGGAACCACAGAATACATAGACGAAAATGCCTTGCAGGTTAACCTGACCCGGTTGAAAAAGACGATGTCCGGTCTGGAGATGAAGCAACGAATCGTTGCGGTTCGTGGGATGGGCTATCGTTTGGAAGCGGAGGTATCTCCATGAAGCAGTTTTGGCGCATAATAGAACGGTACTACCCTTGGCTGCTGTTGCTGCTGGGTGTGGATTGCTTTTGTTCTATCATTCTTTGGATTTCTGACATTCAGGCATTTCAGACCTTGATTGGGTTAGTGGTTCTGACAAGCATCCTTCTGTTTTCAGCGATCCTGTTTGTACTAAACAAGCGGGAGACCACCCGCCGAGAGCTGTTCCGGGATTTCCTCAGTGATCCTGCCATCTGCAACGAGGAACGGCTGCTCAGTGCCATCAGCCGGGAAGAAGGAGAATCTATCCGGCTTCTGGCATCAGTTTTACAGGAACACAAAACTGAGAGTAACAGTATGGCAGATGCCCTACAGGACTATGAAGAATATGTGGAGGGCTGGGCACATGAAGCGAAAACGCCCCTATCGTTGTTGACCATGCTCCTGGATAATCGGAGCAACGAAATGTCTCCTCCCCTGCAAGCAAAACTGGATTATGTCCGCAGTCAGCTTCAGGAGGATGTCACTCAGATGTTATACTATGCCCGGTTAAAGAGCAGTACAAAGGATTATCAGTTTAAGGATATCAATTTGAATGACTGCTTGGGGGAAGTTCTGGAGGACTATGCCCCACTTCTGGAAGAAAAGCAGTTTGTAATTATCAATAAACTGCAATCTGAAACAGTCTATACAGACCGTAGAGGGCTTCAGTTTATGTTGGGACAGATCGTGAGCAATGCCATAAAATATAGCAGCGATAGTCCCATGCTAACAATCTCTATGATACATTCGGAGATCGCAGATGTCCTTTCAGTTGAGGATAATGGCATCGGTGTAAAAAAATATGATCTGCCGTATATTTTTCAAAAGGGCTTTACCGGGGATTCTACTGACAGCAGAAAGAAAGCTACCGGTATAGGGCTTTACCTGGTTAAGAAGATGGCTGACGATCTAAACCTTCGTCTGGAAGCTGCTTCCCCGTGGGAAAAGGGCTTTAAGATAGTCATCTTCTTTCCAAAATTGAAATCCAACGGAGGAAAATAATATAAGCAAAAAACGGGGCTGTAAAATAAGTCTCTGCTAAAGAAACGCTAGTTCCGACAAATGCTGGTTCTGGCGTTTCTTTACATTAATATATGTTTTTTGAAAATCGTCACTGTTTTATGTAAAAAGGGTACACTTAATAAGCTTGGATAGATTTCTTCTGTACGTCCATATTTTTTATATCTTACATGTTGTTTTCGTTTGAAAAGAAATTTACGTCCATTAGGGCATATAGGATTTCCGTTCTCATCTCTTATATAGTTTACAGCACGATAAGGATTCGTGTGATGTTTTTTATCTGCCGTTTCTTTTTTGTACATGGTAAATATCATTAAATTTTTCCATTAAAGGTACAAAGCATTCCATGCCTTGTCTTCCATAAAATCAATTCTACGTTAAAAACATACCGTCTAGACAGCTATTTTTTAAGCTATCATTTGAAAGACATATATAATATATAGGCTCAAATGGTGAAAGTGCCCATTTGGGCCTATTATTGTATGAATTCATACGTTACAACCAGAGCAAGATCCACCCGTGTATTACAGTATTGTCATTTTGACAATATTGTATTACTTACGAGTGGCAGACTTGATGGGGATTACGTCCCCATACCCACGTGAAAATATAATTGCTGGCAATTACACTTTAGCAGATATGCAGGCATATCTGAATAAGCGTCATAGACAACAAAATAAGGAAATTTTGATAAGGCATTCACCTGGAATAGGTGAGTGTTTTTTTGTTTTCAAATATTCAATTAATCAAAAAAATTAAAAAAATTTCATTAGGGGGCTGTAAAAATGCCTCTCAGCGTTTCGTTTTATGTAAGGGTATTTTGGACAGGAAAAATTTAAAAAATTTTTATCAAGAACCTGTATTTATGCCCTTCATCTTTTGAATATGTGTAAGGACATTTTTGAGCCGGTATAAAAATGATTTTTACAACAATTAGAAACAGAAACGAGGCGAGAAAAGAATGAAATATGAATACATGAAGGAGTCAGAGCAGATGCTTCA
>ERZ773110.1152-NODE-1152-length-22337-cov-29.638497_pt1 | contig 22337 bp, 17 predicted proteins | sample MGYA00580568_ERZ773110 | MGnify/ENA primary metagenome ERZ773110 (study PRJEB29015, sample SAMEA2737870) | human gut metagenome | biome: human gut; feature: human-associated habitat; material: faeces | place: China | collected 2012 ... | reverse complement strand
CGCGGAGATAGACCCATCCCTACAAATCTTCCGGTAACAGGCTTTTTCTACAAGCAAAGGGATGCCGCGAATGCGGCATCCCTTTTTGCGTTTTGAAAGAGTGCATTGTAGGGGCGAGCATTGCTCGCCCGTGCCCGTTTGTTTTGCAAGAAAACTGTCCCGGGAAATGCGTTGCTGCGCCGAGTCGGCGGGCGACCAAGGGTCGCCCCTACACATGCAACAGGCAAGAGGGTGTAGGGGGGGCCAAGGGGCGGCAGTCCGGGACATCCGTCGCAGGAATGCGGCGCTCAGTTCAGCGTCACGGTGATGGTGCCGATTTTGGTGTTGTCGGAGGTGGTGCTGCCCAATGCGCCGTTCAGAGACAGTGAGGCCGTGGCCTTGGGGGCTGCCTCCACAGTCGTGCCGACGGCGGTTTCCAGATTGAGCGATGCGTTGTCGAAGGTGCCGGTGATGCCCTCAAAGCCAGCGTCTGCCGCATAGCTGAACGCTGCCGTAACGCCCGTGTTGGAGTGGTTGGTCACGGTGATCGTGTTGCCGCCTTCCTTGTCTACCGTCCAGACACCGCCTTTGGCGTCAGTGGTTTTGTGGGTGGCAGGGTCCCAAATACCGGCTTCCGCCGTATAGGTAAACGCCATATCGCCCCAGGTGATGTCCACGCTGTACACCGTGCCGCCTGCGCCGCCGGACGAATCTGCCCTATAGGTTGCCGTTACATCGTGGCTGGCTGCGCCGCCGCCTGTGGTGATCGTTTCCGCATAGGCAGACAGGGGTGCCAGAGAGAACACCATGGCAAGGGTAAGTACCAGAGCTGTTTTTTTCTTCATCATTGTTTTTCATCCTTCCTGAAAAATTGTACGGGCATTGCCCTATGTCGTCCGTGCGGGGGTCAGCCCGTTACGGTGACGGTTACGGGAATTTCGGCGTCCAGCATAGCCTTGGCGCCGGTTTGCGGGTGGTAGAACGATACCTTCAGCGTGCCGCTGCAGCTGCCTGCCGTCAGGTCTTTTTCGGCACCCTCCAAAAGTGCCAGCTGGGTGACCTGCTCGCCGGGGGCCAGCAGGTCGGATCGTGCCGCCTCACGCTCCCCGACGACCAGGCAGACCGTGGCGTCCCAGCCGGACTTTTCGGGGTTGGCAAACAGCAGCGTGACCTGCCCGGCGGTTAAGTCGATGCCTGCCGCATCGGAATAGGTCAGCGACACCGTGCCGCCGCCGGCGGACGTCGATACCGATGACTCCGGCGCGGGGGCGGTGTCCGTCGCCTGCGGCTTTTTGCGGCTGAACAGCACGCCAAGCAGCAGAAGCAACAGCAGCAGAAGAAGCACGAGCAGCAGCCACCGCTTTTTGCGGTTCTTGTCTGTATTTTCCATCAATAGCCCCCTTCCAGTCGGACCGTTACCGACCCGATTTTTGCGTTGTTCAGTGCCTTGCCGGGGCGGCCTGTCGGGCACAGCCGCACGGTTTTTGTCCCGCTTATGGGCAGGGAAATCGAGCTGACGGTGTTTCCGTCGCTGTCGGCAAAGCTGCCGTTGATTGCCGTGTCGGTTCGTGTGTATTGGAACTTCACGCGGACTTTGTTTGCGCCCTCATTCTGCACGGTGATGACATCGCCGTTTTTGCGGTTCGGTGCCCAGCCGCCGCCGATGTCATAGGCGTGTGTGGCGGGGTTCCAAGCCCCGTCGGTGTAGGTGTAGGCCAGCTCGCCCCATGTGACGGTGACGGTGTTGGTGCGCGTTTCCACCTTGCCGCAGGCTGTGCAGGTGCGCCTTCCGGCGCTCCATGCGCCGAATTTGTGGCTGCAGGTCACGTTGACATACACCGTGGTTTCGGCCGTTGTGTAGTTTTTGGTGTCGTATGGCTGGAAAACAACGTCATAGCGTCCCCTGCCGATGGGCGGCTTGAAATCGGCGTCCTTCCACACAAAGCGGCCCGCCACGTCGTTGGGTCCGGAGCGGATGTTGTTGTTTTGGGCAATGCCGCCGGTCAGGGCGCTGTAAGCCAGGGTGTTGCCCACAGCCAGGTCCAGCTTGGCAGCCGTTGGCTTTGTTCTGATTGTCGGGGTGGCTTTTGTCACCGTTACATGGGCCACATTGCTTTTTGTGCTGGCTTTCCGGCCGTTGTCCTTGCGTGTGGCCGTGACCACCGCGTAATAGTAATGCACCCCTGCGGTGGGGGTTTTGGGGTCGGTGGGGTCTCCGTTTTCATCGGTGAGAGGCTTTCCGTTTTTGCCTTCTTCATCATCACAGGTATACCAGGTTATTTCCGTGGTGTGTTGTTCGGTGGAACCGTAACTCAAACGGTAAAAACTGCTCTTGCCATAGACGCTGGTCTCGTCCATCTCCAATTTGACATCGTAAGGGGCCAGGGCCGGGGTCAAGGACCAATGGGCGTACAGGATATGGTCCTTGGCGGTGGTAACGGTGGTGTCACTGTCCACCTTGGTGCCGTTGGTTTGATCGGTATACCAGCCGTCAAAGTTGTAGCCCCCTGTGCGTATGGGGCGTGGCAGGAAATTGTATTTGCTGCCGTAGGTTGCTGTGTAACTTTTTGTGCTGACTTGTCCGCTTGTTGTGTCGATCTTGCCGCCGTTGGCATTAAGGGTTACCAGATATTTCTTGGCTATCCAGTGGGCATACAGTGTGGCGGGTGGATTTGTGCCGACGGTGGTGTTTTTGTCCACCTTGGTGCCGCCGGTTTCTTTGGTATACCAGCCGTCAAAGTCGTAGCCTGTGCGGGTGGGCGTGGGCAGTGTGCCGTAGGTTTTGCCGATAGTCACGTTTTTACTTTTCGTGCCGACTGTGCCGCCGTTGGGGTTAAACTGCACGGTTTTGGTCGTGGTGCAGGTTTTTTTCGAGAGGGTAAAGGTGGTTTCCAGTTGGTGGTGGTAGGATGTAAGCAACGAATTAGACTGACTGTTGCCGACAAAGATGGCGTACTCGCGGGTCATGCTTTTTTGTGCGGAGCCGTTTAGGTTGTCAAAGGTAAGTTCCACCGTGCCGCTGCCGGTGCAGGGGCTTTTGGCGCTGCCGTGAAGGCGGCAGATTCCGCCGCTTGCATCGGCGTTATTGGCAGAATAGGTTCGTTTGTAGGCGGCACCGCCGGTGTTGTCGGTCCATTCCAGCACATACCAGCTTTCGCCCTTGGAGTTGCGCTGCAGCTTGATATCGTAAGAGAGGGTAACCTTATAGCAGGTGTTCGCCGGAACCCTTACGGTCATCGTAAAGGGCAGCAGAAGATAGTAGGCGTTTTTGAAGTTTTTCCGCTCTTTCAGATGTATGGTCGAGGAAGTGACATTGTTGGTGACCTCGACCGTACCGCCTTCATAGCTGCCACGATCCTTGTCCGCATTCTGGGGGTCAAAGGTCTTGATGTTATCGCCGCCGTAGGAACGGCAGTTCGTGGCAGAGCTGAGCTTCAGTGAAAAGCCGAAACTCTCGCTCGCCGCCGAAGCGCCCGCCACCGCAATGCCGCACAGTACGCACAGGCACAGCGCAGCACACAAAATCCGTTTCCACCGCGTCAAGGTATTGTACCCCCACTTCCTTGCGCCGCGCAGGGTCTTGACAGCGGCGCTGCATCTCGTATAATGGCAGTATAACCCGTCCACCCCTGAACGAAGCAAGCACTTTTTTTGAGGAGATTTGCGCCATGCCGGAAGATGCGAAAAAGCTGTTTCAAATTACCGAGGCCGCCCGCGCCTGCAGCCTGTCCCGCAGTACGCTGCTGCGCTTAGAGGAAAAGGGGCTGCTGGTGCCCGCCTATACCGCGCCGGACAGCGGACGCCGCTATTACGACAACCACAACGTAGCCCGCATTTTGCAAATCGAAAAGCTGAAAGCCATGGGCCTTGGCACCGAGGATATAGCTGCCTACTTTGCCAGCGGCGGCGAGACGGCTGTTTTGCTGGCCGCACTGGAGGAACACCTGCACGAGGTTGCGCGCGGGGTCGAGGAGCTGCGTCTGCGCGTGGGCACGGACACGGGCATGTCGGTGCAGGTGTTCACGCTGCCCGCCGTGACCTGCTGCCGCCGTCTGTGCGAGGGACACACCATTGCCGAAAAGTACAACGCCATGTATGATTTTTACGGCGAGTGCGTACGGCGGGGGTATCGCCTGTCTGACGAGCCGCTCTTTACCGTCTTGCAGCGGCGGGATTTTTTGGACGGCTATATCACGGACGAGCCGTATCCGTTTTGGGTGTGCGTGCCCGTGCGCCCCGAAAAAGCCCCCAAGGAGGCGGTGACTCTGCCTGCCTGCCGCGCCCTGTCGGTGCTGTATTACGGCAGCTACGCGGGCGCGGACGAGGCATTTTTGCGTCTGGGCCGCGAGGTGAAGGAGAGCGGTCTGACACCCGCCGGGGACCCGCGTGTGCTGGGCATTGTTGCGCCCTACACCGGGCGCGAAATCGAAACCAAACGGTATTGCTCCCGCCTGGTGCTGCCGGTGGAGGGTGAAGCCGAACCGTCTTTCCCCGTGTAATAAAAAGTGAACCCCCGGAAGGCCGCTTTACGCACCTTGACGCAACTTTGGGACGAAACAACAAAAATATTGCACAACCCGCACAACGCAAAAATGCGATGTGCGGGCATTTTTTTGCTTTAGAACCGGTTAGTATGATTATGCAATGCCTATTCGTCCCAGATGTATTGCGCGTTTCCGCAAAAAGTGCCAGAATGACAAAAATAGGGCAATACCATAACAACTTCCGATACAGCAAAGAAAGGGACACTCCATGAGCAAAAAGGAACAGGGCGGCATCGTGCTGCAGAAAAAACACATTGTAATCGGCATTATCGCGGCGGTGGTGATCATTGTGACAGCGGTACTGGCGGGCATGAAGCTTTCCCGCAGCCAACAGCAGGACACCTTCACCCCGGATCTGGAGCAGGGCACCAGCGCATGGTCGGGCGATCAGCTGCCGGACAAATCCGCCGACAGCGGCGAGGCAGTCGGCATCAAGATTCCCGGCTATCCGTCTATCAGCCTGCCGGCCAACCAGCAAACCGTACAGGTGGCGCTGCTGAACCCGGAGGGCAACCCCTGCTACTTCACGTTTGAGCTGCTCCTGTCCGACACGGACGAGGTGCTGTACACCAGCAAGCAGGTACCGCCGGGACAGATGATCGAGGAGATCACCCTGACCCGCCCCTTGGAGGCCGGGCAGTACAACGCCACCCTGCGCATCACCACCGCCAGCCTGCAGGACGGCAGCGCCATGAACGGTGCCAACGTGGAAACCATACCGGAGCCAAAGCTGCCAAGTGAGGCTGTTGTGATGTTTGATCAAGCATTGTGATCCTAAAAAAATATAATTCTTATTCAAGCAAGCACTTGATTTATTTTGCGGGGTCTGATATGCTATTATAAGAAGCATTGGATAATGCACAGAAATGGGGGATTGTGTTTTGAGGGAAGAAAAGAAAGCTGAAAAGAGACAGGAGCTTGTAGGCGTCTGCCTTGACTGCTTTGTCGAAAAGGGACTGACCGTTGCCACGACAAAGGACCTCTGTAAGGCGGCAAAACTGCAAAACGGCGGCATCTACTATTACTTCTCCACCAAAGAGGAAATCGTTCTTGCCTGCGCCGAGGAAGCAATCAGTCGAATTGAAAAAGCTGCGTTTGCCATCGTGTTTGAAGATATTAGTGACATCAAAAGCATGATGGATCATCTCGGTGAGCTGGCGGATAAAATGTCGCCTACCATGCGCTTTCTGGTCAGCGTATGTGTGTCGCGCGAATACGGAGAAAAGGTAAAGCCTTCCCTTGTGCGGCTTGCGGCAAGATACCCTTATTACACGGGCAGGATTGCGGAGATCCTCGGCTGCACCGACGAAGAGGTTGCGCCGTTCGTTCATCTGTCGATCCTCGCCATCAACAATTATATGATCTTTGCCGAGCGAGCGCTGTTTGACCCACAAATCGAAGCGGTCAAAAAAGAGCTTTCAAGGCTTGCGGAAAGAAAGGGGCGGAATAATCGATAGTTTACCATAAAGAGAAAATCACAAACGACTTCATAGTAAATCCATACGCACAAACCGTTCCGTGGAGATAACCAAAGCAGAAAAGAATCATAGGAGGACAACATGAAAAAGATACTTGCAATTTTACTATCGCTGCTTACGCTGCTTTCCTGCGGGCTTCTTTCTGCCTGTTCTGCCGAAAAAACGCAGCCGGATACACCGGATACTGAGGCCGTGTGGGAAACGGTCAGCGAGGCATACATCTATGCGTTCCCACTGGTGCTGACCGACGCGACCAAAACCTTATCGACCAATACGGACGGCACCATGACTGGCCGTGCGCCCATCAATCAGTTCAACCATGTAAAAAAGCTGGCGGACGCCTCTTTCCGCACCGTCGTGACGCCGAACGTCGATACCGTCTATTCGCAGGCATGGCTGGACATCAGCACAGAGCCTATGATCTACGTCCTGCCGGAAACGGATCGCTTCTGCAATGTGCAGCTTCTGGATGCGTGGACGAACACCGCCGCCGTGCTGGACAAGGCGGGTGCTTATGCCATCGCGCTTCCCGGCTGGGAGGGCGAGCTGCCCGCCGGTGTGACGCGCGTGGACGTGCCCACCGCAACGGTGTGGTCGATCACCCGCACGGTGCTGTCCGGGAACGAGGATCTGCCCAATGTCTATGCCATTCAGGAGCAGATGCAGCTCCTACCGCTTTCGGCTTATGTGCAGGGAGGAGAGTATGCCGCACCGCAGGGAGCTTATAAAGAGGAAAATGACTTTGTTCCCGTAAACAAAGTGCTTTCCATGACGCCAGCAGAGTTTTTCAATACGGCGAACGCTCTGATGCAGGTCAACCCGCCCGCCGATGCGGATGAGGAACTGCTGAAGAAACTCTCCGCCATCAACGTGGGTGCGGGTAAGACCTTCGACGCCGCCCTCTTGGGCGAAGGAGCTGCCGAGCGCTGGACGCAGATGCTTCAGGGGCTTCGCGCCACGCTTGCCGCCGACGGCGCGAAGTATGCGCAGAAACTCGGTCAGTGGATCTATTACGGCAAGCCCATCGGCGACTTCGGCACGGAGTACACCTACCGCGCGATGGTAGCGCTGGTGGGGCTTGGCGCCAACACCGTGGACGTGGCGATCTATCCCAAGACAGCGGTGGATGAAACCGGCGCAGCGCTGACCGGAGAAAAGACGTATACGCTCCATTTTGAAACCCTTCCTCCCACGCTGGAGGGCGGCTTCTGGTCCGTGACCGCCTACGGAGAGGATGATTTCCTCATTGACAATTCCATCGACCGCTACTGCATCAACGACCGCTCCGACTTCAAGCTGAATGCGGACGGCACGCTGGATATTATCCTGTCCAAGGATGCACCGGAAGACACCTCTAACTGGCTGCCTGTTTCCGACGGGGAATTTCATCTGTTCATGCGGATCTATGTACCGGACATGACAGCACTGGATAGCTGGCAGCCACCTGTTATCCGCGAACAATAAGGAGATGGAAAAAGAACGGCTATGAAACGTATTGCAGCAATGCTTCTTACATCGGTACTGTTGCTGTCCTGCGTCGGCTGTGCGCAGGATGGGCGCAAAGAGCCGGGCGCGGAAAAGGCAGACCTGGGTCTGACCGCCGAGGTCAAGCCCGCCACAGACTTTACGGCAAAGGCAAATGCCGCCGTCTACGATGAACTTGACTTCGATGATAAGCGGGAATATGAATTCGCCACCCGTGGACTGATCGACGCGCCGGAAACGTTGGAGCTGAAAGACGAGGATGGGACGATCCTCTGGAGTCAGGAAGCCTATGCGTTCCTGGACGATTATGAAAAAGCGCCTGACAGCGTAAATCCAAGTCTCTGGGAGAACACAAAGAACAACCATGCCTATGGCCTTTTTGAAGTGACGGATGGCATCTATCAGGTCCGCGGCTATGACATGGCAAACCTCACCGTTGTCAAGGGCAATACGGGCTGGATCGTCTTTGACACGCTGATGAGCGTGGAGTGCAGCCAGGCTGCCATGCAGCTGATCGAAAAGAATCTTGGTAAATTCCCGGTCAAGGCCGTCATCATCTCTCATTCCCACGCCGACCATTTTGGCGGCATCGCCGGCGTGATGGCGAAAGAGGATAAGGCGGACGAGACGCTTTCTATCGAAGACCAGCTCGCCAGCGGCAAGATCCCCGTGATCACACCTGTGGGCTTCACGGAGCATTCCGTGAAGGAAAATGTCTACGCCGGTAAGGGTATGGGCCGCCGCAGCAATTATCAGTATGGCATCCTTCTGACCCCCGGCGTGACCGGCAAGCTGGCGCAGGGCATCGGCATGGGACAGTCCACCGGAACGGTCTCGTTCATGACGCCCAGTTATGAAATCACGCAGTCCGGCGAAAAGCTGACGATCGACGGTGTGGAGCTGGAGTTCCAGCTCACGCCGGGTACGGAAGCGCCCGCCGAAATGAACACATGGCTGCCCCAGTACAAGGCACTGTGGATGGCGGAAAACTGCACCGGCACACTCCACAATCTCTACACACTGCGCGGCGCGGAGGTGCGCGATGGCGCGGCATGGGCAAGCTATATCACCGAGGCCATCTCCCTTTACGGCAAGGAGGCGGAGGTCACCTTCCAGTCCCACAACTGGCCGCACTGGGGCAATGACGTGGTGAACGACTACATGGTCAACACAGCTGCCGTGTATAAGTACATCAACGACCAGACCCTGACCTATATCAATCAGGGCTACACCAGCGACGAGATCTCCAACATGATCGAGTTGCCGGAAGCACTCAACAAGATCTGGTACACCCGCCAGTACTACGGGACCGTCGCCCACAACGCCAAGGCGGTCTACCAGAAGTTCATGGGCTGGTATGACAGCAACCCTGTCAACCTGAACCCCCTCATGCCCAGCGACAGCGCAAAAAAATGGGTGGAGTACCTGGGGGATGTTGACAAGGTCCTGCAAATGGCAAAGGCGGATTTTGACAAGGGTGAATATCAGTGGGTCGCCGAGGTCACAAACACCATCGTCTTTGCCGATCCGACGAACACCGATGCGCGGCTTCTGTGCGCCGATGCACTGGAGCAGCTGGGGTATCAGGCGGAGTCCGGCCCGTGGCGCAACGAATATCTGACCGCCGCACAGGAGCTGCGCCATGGAAACGCCAATTTTACCGCCTCCACCAAGTCTACCGGTGACATGGTCAAAGCTCTCTCCGCGCCCATGCTGTTTGACTACATGGCCATTGTCATGGACAAGCAGGCACTGGCTGACCGCGACTTCACCATGAACGTGATCCTGCCTGACGTGGGCGAACAGCACATGCTCCGCGTGAAGAACGGTGTGTTGCTGGTCTATGCAGATACCCTGTCTGATGATGCGGACGTGTCCATCACCTGCCCGAAAAACGCGCTCTTTGCGATCCTGACCAACAATCAGGAAACGGTTGCAAAGGCCGTCAAGGTCGAGGGCAGCGCAGAGCTGCTGACGCTGATGATGGAGAATATGAACCAGCTCCCGATCACCGGGACCAACCCCTTCAACATCATCGAGCCGTAACGGCTTCGCGGGGCGGTCCGTGGGAAGACCGCCCCGCTCGAGAGAAAACAACAAGATGCTTTCAATGCAAATCAAAAGCTGTCTGTTTCTGTTGGAAACAGACAGCTTTTGCAACCTTACGGTTGCCCTGCACACCCGAATCTGTCAGCCAACAGTAGAAAGTTGAATTACTTCCTTATCACTGTTATAGACGCCTGATGAACCCGATGGAGGAAAGCGTCGAGTCCAAGCTGATGTGGGAAGGGATCAAAAAGTATCTGCACAAGCTGACGCCGAAAGAGTGCGAGGTTATGATCTCTTTATGACGCAAACTGCCGTTACCGCAGGTGAAGCGGTAACGGCAGGGCAGGTTATAGGTTATGTAGGCAGTACCGGTGACAGCACCAGCAACCACCTGCATTTTGAGGTAATGCAGAATGGCGTGCGTGTGAATCCTATGGATATGGTTTCCGTGCGCTGATATAGGCCGGTACCAATTTTTTTACTTGCGATTGTCTTTCCTGCGCAGTACGAAAATTGCCGCCAGTGCAGAGCCGCTGACAATCAGCAGCGCAAACCACAATGCGGGGTTGGCGGTGTCGCCGGTGCGCGGAATCGGGGAAACAGGCTGCACCGTCGGCTGGGGCTGTGCCGTGGGCTGCGGGGTCACAGTGGGCTGCGTGGTTGCCGTTTCAGCCGGCTTTGCCTTGACGGTGAACTTTGCTGTTGCCGTACCGTGTTGAGAAATGATCGCAAGCGTATGCTCACCCACGGAAAGCGTGGCAACAAAATCACGGTTCAGCGTGATGATGGTGCTGCCCTCTCTCTTTGTATAGTTCTTTTCTTCCAGCGCAGTGCCGTCAAGCTCTACACGAAGGAAATCGGCGAAGGAGGCGTCAGAAGTGAAAGACAGCTCCTTTTTCTCGCCCTGTGTGACCGTTGCACCATCACCGGCCGTGATTCTCGGGGGCAGCTTTGCCGTCACAGTGGCAGCCTCGGTGATTTCAATTTTTGCCGCAGCATCGGAGAAATACTTCTTGCAGCCGCCGCAGTACCAATACTCAATGTTGCCTTCCTCTGCAGCGGTGGCGCCCTTTGCGTCAATGTGTTTCAGGTCGGCGTGGTTGTTCAGGTCAAGGCTGCCGTAGCTTTCTTTGCAAATCTCACAGACGGCCTTAGCAATGCAGGTCGCTTTACCGCCGGAGTGGTCGCTGATTTTCTTGTTGCAGTAGTCGCAGATGTGATTGTTATCTGCATCCTTGTGTTCGGAAGTGGTCTTGCCGCAAATATCGCAGATATGGTTTTTATCTGTATCTTCATGCAGACACACATATCCGCACTCGCTGCACACGCCGTCTGCCCATTCGTGATTTTCATTCGGTACGCTTACGGTATTGCAGCAGTTCCATCTTTTCTCGTGGGTAGTGGTTGTCTGTGTCCACTGTTCCGTGCCGGTATGATTGACGGGGTTGGTTTCGCCGTAAGACTGGCCGCAATGGGTGCAAACGGCTTTTTCGGTGCAGGTGGCAGTGCCGCCGGAGTGCTCCGCGTAGCCGTCCTTTCCCGCGTTATCCGTCACATCGCAGTTTTTATTGGCACATTCATGCCAGTGATGTGTTGCATCGGACGCCCACTCGGACTTCCAGCTATGGCCCGTGGCCGGAATCGGCTCTATTTTTGTTGCGCCGCACTTGGTGCAGCTATATGTCTTTTCACCCGCTTTTGTGCAGGTAGGCGCTGTTGTTATCGTACCGCTGTCCCAAGTATGAGGGCTTACGTCATCCTTTGCATCGCAACGGGAACACTGCTTCCAGTGCTCGTTATCATCATGTGTCCAACTGGTAGTAAAATCATGTCCCAGAACATCGCCATATTCCGCACCGCAAACTGCGCATTTTGCTTTTTCGGTGCAGGTGGCCGTGCCGCCGGAGCAGTTTTGTGTTTCCACGACATTGCAGGGGCAGCGGCGGCTGTGTTTGCCGTTGCCGTTCGATGTCCAGTTCCCATTGTGGGTATGTTCATCGCCCTGTCCCTTGAACACGGGCAGGGTTATTTTTGCCGCAGCCACATACTGGCAGCTGTCCCATGGAGAATCGTTGCGGCCAGCCTTAAGCTCATCCAGCACGTCACCGTTGGCAAATTCCGCGGCGGTTTTGGCGGTTCCATTGAAATCTGTGTCCGTGTCGCTCAGATAGTAGCAGTTGGTGGGTCTGCTATCATTATAGGCGGAGACTGCGATTTTACTAACATATCCGCTACCAGTGATTTCGCCGACATTATAGCAGTTGGAAATCTTTCCGTTCATATAAAATCCGCAGATACCTCCGGCGTCGCCACTGCCGTTGTCGCTTCTGCCGGTGATTTTTCCGATGTTATAGCAATCGCGGATTATTAGCGTACGACTATTATAGTCGACCAATCCGACAATTCCACCGACTCTGGCATCTATGCCTGTGCAGGAGACCGTGCAGAGGCTGGCGCAGTTTTCGATGGTTTCGTCCATAGCGTAGCCCGCAATGCCGCCACACCACCCCTGGTTAGCAGTACATGACACCGAGCCTGCCACCGTCAGTTTCCGGATGGTGCCGTCTTTTACGCAACCGAACAGACCGGCGCGACCGGGCTGGACATTGACGGTTACACTCAGATTCTTGACGGTGTGTCCCTGCCCGTCAAAGGTACCGGTATAGGCACTGTCTCTGTCCGGACCGATGGGCGTCCACGGTTCGTTATTCAAATCAATGTCCGCAGTCAGCACAGCATACGCGCCACGGTTCTGCGTCTGGCCGCCCGCACCGTTGACAATATCCCGGAACAGCTTCAGCTGGTCGGCGGTGCCGATTTGATAGGGAGAGACTGCGGTGCCGAGACCGTCCATGTAAACGGGGTTATTGCCGACAGTGTAGGGCATCGTAATGCTGCCATCCACCGTGCCGCCGGTCATGGTAAATTTGCCGTTGCCTCCGGTGCAAACGAACACACTGTCACCGCCATTTACCGCTGTGCAACTTTCGATACTGCCGCCGGACATTTCAAAGCTGCCGCTGCTTACATGTACGCCACCGCCGGTCACATTGGGAAAGTCAACCCTGTCTCTCTTGACCGTGCGGCAGTTCTTGATTTTTGCACTGCCGGACAGGGAGACTTTTCCACCGCTCGTCGAGACAAATATACCGCCGCCGTTCAGTGCCGTGCAGTCCGTAATGCTACTGCTGCCTTCCATGATGAAAACAGGCGGATCGCTTTCCGTGGCATTTCCGCGGGCGGATACACCGCCACCGGCGATGCTGTTGCAGCCGGTGACGGACGCGTTTTCGGACATGGTAAGAGTGGCGTCATTAAGATAGACGCCGCCGCCATGCTGTGCTGTGCAGTTTTGAATCACGGCATTTCCCGACAGGGCGACCAACGCGTAGAGGTCCGCACCGATACCGCCGCCGCCACAAGAACCGCCATCTGTGCTTATGCAATCCGCAATGAGAGCGTTGCCACCCATGGCAAAGGATGAACTATTGGTGAGGCAAACGCCGCCGCCGGCCGCAGCCGCGCAGCCCCGGATACTGCCGCCGGTCATGGTGAAATAGGCATAAAAGCCCGCGAACACACCGCCGCCGGCCGCAGCCGCGCAGCCAACGATGTTGCCGCCCGTCATGATAAGGTGGGCACAGTAGGCTTCGGCAGGCTTCTGCGTCAAATGCGGATCGTGAACACCTTCCACCCAGATGCCTATTTCTTTGCTGCCAGTGATGACACCGCCGTTGACAGTCTTTGTGCCGTTTTCCTCGTTCAACACCCACAGGCCATCGGCGTTAGGCGTGAACTTATGCGCAGTATTGGGGGCGCTGTCGATTAGCGTCAGATTGCCGATGCCAACACCGCTGGAGTTTTTCTTCACTTCAATCACCGGGTCTCTATCGTTGCCGGTCATTTGCAGGACATGGCCGTTCAAGTCCAGCGTCACGGTGCGGGTAACGGTCAGGGAACTGCTGATGCTAATGTCCCCTGCCAGCTTGACGGTGTTGACAGTAGAATCAGCAATCGCCGCAGTCAGCTCATCCGCGGTGCGGACGTCTTTTACCGTTTCGCCCGCGGCGGGTGTCGCGCCCTCGCCGCTCAACGCCGTCAAGGCTGTCTCCGGCTGGGGGTCGGACACTTCCCCCTCCGGCTGGGCTGCCGCATCGTCTGCGGGCTGGGCGCACTCTGCACAGTTCTCCGGCAAAGCGCCCTCCGCGCCGCAGACGGGGCAATCCGTATTCATACTTTCCGCCGTGCAGGCTGTTTCACAGCTGCAAACGGGCGGGGTTTCCGTGCTGTCCTCTGCAAAAGCCGCTGTTGGCATAAGGCATAGCAGCATACACAGGGCAAGCAGGGTGCTGAATATGCGTTTTTTCATTTTGCTTCCTCCGTTTCGCCGTCTCTTGACAGCTTAAAATCGTATTTCATTTCCAGCATGGCAAACAGCTTATACATAACCTCTGTGGCAATCGCCTTGATATCCAGTGTCTGAATAAAGGCAAGCACTTTGGCCTGCTCCTCCTCCGGCACCTTGTACACTCTCAGTTCCGCCGTCAGAAAGCGGCTGATTTTTCGCTCCAGCGGGAAATGAATGTCACATTTGCGTGCCATATAGCTGCGCATCAGCCCCGCCGTGCCGATGTCCATTTCATAAAAATCGCTGTCGCTGTAATCGGGGAAATTCCCGCCGAAAATCTCTTTTAATTCCGCCGTGGTATGCACATAGATATATTCCGCCGTATCCGGGGCGGTATAGGCTTCGATATAAATCTCCCGCAGATTCTCGTTCAGCTCGGTGAGGGTGAGCTGGAGTGCCGTATCCACCGCATAGGCATACACCGACGGCAGCTTGCTGTCCGCAATGCTTCGTGCCACACCGAACTGACCGTCGAACATCGTTTCGGTCAAGTCCAGCAAAATCTTGTCCTTGGTGGGAAACAGATTCAAATAGCTTCCTCTTGCAACGCCCGCTTCGTCAACAATCTGACTGACCGAGGTGTTTTTATACCCCTGCTCCAAAAAAAGACGAACACACGCGGTCAGGATTTTCTTCCTTGTTTCGCTGCTGCTTCTGCGCAAATAATTCACCCCTTATAAAAAAGTTGGTATCCGTACTAATAATATCATCTTGAGAATGAAAAGGCAAGTGGTATTTGAGGCTTTCTGCGTTGAATTGTGACATTTTCGCAAACGCTTCCTTCTTCCATTACTCACAAAACTTTAACCGCAGCGGAGCGCCCCCAGAATCGGGAGAGGTGGCGTGGAACACATACCTCAAGCGAAGGGTCAGCAATCATGATACACACCGTGGCGATGCTCTCAAGGCGTCGGCGGTACTGCCAACAATGTGGTACAGGAAGTGGGAGCTGTTTCCAGCAGCCGGGCCGGTGGTTCGCCCTTATATCCGGGAAGTAGTGTCGAATAGGATATACCATTTGATTCCAGATTATGGCGGCCACAAGTTTTCAACAAGTGACCGCCATGCTTGTGGAATTAAATCCGCAAATTTTCAAAAAAGAGGTGTTTTGTATAAGCAGCAAAGGATTTAACCAGCGCGATGCCTACCGTGTGATGCTGCGCAAGTAGGGCTGAAATGGGCTGCTGTAGACTTTGAGCAGAACACTATTGAAATCTGCCACACAGTCACAACGGTTCGGCTGGATGGAAAAGAAGTTCTTGTAGAATCCAATGGCACAAAAACCAAATCCAGCAAGCGCACCTTGCCGCTTGTACCGGTTTTCCGGGAACGGCTGCTGGCCTTGCAGGAGGAACAGAAAGAAAACCGCAAGCTGTGCGGTAGGTGCTACAACAAAAAATACGCAGACTACATCTGCGTAGACGCAATGGGCAATCTGCTCAAGCCGGATTATCTCTCCGATTCGTTCCAGATTATCTTGCAAAATTATCATCTGCGGCGCATCCGCTTTCACGATTTGCGCCACTCTTGCGCCAGTTTGCTTTTGGCAAACGGTGTCCCGATGAAGATGATTCAGGAGTGGCTGGGACACAGCGATTTCTCTACCACCGCGAATATTTATTCGCATTTGGACTACGCTTCCAAGGTTTCTTCGGCAGAAGCGATGCTGAACGGGCTTGGAATGGGTTCAAATCCGGGAAATGACACTTAAAAAAGTGTGATTTCTCTCCAAAACAGGGCGTTTTCTCTCCTGTTATGAAATTGTCAAACTCAAAAATTCCGTTTTTTGCATAAAAAAACGGTACAAAGTACTTAAAAAAGCACGTTGTACCGCTAATTGGCGGAGCATCAGAGATTTGAACTCTGGCGGCGCTACAAACGCCCTATCGCATTTCGAGTTGATCTTTGAAAAGGCAATATGGTGATAACCAAGGCTGATACAGGCTGGCTTGTCCGCTGATTTTGGGCGATGTTTGTGGAGAAAGCACTGATAAACCAGAAAAAAACAATGTAGGTACGAAAAGAAGCAAAATCACCCGTTTTGGGGCAAAAATGGCGACTTTTTGGGAAAAATGCAAGATAAGATGCAAGATAAGCCCTGCCCAAAAAGCCAGATAATAGTGCGGTCTTGCGGATACGAATGAGAAAAAATGCGGGAAACAGAAAAATGAAGTAGTGATTTTTCGGGTTTCACTTTACAAACAAGGAGAACCCGAAATGAAGAAAAGAACTGTAAGCAACGACTCTTTGAAAGAAAAAATCGAAGAAATCCTAACGCCCTATCCGGACCCGATGAGTCGCAATGATTTCCGCATCGTATGCCATATCGGAACGCGCACTTCGCTTTATCTCCTGCAAAGCGGGCTTGTTCCCTGCAAAAACAACGGAAAGAGAACGCGCTGCTATAAAATCGCCAAGAAAGATGTTGCCGAGTATCTCTACCGCCGAGAGTCCGACCCGATGCGCTACACTCCGCCCAGCGGATGGTATTACAACTACCCCAAGCACAAGAAACCCTCCTCGTCGTTGGAGCGCAAGCTGAACTATAAGGGCGAAGAACGGCTACTGGCCAAGGAATGGTACGAGCAACAGTTAGCAAATTACCCGGATGTACTGACCGTTGCGCAAGTCTGCGAGGTGACAGGCTACCAACGCCACACAATTCTGAAATGGTGCAGCAAGGGCTTGCTGAAAACCATCTTGCAGACACCCAAGTATATGATTCCCAAGGTATGGCTGCTGGAATTTGTGGCGTCCGATTTTTTCAACGAGATCAGCCGAAAATGTGGAAAACACTATGCCGCAATCAAGGAAATCAGCAGCTCACGCAAAGCCAGATAAGATGACTATCCGACCTCATGTGAACGCTAACACTTTAAGACTGCTTCCATCAGTCTGATATGGTTCCCATTTCAATTTTCCAGTCACTCACTGGAAAATTGGATATCTAAGATATGCAAGCCCAAAAATCTAGTTAGACAGATCTCCCAAGGCATATTCAGCTTTTATGCAGAACTCAATTTGCCAGACACTGTCTGGTAAATTAGATAGCCCAATACAACAGGCTTATATGCAACGATCCTGCGGTCATACAAATCAAGAAAAGCGCTCAGATACAGCTTCTTTATCACGGGACCGTCATAGTACTTAAACGCTGTGACATCGGTCAGCCAGTTTTCATTGGGTCTGTCTGCGTAAAATTCACGATTCAAAATGTTTTCTGCTGTTGTTTCCGGTGTGGACGGAATATAGCTTGCCCGTTTTCTGCGGCAAACAGACTTTTAAGCGAAGGTATCTCATCAGCCGGCGAATCCGCTTGACATTGTATTGAGTATTTTTGTCACGGTTAATGGTTATCGTCATTTGCCGATAGCCAAGGATTCCATTCTGCTCTTCATACAATTCCTTGACCCATTCGATGATTCGTCTGTTCTCTGTTTCGACTTGGCTTTCCTTTCGCCGTAACCACTTGTAATAGGAAGATCGATTAAGATTAAGAATATCGCATAATCGGTTGACCGAATAGTGCTTCTCCTCATGTACACTGCGGACTGCAAGATGCTTCTTCTCTTGCCTTACTCCGCTCAGACATCCCACCTCTCCTATTCTTTCAATTTTTTTAACAGAGCAATCTCCATCTCCTTGTCTTTGATCTGTGCTTGAAGCAGCTTGTTTTGCACACGAAGTTTCTCGACTTCGGTCATTTCACTCTCCGGCTTGTTCCTGCCTCTGCCATCCACCAGACCTGCAACGCCTTTTTCTTCGTACTTTCGTACCCATGCGTAAATCTGTTGATACGATACGCCATAAGTCTTTATCGTCAGCGGATAGTTCTTGCCATGTTCAATACAAAACGCTACGATCTCCGCGCGTTCCTTTTCTGTTGTCTTTCTGCCCTTGGTCATATAAATCTCCGTTCCGGCTGCTCGCCTCTCCTTGATTTCTTTATGACCATTATACCACTTTATCCAGTTCCGCAGCTGCTTTTTGTCTTTAATCCCGTGTTTTTTGCAAATAGTCCGTAAACTGCCACCGCCTCCAAGATAATCTTGCACTGCTTGCAGCTTTAGTTTCCTGTCGTAGTACTTGTTCCTTCTTCTTGACATAATAAAGCCCCCTTAGTGTAGACTTGAAAATTTTTGCTTCTTTAGATGTCTACTCTAAGGGAACTATATCAGTTCATCCTTTGAACTGCCGGGACGTTGTTCATTCTTTTCGTCGCTGATACTCCGTAGGGGTCAGGCCGTACTGCTGCTTGAACTGCCGGGCGAAGGCGCTCGGGCTGGGGAACGCCAACAGATTGGCCAGCGTGGCGATGGTCGGAGAATAGTTGTCCAAAATATAGCGGGCGTAGTTCAGTTTTTGTGCGCGGATGTACTCGGTGGGGCGAAAGCTGGTTTCCTTAAGAAACAGTGCGGACAGATGATTGGGAGAAAGATTGACCAGCTCGGCCAGTTCCGTCAGGCTGATGGGCTCGTGGATGTGCATCAGGATATACTCGCAGCACTGCTTGATCTCCTTGCGGCAGGATTGCAGCCGCCAGTCCTGCATGACCTGGCAGTATTCCCGGAACGCGCTGAGGGATAAGAACTGGATCTCCTCAATGCTTTCGGTCTCGTCTAAGTGCAGCAAATAGGAATCGCTGATGCTGTAGGCGAGATTCTCCGGCAAGCCGTTGTCGATGGCCGTGCGGCAAAACAGCGTGACCGAAGCCACGGTGGCGTATCGCGCCTGCTGGATCGACGAGGTGCTCATCACCCCAAAGCGAAACGATTCCTGCTTGTTGTAAGCACGAGCCAGAAACTCATCGGCCAGCACGGCGTTGCCCAGTGCGATGAACGACAGAAAGCGTTTTTCCTTGACGCGATTCGAGTCTCCACTTGCCGTTTCCTCCAACTGTGCGTAGGTGCTCGCCCGATAACGCTCACGAATCTTGACCGTGACTTCCTTCAAGTGGTTGTTGGATTTTTCCTCAAAGATACCGGGCCGCATAAAAAATCACCTTTTCGTTGAAATCGTGTTGAGATAGTTTATACCATATAGTCATTATACGTCTTGCTGTGTAAAATAGCAAGTAAGGAATGCGCGGTACAATGCCGTTGCCAAATAACAGACAAGGAGAATAGAATATGAAGCGCGATTTGAAAGCATTGATCGGCCAAATGACATTGGAAGAAAAAGCCAGCCTTTGCTCCGGCTCGGATTTCTGGCACACGCAGGGGATCGAGCGGCTGGGCATCCCGGCCATGATGGTGACCGACGGCCCGCACGGTCTGCGCAAGCAGGCAGGTGAAGCGGACCACCTCGGCCTGAACGACAGCGTCGAGGCTGTCTGCTTCCCGGCCGGGTGCGCCACCGGTTCCAGCTTTGACCCCGACCTTTTGGAGCACATGGGTCAGGTTTTGGGCGACGAGTGCCAGGCCGAGGATGTCAGCATCCTGTTGGGACCCGCCGTCAACATCAAGCGCAGCCCGCTGTGCGGCCGCAATTTCGAGTACATTTCTGAGGACCCGTATCTGGCCGGTAAGCTGTCCGCTGCGTACATTCGCGGCGTACAAAGCCGGGGCGTGGGGACCTCCATCAAGCACTTTGCCGCCAACAATCAGGAGACCCGCCGCCTGACCATCTCCTCGGACCTCTCGGAGCGTGCGCTGCATGAGATCTACCTGCCCGCCTTTGAGGAAGCCGTCAAGGCCGCCCAGCCCAAAACGGTGATGTGCAGCTACAACAAGATCAACGGCGTGTATGCTTCCGAAAACAAGATGCTGCTCACCGACATCCTGCGGGACCAATGGGGCTTTGAGGGGTACGTCGTCAGTGACTGGGGTGCCGCCAATGACCGTGTGAAAGGCTTGGAAGCGGGTCTTGACCTGGAGATGCCTTCCTCCAACGGTTACAACGATGCCAAGATCGTCGCGGCCGTACAGAACGGCTCGCTGGACGAGGCGGTACTGGACCGCGCGGTGGAGCGCATCCTGAAGGTCGTGTTCTCCTATGTGGATGCCCGCCGCCCCGACACCGTGTTCGACCGCGCCAAAGACCACGCCGAGGCCGTTGCCGTCGAGACGCAGTGCGCGGTACTGCTGACCAATCAGGGTGTTTTGCCGCTGGGCACGGATCAGAAGATCGCCTACATCGGCGAGTTTGCCGCGGCACCGCGCTATCAGGGCGGCGGCTCCAGCCACATCCATCCCAGCCGCGTGACCTCCGCGTGGGAAGTTGCGCAGCAAAAGGGCCGCAACGTCTGCTACGCCAAGGGCTTCTCGGCGATGCGGGACGAGATGACCGACGCAGAGTTGGCCGAGGCCATTCAGGCGGCACAAAACGCCGATGTCGCCGTTGTCTTTGCCGGTTTGCCCGAATCGTTTGAGTCTGAAGGGTATGACCGCACTTCGATGGAGCTGCCCGCCTGCCAGAATCGCCTGATCGACGAGATCGCAAAGGTCCAGCCCCATGTGGTCGTGGTCCTGCACAACGGCAGCGCGGTCGAGCTGCCGTGGGCCGACCGCGTCTCGGCCATTCTGGAACTGTATCTCGGCGGCGAGGGCGTCGGTGAGGCCGCCGACCAACTGCTGTACGGCGAGACCAACCCCAGCGGACATCTGGCTGAGACCTTCCCGCTCCGTTTGCAGGACAACCCCAGCTATTTGCACTTTCCGGGCAATGACGAGCGTGTTGCCTATGGCGAGGATGTCTTTGTCGGCTACCGCTACTACGATACCAAGCAGGTCCCTGTCCGCTTTGCGTTCGGTCACGGCTTGTCCTACACCGAGTTCGCTTACAGCAATTTGCAGCTTTCCGCGCCCGCATTGCAGGATGGCCAGACTGTCACCGTCAGTGTGGATGTGACCAACACCGGCAAGGTGGCCGGGCGCGAGGTCGTCCAGCTTTACATCCGCGACAAAAACGGCACACCGGAGCGTCCCAGCAAAGAGCTGCGCGGCTTTGCCAAGGTACTGCTGGAACCGGGCGAGTGCAAGACGGTGACCCTGACGCTGGCGGCACGCGACTTGAGCTACTATGAGGAACGCCTGCACGACTGGTTTGCCCCCAGCGGTGTGTATGAGGTCATGGTGGGTCGCGCCAGCGACGACATCCGCCTGACGGCCGAGTTGTCCTTTACCACCGAAAAACAACTCCCCTTTGTCGTAACACTGACCACCACACTAGGCGAGTTGCTGACCTGCCCCAAGACCGCGCCGACCATCATGCAGTTGTTGGCCCCGCTTGCGCAAAGCGCCGGTACCGACGGGTTGGATGAAGGGTCGATGAACATGATGAAAAAGATGATCATGGAAATGCCGCTGAAATCTCTGGTCAGCGTGATCCCCGGTGATCAGGTCGAGCTGCTGATCCAGCAGATGAACCTGCTGCTGGCGCAGTAAAGGGCTTTGTATCTGAAGTTCTCTCGTGATCCCCTGTTACACGGCGCGGGACATCCGGAAACTCAAGTGAAGAAAGAAGATAGTTTGTATGAAAAAAGTAGGAAAAGTCCTTTTGATCATTGCTCTGATCCTGGTCCTGCTATTAGCGCTGGCTTATGGTGCTCTGCAAGGTCTTTTGGGCCATGGGCCGTTCCGCTTCCTGAACACGATGTACCTCAAAAGCTTGCCCGGCAACGCCGAGATCTACCGCCCCGAAAACGTGGCGCCGGTGGAGAACAGCCCGTTGAGCGGTATGAACCTGTGCTTTTTGGGGTCCTCGGTGACCGAGGGGGCTGCCTCGCTGGAAACCTCCTTTGCGGAGTACATTGCCGTTCGCAACAACTGCACCTATGTCAAAGAGGCTGTCGGCGGCACCACATTGGCCGACAACGACAAGACCTCCTACATCCAGCGGATGCTGCACAATATCGACCCCAACGCACAGTTTGATGCGTTCATCTGCCAGCTTTCCACCAACGATGCAAGCAACGCGATCCCGCTGGGGGAAATCAGCAGTTCCCGCAATTTGGAGGACTTTGACACCAAAACCGTCCTTGGCGCGCTCGAATACATCATCGTATATGCCGACACCACATGGCATTGCCCGGTGGTGTTCTATACGGGCACCCAGTACGACAGCCCCGCCTACGGCAAGATGGTGGAGCAGCTGCTGAAGTTGCAGGAAAAGTATGAGATCGGGGTCATCGACCTGTGGAATGATGCCGAGATGAATCAAGTTTCTGAGGAAGATTACAAGCTCTATATGTTCGACGGCATCCATCCCACGCAGGCTGGCTACCTGAACTGGTGGACCCCCAAGATGGAGGCGTACCTGTACGATTATCTGGGCCAATAAAGGGCCGCGTTTTCCTTCTTGACACAACAGGAGGCACCCGAAATGGGTGCCTCCTGTCAGCTTGTAGAAAAAGCCTGTTACCGGAAGATTTGTAGGGATGGGTCTATCTCCGCG
>ERZ773110.1151-NODE-1151-length-22346-cov-3.373828_pt1 | contig 22346 bp, 19 predicted proteins | sample MGYA00580568_ERZ773110 | MGnify/ENA primary metagenome ERZ773110 (study PRJEB29015, sample SAMEA2737870) | human gut metagenome | biome: human gut; feature: human-associated habitat; material: faeces | place: China | collected 2012 ... | reverse complement strand
TATGATAGGGGTCTCCAAAACCTTTGGTGGGAGTTCGATTCTCTCATCCCCTGCTATTAGTAACGCTGAAAAGTCTTGTAGATCAGGATTTTTCAGCGTTTTTTAATTTCCTATATTATTGTTTATGAGATGCTTTGAAAAAGGTATCTTTTTTTATTAATTTGTCGTCTGCCAGGAGACCAATTAGGTAATATATAGAAATAAAATATAAATACACAGAAATAGTAAAACAGGATTGCATAGAGTTTCATTCTTTTAAATGATAAAATATAGGCATAATCATAAAAATATAGGAGATATATGATGAGTTTGGAAAATGCCTTTATAGAACAGCTGACTCAATATATAGAAATAAATTATAAGGAATATTTACCAGTAACAGATGAAGATATACTTTACGAAAAATATGCACCCTTCGTAGATATTTCTGAACGAAAAGAACTGACCAGAGATTAGTCCATGGATCTGCAGCATCTTTTGGACGAAGCGGGAGATTCTTTTCATGAAAAGCTTTTTGAATTGATAGATAAGAGTGGGATGTCAGATGTTGAAGTATATAAAAGAGCATGTATTGACAGAAGATTATTTTCGAAGATTAGAAGTAATCCAGCTTATCATCCCGGAAAGAGTACAGTGTTGGCACTTGTATTTGCATTAAAGTTGGATATAAAAGCAGCAAGAGATCTTTTAGCCAGGGCGGAATATGCACTTTCTCCATCTAACAAAGGTGATCTGATCATAAAATATTTTATTGAGCATCAGGTGTACGATCTTATGGCATTAAATTTCACCTTAGAAGAATATGGGCAGCCAATACTTGGAGAATAACTGGTAAGATCCGGAAAGGAGATAATTAATATGTCATCACTTACAAAACAGGAAAGAACAGCAAAAATTGGAGAAATCGTGGAAAAAGTCACACAGATGACAGATGAACAGCTGGGAAATGTTCATGAATATACATCGGATGAATTCGAAGAACCAAACCATGAAGCGGAGGCATTAAATGCAGTGATCCGATTGAGTCGAAAATATGGAAAAAATAAAGATGAGGTCAGATAACAGATGGGAAAGTTTTACTCATTATTAACTTCAGTTGGAATATATGAACAAAATTTGAGCCTTCCATCCTATGAGATGGATCTTAAATTAATGGAAAATGCATTAATAGAAGGTCTAAGGCTTTCGAAGGATACAATAAGAACTCTAGGGAGTTCTGGAATTGTAAAGATGAGAAGTTTTGTGCGTACATTGATGGAATTTTCCAGTATGATTGAGGAAGAGGATGGATTTATTTTGTATTTTTCCGGTCATGGCTGCAATGGAGATCTGTGCTTTTCAGATGGAATGATCAATATTCAGAGCATCATTGATTTTGTAGAAAAGTTAAAATCAAAAAATAAAATTATTATTTTGGATTGCTGTTATTCTGGTAAATTTTATGTTTCCGGAGCCAAACAAATGAAATTGGAGGAAGCGATCACTACTTTTGCAGGAAACGGAACGGTTGTTCTTGCTTCTTCATCATTTAATGAGAGTTCATGGCTCGGACCCGGGAAGAACCACAGTTTGTATACAGGAATGTTAACAACAGCAATGACTGTTAATCGAAGAATCCGTAAAGGAAAAATTTCTATTTTTGATATCCATGAGGAAGTATTAGCTATTGCAAAAGCATGGAATAAAAACAACCCTAATAAGATGCAGCATCCAATATATCGAGGGAGAATCGGTGGTACCATATACTTTGAGGTGGAGAAATATACTCCGTATGAGACTTTACAAGTGTATCTGAAAGCAGAAAATTATACAATAAGAAATGTAGAGCCATTATCTTCAAGGAAAGAAAAACGTTTGGCAGTATTTGTAATGATATCGGAGAAATATTGTGCAGAAAAGCAATTAGCATTAATAACGAAAGAGATTGTATCCTATGTCCGAAATTTAAATGTATTTTCTACGGCAGCTTCAGAAACAAAATTTAAAAATATGTCAGCCAGGGCTGTATGGTGTTATTTCGGACATGATGAGAGTGATATGGTCAATCATAGATATTTTGCCAGAAGTATATGGGCCTGCGACAGAACTGGGAAAAGGAAATATTATTCAGAACAGAAAAATTCTTCAATAATAAGAGGTATATGGGTAACTACAGATTCTTTTTATGAATCCATGCGCAGACTTCAGCAATCGGAACTTACCAGAGAGGAGTTCGAGTCCGGAATTCAGAAAACGTTATGCCAGACTACATCTTTGGCAGAACGATATATTGCAGATATCAGAGAAATTGATAATCAGACAAAAACAATTTCAGAAATTCGTGAAACATACAGAGAATGGATCCGACAGGTATATGAGGAATATTTTAAAATGACGGAAATTCCCACAGTACCAGATGATCTGCATGATCGTTTCAACATAGTGGAAGATCTGGCGGGCTGTGTATTGGATATGGCACTTTTGCTGAATAAAGATGAAGAATATATAGATGGAAACCAGTGGCTGATAAAGAATAACATTCGAAAATATTATGAAGGACTGGAAAAGCTGAAAATAATTGACGAAAAAGGTAGATAAAGTCTGAATTAACGCCAAATATGTCAAATATACAAATTAGACAATAATTAATTGCTTTTTATGTATAAAAATCGTATAATCGGATTAAGAAAATTGTTGAATTTTGATAAAAACCACACATAGTTTAATACAGCAAAGCAAGAAGTTTACATAACATAAAATCGACAGAACTGAGGTGAAATTTCGTAGTAAATATAATATCGGTGTGATGAAAACATTACTTTCTTTACAAAAATGAGAGAGTAATGTTTTTTTATTAAGAATTCAAAGGAAGAGATTTACTGGAGGGAAAGAATGAAGACAATTAGAAGAAAAACAGGTATAGGATGGGAAACATTGTTTCTGGGATTTAGTAAAGATCCACGAAGAAGGAACAAAAAAACGCAGCGAAGCCCAGGCAGAGCTTGCCAAGATTGAGGATGAACTGAAGCAGGCGTTACTGCAGGCTGGGCAGAAGGTGTGATGGGAGGCTTTTTAAATGTATGCAGAACTTAAAGTGGAATTTGATTCAAACGAAATTAATTTTCAACAGTCATCAAACCTGCAGGGAGTACTGATGGAGAATATTTCATCAGAATATGCGGCAAAGCTACATGGAAATCAGTTAAATCCATATAGTCAATGCATTTTAAAAGAAGAAGGAAAAACTGTCTGGTATCTTAAAACATTAAATACGGAAGCCTACGAAATGCTTTTGCTTCCAATGACAAAGCTTGATACGATTACGTTACGAAAAAAGAATAAAACAGTAAATTTATTAAATAAAACAGTAAGGATCAAAGAAGATAAAGAACTGATAAAAGAATTCTATGAAAATAAATGTTCCAGATATTTGGAATTAAGTTTTAAAACGCCCACATCATTTAAACGAGATGGAAAATATGTAATATATCCAGATTTAAGTTTAATATATGGAAGCCTTATGAGAAAGTTCAGTGCTGCATCGGAAGAGTTTAATATGTATGATGAAGATACATTAGAAGAACTTGTGACACAAAGTGAGATTGTAAGATATCGCTTACAGACAATACCGTTTCCATTGGAAAAAACGAACATTACAGGATTTATAGGAAATATTTGTATCCATATCAAGGGTCCGGAAACAATGGCAAGGTATGTAAGGATGCTGGCAAAATTTGGAGAGTTTTCCGGCGCTGGAATAAAGACAGGAATGGGAATGGGTGCAATGAAATATATCAGGAGGAATGAAGATGACTGATGAAAAAATTAAACTGATTATAGGAAGTCTGCTTCATGATATTGGAAAAGTAGTATATAGAGAGGGGGATGATCGTAGAAATCACAGTATTTCCGGTTACGATTTTTTGAAGGAAAATGGTGGTATTGATGATAAAGAAATTTTAAGTTGTGTAAGATATCATCATATATCTGCTTTGAAGGCTGCAAAACTGCAGGAAAATGATCTGGCATATATTGTGTATCTTGCAGATAATATTGCAGCTTTTGCAGACAGGAGAAAGAAAGAGGGAGAAGACGTTTCCGGATTTGATCTGTCAGTTCCTCTGCAGAGTATTTTCAATATATTAAATGAGAATGATCAGGAATATTATTATCTTCCGGGGGACATGGAAGATAAAGGGAATGTTAATTATCCAACTCCTGAAAAAAGAAGTTTTTCAAAAGAGTTTTATATGAAAATCCGACAGAGAATGCTGGATAATTTCAAAGGAATGGATTGGAATGACGAATATCTGAATTCATTGTTAGCGGTGATGGAAGCAAATCTTACTTATGTACCGTCCTCTACTTCAAAGGTAGAACTAAGTGATATTTCACTGTTTGATCATGTAAAGCTTACGGCTGCTATTGCCAGTTGCATGTATGACTATTTGAATGAAAACCATTTGAAATATAAAGAAGAGCTTCTGGATAAAAAGGATTTTTATGATAAAAAAGCTTTTTTATTATGTTCAATGGATATTTCAGGTATTCAGAAATTTATTTATACGATCACGTCCAAAAATGCATTAAGAACTTTACGTGCAAGATCTTTTTATCTTGAAATCATGATGGAACATATCATTGATCTGTTGCTTGATAAGCTGGAGCTGTCCAGAGCGAATCTGTTATATTCAGGCGGAGGGCACTGTTATCTGCTTCTGGCTAACACAAAAAAGACAGTTGACAGGATAAATGAATTTCAAAAGGAATTAAAAGAATGGCTCCTGGAACAGTTTCAGATTGAATTGTATGTTGCTTTTGGTTATGTAGCATGTACTGGAAATGCTTTTCGTAATATTCCGGAGGGTAGTTATGGACAGTTATTCCGGGAGATGAGCAAAATGCTTTCAGAACAGAAACAACATAGATATTGTGCACAGGATATTATTAAGTTAAACCATAAAAAACTCAGGGATTATTCCAGAGAATGTAGGGTTTGTAAAAGAATCGGGCGGGTAGATGATGAAGGTGTTTGCCTATTATGCAGGAAAATAGAAAGCTTGTCCAAGAATGTTCTGTATAGTGAGTTCTTTTCAGTGGTCCTGGGAAATTCAGAAGAAAAAGAGGGCATGCCATTACCAGGAGGATGTTACCTTGTGGCAGATACAAAAGAATCATTAAGCAGACGAATGGAAAAGGACGATCATTTTGTGCGCGCTTATTCCAAGAATAAAATGTATACCGGAAAACATATCGCGACTAAATTATGGGTGGGAGATTATACTACAGGAGATACATTTGAGGAATTTGCAAAGAAATCAAAGGGAATTAACAGAATTGGAGTTTTACGTGCTGATGTAGATAACCTTGGACAGGCTATTGTATCCGGTTTCCAGAGTAAAAGAAATGGAGACAGATATGTGACTTTGTCGAGAACTGCGGCATTATCCAGACAGTTATCTATTTTCTTTAAATATTACATTCGATTTTTGTTAAAAAACGGTGAATATTCGCTGGAAGGAAATGAAGGTATAAAGGAACGTCAGGCCACGATCGTATATTCTGGTGGAGATGATGTATTTATTGTCGGTGCATGGAATGATGTAATAGAGCTTTCTGTAGATCTGCAAAAAATGTTCCGAAAATACACACAGGGAACATTAAGCATTTCTGCAGGTATTGGTATTTATGAAGATTCATATCCTATTGCAGCTATCGCGCAGGAGACTGGAGCTATGGAGTCTGAATCGAAAAGAATGCCGAAAAAAAATGCAGTAACCATTATGGAAGATGGTGAGCGACATCTGGTGGAAGAAGATGAAGAGGAAAAAGAAATCAGTGACGGTACATATTCCTGGGAAGAATTTGATCAGGAAGTGATTCAGGAAAAATATAGAGCATTGAGTGAGTTCTTTGAGGATTTAGAAGACAGAGGTATGGCATTTTTGTACCGAATGTTGGAACTTGTACGTGGACATGAGGAAAAAATTAATTTTGCGAGAATGATGTATCTGCTTTCCAGACTGGAACCATCAGAAGAAGGACCGAAAAAAGAAAAATACAGACAGCTATCAAAAAAGATGTATGAGTGGATCCAATCAGACCAGGATTGCAGGCAGTTGAAAACAGCAATTAATCTTTATGCTTATATGAATCGGAAAGGAGAGGGTAAAGATGAGGATTAATGATAATAATTGTGTGGATAAAGCGGAAAATGTTATAAAGAAATTGGTGGAAGATTCAAAACAAAAATATAGAGGAAAAATCAATATTGTTACAACCTCTAAGATTAGAAATCTGTTGGCTATGAATGCAGATATTTACAATCAGGTTCTTACAAAGTCTTCAGAAAAACTGGATGATGAGATTTGTGGAAGAATTGAGTATCTTCGAGTGCGTTTTATGTATGAATGTGGGCGAGAACCTAAAGTAAAGGAATTTGTGCAGCAGGCAGAAATTTTAGAGATACTCAAGGAGATCAAACAGAGTAAAAAAAATTATCTGTTATTCAGCAGATATATGGAGGCACTGATCGCGTTTCATAAATATTATGGTGGAAGAGAACAGTAAGGGGGAAAGAATATGTACGCAAAAATTCAGATTTCAGGAGATATTTTAGTAAAGACAGGTATGCATATAGGTGGAAGCGGAGCCTTTGCTGCAATAGGAGCAGTAGATTCACCTGTTGTGAAAGATGTGAAAACAAATCTTCCTATGATACCAGGTAGTTCCTTAAAGGGAAAAATGAGAAGTCTTCTTGCCAAAGAATTCAATGAGCAGATAACAGAACCGAAAGGTGATCATGAGCGTATCAGCAGATTATTTGGATCTTCAGAAAAAAATAAGATCAAAAGAAGCAGGCTTTTGTTTTCTGATATGGTATTAGCAAATGAACAGGAATTAAGAGAAGCAGGACTTCAGAGTATGACGGAAGTTAAATTTGAAAATTCTATTTCAAGACTTACTGCAGTAGCGAATCCACGTCAGATTGAGAGAGCGGTCAGAGGGTCAGTTTTTGAATTGAATCTGATCTATGAAATGGAAAATGATCAGGAATTTATAGAAGATATGCAAACTCTGGCAGAGGGAATGAAATTATTACAGTACGATTATCTGGGAGGAAGTGGATCTCGTGGTTATGGTAAGATTCAGTTCAACAATGTGCATGCAGAGGGCGTGGTCGGCAATGTCGATAATATATTAATTGATAAATGTAATGAAATTCTCAAGGAAGTCGTAGACGCATAATGGAGGAGAGGGACTTTGGAGTATAAATTGTATTGTTTGGAATTTCTGACAGGAGTTCATTTCGGAAGTAAAAATCTGGACAGTACTGAGATCACTTTTCATGCAGATACATTATTTGCTGCATTGTTTCAGGAAGCATTAAAGATGGAAAAGCAGAAAGAATTTTTGAATGCTGTTTCAGAAGGCAGGATAGTATTATCAGATGCATTTCCATATATAGGGAAAAATTATTATATTCCTAAACCGATGATCTCTGTTCGTGTAGATGATAATGAGAAACAAGGAAATTCCAGACAGAAAAAAATGTTTAAGAATTTAAAGTATATTCCGGTAAACACAGTGGAAGCTTTTATAAATGGAACGTTTCCGGAAGAACTTATGGAAGATATGCAGTATCTTGGAACTAATGGAATGAAGGTTTCAGTAGGAATCCGTGGAATGGAAGAGCCTCAGCCATATCGTGTAAGTACATATCATTTTACAGATGGCTCCGGTTTATATATAATAGCCGGAATGGAATCAGAAAAGGATCAGGAATGTTTGGACGAGTTATTTGAAAGCCTCCAATATACAGGATTAGGTGGCAAAAAAAGTTCTGGGATGGGAAGATTTAAATGTAGGGTTTGTGATATTCCGAGAGAAATGAAAGAACAGTTGACCAAAAAAGCGTCGATGCATTTACTCTTATCAACAGCACTTCCCGAAGATGAAGAACTTGAAGATATTTTGAAAGGAGCAACATATAGTTTGCTCAAAAGAAGTGGATTTATAGATTCTCAGACATATGCCGCTCAGCAAATGCGAAAAAGTGATATTTATGTTTTTTCTGCGGGTTCCTGTTTTGTAAATACTTTTAAAGGAAAAGTCATAGAAGAAAGAAATGGTGGAACTCATCCAATATTCCGTTATGCAAAAGCTTTTTTCATGGGGGTATAAAAATGGGACAGAAATTAAAAACATATCAGATACAGTTGACTGTAAAAGGTCCGGTATTCATAGGTGATGGGAATCAAATACAAAAGAAAGAATATGTTTTTCTGAACAGGAATACAATTGGAGTTGTGGATGCTGCGAAGCTGTATTTTCTGGCACAAAAATTGCATATACAGAATGATCTTGAGCGTTTTATGGTTGAGGATACACGTGAGGATTTAAAACATTGGAGTATCAGAAACCATGTTTCGCTTACAGATCTGAAAAGGTGTATGAAATATACAGAAAATGTAGGAGACCGCTCCGAAGAAAAAGGCAGATTGCAGATTATGACATGCGTGACAGATCCTTATGGAAATCCGTATGTACCGGGAAGCTCATTAAAAGGAATGCTTAGAACGATTTTACTTAGCAAGGATATTGCTCAAGATCAGATAAAGTATAAAAGGGATCAGAGTCAGATCAGGAGTGAATTAAGTACTGGGAGAAAAAATCGTAAAATTTTGAATCGAAATATTGGAATAATTGAAAAAAAGGCTTTTTGTACATTAAAGCATACGGATAAAGAAGATGTGGAATTTGACAATATGTCTGGCATTATCGTAGGCGATAGTGAACCTTTGAGTAGAGAAGATATTGTTTTATGTCAGAAGTGGGAACAACATGTAGATGGATCATATAAAACATTAAATCTTCTGAGAGAGTGTATTAAACCTGGAACTGTGATAAAAAGCTCATTGACAATAGATGAAACAGAATGTAATCTAAAAATTGAGGATATTTTGAATGCAGTAAAATTGTTTTATGAGCAGTATTATCAGGTGTTCCAGAGTAAATTTCCGAGATGTGACAGAGGTAAACCTAATACAGTATTTCTTGGTGGTGGAAGTGGCTTTGTTTCAAAAACGGTTGTTTATCCTATGTTTGGTGAAAAAGAAGGTATTGAAATAACAAAAGATATCTTTGACAGAACCGGTGTGCCACAAAAGCATGAACACTATAAAGATACAAGAATGAGGGTTTCACCACATATCTTGAAATGTACCCGCTATCAGGGGAAAGAATATATGATGGGACAATGTGAAATGGATATTTCTTAATAAAAGAGAATGTCTGTTTGGATTTTGCCGCGCACAGCTTAAATACTGAGGTTGCTGCCGATTTAAGCAAATGAATTTTATTTATTTTTCCAAAAAATATTTTTCCCACGCAATCCCGACCATGAGCCCAGACTGATGGCGGGATTGCAGGGATGGTATTGAGAAATGTAGTTCCCCGATAGGGGACGGAAACAGGTTAATGTCTTTATAGTCAGATTTCAATAATCATTGAGAAATGTAGTTCCCCGATAGGGGACGGAAACAAGGTGCTCTTAAATACTGCATTGAACACAAAAAAATTATTGAGAAATGTAGTTCCCCGATAGGGGACGGAAACCTTTGCAAGCCGTGTGCTCTACGGGTTAACCTCTGCCCATTGAGAAATGTAGTTCCCCGATAGGGGACGGAAACTCTCTTGTGATTTCTACCATTGCTTTATTCTCCTTATTGAGAAATGTAGTTCCCCGATAGGGGACGGAAACTTTCCATGTTCTACAGATCGTACCAGAAGCCCACACATTGAGAAATGTAGTTCCCCGATAGGGGACGGAAACCATAATATAGCGTCTAACATTAATATATACACCATTGAGAAATGTAGTTCCCCGATAGGGGACGGAAACGGTGATTCGATCAAGTCATACTCTGCGTAGGTGTCAATTGAGAAATGTAGTTCCCCGATAGGGGACGGAAACCCGACGTAGAGCTTCGACACGAACCATTTTTCTCCATTGAGAAATGTAGTTCCCCGATAGGGGACGGAAACTGTATAAGCCATGATTCCGGCTATAACAATTTTTGCTCCGTATTGAGAAATGTAGTTCCCCGATAGGGGACGGAAACTGTCTCCGTATTCTCCTCTGTAGTTACCTCAACTTCATTGAGAAATGTAGTTCCCCGATAGGGGACGGAAACTCTCTACGTTTTTTAACGATGTAATTGCAGGTGATTGAGAAATGTAGTTCCCCGATAGGGGACGGAAACACTTTACTGTCAATCATAGTATAACCATGGTTAATTGAGAAATGTAGTTCCCCGACAGGGGACGGAAACTTGCCATCACCGTTACCGTCGCCATCACCATCGCCGTCGATTGAGAAATGTAGTTCCCCGACAGGGGACAGAAATATCTATCCATTTATTCGAGCACAGAACAATAAACTTTATTGATAATATGTAATATGCGGAGGTGGAAAATGGGATTTTTGTATGTGAATGAAAATGGAGCGACTATCGGAGTTGAAGCAAATCAGTGTACTGTGAATTATAAGGACGGTATGAAACGTCTTATTCCAATTGAATCTTTAGATGGAATTACGATCATGGGACGTTCACAAATGACAACTCAGTGCGCGGAAGAATGTATGAGCAGAGGGATTCCGGTAAGCTATTTTTCAAAGGGTGGAAAATATTTTGGCCGGTTGATTTCAACAGGACATGTTAATGTGTCAAGACAGAGAAAACAAAGTGCTCTTTATGATACAGAATTTGCTGCAACACTTGCTATGAAAATTCTTTGTGCAAAGATTAAAAATCAAAGTGTAGTATTACGTCGATATGAAAAAAGCAGAGGGATTAACCTGGAAGAAGAGCAAAAAATGCTGACAATCTGTAAAAATAAGATCATGACTTGTAATAGAATTGAGGAAATGATCGGTTTTGAAGGACAGGCGGCTAAATATTATTTTAAAGGACTGGCAGCCTGCATTGATAAAGAGTTTTCTTTTCAGGGAAGAAGTCGTAGACCACCACGAGATGAATTTAATTCTATGATCAGTTTAGGCTATTCAATATTAATGAATGAAGTGTATTGTAAAATAGAAATGAAAGGCTTAAATCCTTATTTCGGTTTTATTCACAGGGATGCAGAAAAACATCCAACATTGGCAAGTGATATGATGGAAGAGTGGCGAGCAGTAATTGTAGATGCAACCGCAATGAGTATGATCAATGGACATGAAATACAAAAAGAACATTTTAATTTCAGCATGGATGAGCCAGGATGTTATCTGACGAGAGATGGTCTGAAAATATATCTGAATAAGCTGGAGCGTAAATTCCAGACAGAAGTGCGATATTTAAAATATGTGGATTATGCAGTAAGCTTTCGAAGAGGCATTTTTTTGCAAATGGAACATCTGGCAAAAGCAATAGAAGAAGGGAATGCAAATCTTTATGAGCCAATTACCATTCGATGATGAAGACTATTATTTTCAGATATCAGAAGAGTTGGAATCAGATAAGGAATTTATTCTGATCATTTATGATATTGTAGAGAACAAAAAAAGAGTAAAATTTGCCAAACTTTTATCTGGGTATGGAATAAAGGGGCCAAAAAAATCGGCGTTTGAAGCAATGTTGACAAAACAACAATACAATAAATTGATTGAGGAAATTCCTCATTATATCGATAAATGTGAAGACAGCGTCAGGATATATAAGGTGTCAGGAAGAGAAAAAGTCATTTCCTGGGGAGAGGTGCCAGAATTTGATGAAGAAATTATCTTAATATAAGTTCTAATGAAAAATATAAAAAAGGGAGTATAAAAAATGGGAAAAAAATATTTATTTTCACCAATTGGAAACACAGACCCGATAAAGTATTTATATGATGGTTCAATGCTTCATATATGCAGATATTATGAACCAGATGTTGTATATCTGTATTTATCCAAAGAAATGGCAGAGAACCATAAAAAAGATAATAGATATGTAGAAACCCTAAATCTGTTAGGGGACTTTTTGAATCACAAATTTGAAGTACATATAATTGAAAATCCTGATATGGTAGATGTTCAACAGTATGATGTGTTTTATGATGAATTCCGGAAAATTATTTCAGAAATTGAAGAACAAAAAGAGAAAGAAGATCAGTTATTAGTTAATATGGCATCCGGAACACCTGGTATGAAAAGCGCACTGCTTATTATGGCAACGTTGGCGGAATACAGATTTTTGCCAATACAGGTGTCTACTCCACAGAAGAAAAGTAATCTGGAACATGAAGAAAGAGACGAATATGATGTTAAAGCGAACTGGGAACTGAATGAAGATAATGAGGAAAGTGCAGAAAACAGATGCCAGGAAGTGAAGTGTCTGAATCTGATGCGGCTACTGAAAATCGATATGATAAAAAAGCACTTATTATCTTATGATTATCATGCAGCGCTGGCAGTTGGTAAGGAAATCAAGGATGAATTAAATCCTGTGGCATGGAAGTGGTTACAGTCAGCAGATGCGAGAGCAGTTTTGGACTGGGAGAGAATGAACAGGGTTTTACCAGAAAATAATGGAATTATTTCAGCAGTGAGACAAGAAAATAAAAAGAAAATCTTGTTTGAATATCTGTTGGCTTTAGATTTAAAAGTAAAACGTGGAGAGTATGCAGATTTTATCAGAGGAATTACTCCATTAATCATTGATCTGCTGGAAATGGTCCTTGAGCAATTTTGCAAAATTAATGTTACACAGTATTATAAGAAAAAAGAAAGAAAATGGGATAGATATAAATTAGATGGCACAGAAGTATTGGGTATTATGAATGAAAAGTTTTACCCATTTAGATATGGGATAGTATATTCAAGCCATTTGCAACCAATTATTGAGAAAAAATGTAAAGATGATTTATTAAAACAGAGAACTAAAGGTCTGGTAGAAATTGAGCAGAATGTCAGAAATATTGCAGCTCATAATATTGTGTCAGCTACACCTGAGTGGGTTAAAGAACAAGCTGGCAGGAGTGTAGAAGATATTTTGTGGCTGCTGAAATATATTTGCGAACAGGTAAAAATAAATACCAGAAAAGAAAATTGGGATTCGTATGATTATATGAATAAGAGAATTATTGAAGAATTGGATAGATGAGTATGCTATTTCTCTTTTATGGGAAAATGAATTGCCGCTGGATGAGGTAAAGAAATTACAAATGAAATAACATTCTTAGAATTATGTAAACAAAACCAGGGGATTGCCAACAGGCAATCCCCTGAAATATTTCATATGAAATTATAAAATTACTTCGCTTCAGCTTCAGCGCCTTCAGCGTCCTCATCCTCTTCCGGAGCTGCCTCATATTCACCGATATGAACAACAACTGCATCCTCAGGAGTGATGAAGTGGACGTGTTTGCCTTCCGGGATCGGGAGGTCTTTTACATGGATATCACGGACGTCTGCAGGATAGCCGTTGAAGTCGATGACGATGGTGTCAAGAAGGTTGGACGGATCTGCTTTGTAGTGGATCTCTTCCATCTCCTGCTCAACGATACCCTGAACCATGTCGGTGTGCTCCAGTTTGACAGCGACTGTTGTGGAAACCTTCTCACCGGCTACCAGTGCCTGGAAATCCAGAGCCATCAGCTGTTTTTCAATTGGATTATAGTCAATATTTTTTACCAGGGCATCAACTTTTTCGCCTTCGATGTCCAGGTAAACCTGTGTACCTTCTTTATTTGCTTTAATGAATTTGGCTGCCTCGGCACCGTTAAACTGAAGTGCTACAGGCTCTTTCATTTCTTTTCCACTAAGAATTCCTGTGACGTAACCCTCACGTCTTAATTTTTTAGCCTTTACATTCGGGTTTCTTTTCTCTGCTTTCAATGTGATCATGTCAAATTCCTCCTCCTGATGCATGGATTCCGGTAATGTTGCTGTTCGCGCTGTTCGCAGTAACACGAATTCTGCATTTCTTTTCTGACTGGGATTATTATAGCACTTCTCGGACGAGGTGGCTAACAAAAAGTTAGAAAATTTAAGAACAATATTTTGTATTGTTTAACTTATGTACAAAACTTCAAGGGTAAAATTAGACAAAAACAAAGCATATATTTGAAATTTTACAGAAAAAATTAAAACAACATAAAAAATTGCACAAATCAAGTGATCATAAAAGCCTGAAAGTTGGCATTTATCTGGAAGAGAGGCAAGTATTAAATATGAATATTCTATTTTTATTTGATTCAGATATGCGAGGAGACGGGAAATATCCATATTGCTGACATATTGGAGAGAGCTGTTGTGATCAATGTAATAAAAATTGGAAGATATGATGCAGGACAGAGATGACGGCGAAAGAAGGTGGCAACATAACACGATGGGTATTTTACTCTGGAGAAAGAATTTAACGAAATTGCATATAATTTCTGAAACAATTTAACATACAATTCACAAATCTTTATCTCAACCACGATATCTGAACAGTCGGAAAAGTTCTATACTACAAACCATGCGAGCGAGAGAAGAGAAAGGAGATAAGTAATGTCAGAAATTGCACTCAGAAATGTATGTAAGCAATTTGATTCGGAGCATTACGGTGTGAAGGATTTTAATCTTGATATACATGATAAAGAGTTTGTGATCTTTGTAGGTCCGTCCGGATGTGGAAAATCCACCACTTTGCGTATCATCGCAGGCTTGGAGGAGATCACAGACGGTGAGCTGTGGATCGACGGTGAGCTTTCCAATTATCTGGAACCGAAGGAGAGGGGAATGTCCATGGTGTTCCAGAACTATGCCTTATATCCGAACATGACAGTTTATGGAAATATGGCATACGCCTTGAAGATCCGTAAGCTTCCGAAGGATGAGATCGACAGAAAGGTCCATGAGGTGGCAAAGATCCTGGAGATCGACCAGCTTCTTGACCGGAGGCCGGCGGCTCTTTCCGGCGGTCAGAAACAGCGAGTTGCCATTGGAAGTGCAATTATCCGGAAGCCGAAAGCCTTTCTCATGGATGAGCCCCTTTCCAACCTGGATGCAAAGCTCCGTGCTCAGATGCGTGTGGAGCTTGTGAAATTACATAAACAGCTGGACACCACCATTATTTATGTAACGCACGACCAGACAGAGGCCATGACTCTTGGGACTAAGATCGTGGTCATGAAGGATGGTCTGATCCAGCAGGTGGGAGCACCTCAGAGTATTTATGACAATCCGGTAAATCTTTTCGTGGCAGGCTTCCTTGGTTCTCCGTCCATGAACTTTTTCCGGTGTACGGTAAAAGCAGAAGAAAATAATCGCACGGCCCTTCTTCTGGATGATGCCAAAACTGTGAAAAAGGTTTATCTGGACGGAACCAGAGGAAAACAGATCGCAGACAGATATAACGGCAGACACGTGATCCTTGGAATCCGTCCGGAGGATATCTACGAGTTTGATGAGGCGAAAAAGCTTGGTATTGAAAATGAAAGCGTAGATGTAGATGAGCCTGTAGTAAACCGCGAGATGCTGGGAGCGGAAGTGATCCTCTATTTTGATGAGCAGGGCAAAACCCTGGCAGTCCGCTTAAGTCCGGAAAATCAGACACAGGTAGGGGAGAAGGTTTCTCTGTATTTTGATATGGAGAAGGCCCATGTGTTTGATCCGGAGACAGAAGAAAATATTTTTGTGTCATGAATTTATGTCACGGAAGAGCTTGAGTACAGGCAGATCAGCCTGTAGATAGAATCTGATTATGCAAGGAGGAGAAATAGTTATGGAAAATAACAGCAAAAGCAAGATCACACCGTACTTATATCTGGTGCCTTGTATGCTTATTTTTGGAATTTTTCTGTTTTATCCGTTTGTGAAAACAATTTATTTAAGTCTTTACAAGACTAACAAGATGGGACAGGCAAAGCTGTACGTTGGTCTGGGAAACTATAAAGAACTGCTTCAGTCAGCATCCTTTATCAACAGTCTGAAGGTGACGCTGATCTTTGTGCTGATCGTTGTGGTCGGCGGCATGCTTCTTGGTCTGATCGCAGCAGTGCTTTGCAACAAGGCGTTTCCGGGAATCCGGGTGTTCAGTACATCTTATGCTCTGCCAATGGCTATTGCATCTAGTTCTGCGGCAATGATCTTCCAGATCATGCTCCACCCGGCAGTAGGTATTGTGAATAAGCTTACCGGCCTGGATATCAACTGGCTGAACGATCCGAACACGGCTCTGATCTGCGTAGCCATTCTTACTGCGTGGCTGAACAGCGGGATCAATTTTCTGTATTTTTCCGCAGGACTCGGAAATATTGATGAGACCATTTATGAGAGAGCTTCTGTGGATGGAGCCAGCAGTGTGCAGCAGTTTTTCAGCCTGACGCTTCCGGGACTTTCCCCGATCATGTTTTACACACTGGTGGTAAATATCATACAGGCCTTTCAGTCCTTTGGACAGATCAAGATCCTGACAGAGGGTGGTCCTAATGAGTCTACCAATGTTATTGTTTATTCCATTTACAGGGATGCGTTTTTTAACTACCGCTTCGGAAGTGCGGCAGCCCAGTCTGTTATCCTGTTTGTGATCATCATGATCATCACACTGATCATGTTCCGTATTGAGAAGAAGGGAGTGAATTACTGATGAGCCAGATGGAAAATATGGCAGTCCCGGCAGTGGGAAACATGTCAAAAGAGGAGCTTCTGGAGCTGAAAAAAGCTATGAATGCAAAGGCTCTTGCAAAGAGAAGGACAAGAACAGCGCTCCGTGTTACGGCAAATGTTGTGTTTGCGGTTCTGATCCTGCTTCCATTGCTTTATGCCATCAGTATTGCACTGATGCCTTCCAGTGAACTGTTTACTACAGAGTTAAATCTCTTTCCCAAGAATCCGACCTTTTCCAACTTTATCAATGCATTCCGCACCGTTCCACTTCTCCGATTCATATTGAATTCCTTTATCATGGCGGGATGCATTACCATCGGACAGATCATTACCTGTTCTCTTGCTGCTTTTGCGTTTTCTTTCCTGGAATTCAAAGGAAAAGGTATTCTCTTCATGGTTGTGATGGCAACCATGATGGTTCCGGGAGAGGCAACGATCATTTCCAACTACCTGACGGTATCAAGCTGGGGAATGCTGGATACTTATCAGGTACTGATCGTGCCTTACCTTACATCCGCAATGGGAATTTTCCTGTTCCGTCAGTTTTACATGACTTTCCCGATCTCACTGTATGAATCGGCAAAGCTTGACGGCTGCAGCAATCTGAAATTTATCGTAAGGATCCTGCTTCCGCTGACAAAATCCGCTATTGGCGCTATGGCAGTGTATACCTTTATCAACGCATGGAATATGTACATGTGGCCGCTGCTTGTAACAGGCTCCAACAATATGCGAACCGTTCAGATTGGTATCAGTATGCTGGATAGTGTGGATTCACAGTCTATCACCCTGATGATCGCAGGCGTTGTTATGATCATCATTCCGTCCATTTCCATCTTTATCGTTGGACAGAAGCAGCTGATCAGAGGAATGTTCTCGGGTGCAGTCAAGGGCTGATATCGGAGCAGGCAGCAACCCTGCAGCATCCTGCTGTAAGGGGAAAATATTGCAAAAAGATACTGCAAAGTCGTAAGACGGGCAGTTCATCTTATATAAAAAAATGAAAAAAGAGAAAATTTTTCAAGAGGAGAAAAAAGTTATGAAGAAAAAAATCATCGCAGCTTTCCTTACCACAGCAATGACTATCGGTTCTCTTTCCGGAGTAACTGTATTCGCCGCAGATGCCGGCACAGATGAAAAAGTGGAAATGGCAGATGCTTCCGATGTAGACGGAACTACCATTACCTTCTGGCATTCCATGGGTGGTGTCAATGGTGAGGCGATCGATACACTGGTAAAAAAATTCAACGATGAGAATGAATACGGAATTACGGTAGATGCTCAGTATCAGGGTGAATATGATGATTCCCTGAACAAGCTGAAAAGTGCACAGATCGGAAACATGGGTGCGGATCTTGTACAGGTATATGAGATCGGAACAAGATTCATGATCGATTCCGGATGGATCGTGCCTATGCAGCAGATGATCGACGCAGACAGCTACGATGTATCTGAGATCGAGCCGAACCTGGCTGCATACTACACCATCGACAATGAGCTGTACTCCATGCCATTCAACTCTTCCACACCGATCATGTATTACAACAAGGATATGTTTGATAAAGCAGGCATCACAGAAATTCCGGACAGCCTGGAGGGCATCGGTGAGATCGGACAGGATCTTCTGGACAGAGGCGGCGCAGGCGAGGTAATGTCTCTTGGAATCTACGGATGGTTCTTCGAGCAGTTTATCGGAAAGCAGGGCCTTGAGTATGCAAACAACGGAAACGGACGTAAAGAGGCTGCTACAGCTGTTGCTTTTGATGAGAACAGTGCTGCAAAAAATATCCTTACAGCATGGAAGGATCTTAACGACAAGGGCTTCGCACCGGTCGTAGGAAAAGGCGGCGATGCAGGTCTGGCAGATTTTTCTGCAGGAAAATCTGCGATCACTCTTGGCTCCACAGCTTCCCTAAAACAGATCCTTCAGGATGTAAACGGAAAATTTGAGGTTGGTACTGCATACTTCCCGAAGATCAAATCCAGTGACGAGGGCGGTGTTTCCATCGGAGGTGCATCTCTTTGGGCACTGAACAACAATGATCCGAAAAAGCTTCGTGCAACATGGGAGTTCGTAAAATTCCTGATCTCTCCGGAGTCTCAGGCTTACTGGAACGCACAGACCGGATATTTCCCTGTAACTGTAAAGTCTCAGGAAGAGCAGGTATTTAAGGATAATGTTGCAAAATATCCGCAGTTCCAGACAGCGATCGACCAGCTCCATGATTCTTCCGCCGACTATGTAGGCGCTCTGTTAAGTGTATTCCCGGAGGCAAGAGCTACCGTGGAATCCGAGATTGAAAGTATGCTCAACGGAAAAGAGGATGTGGATACAGCTGTGAAAAACATGGCAGATTCCATCAACAAATCCATCGAAGAGTATAACCTGGTGAATGAATAATTCGAAAAGGCGTGGAAACTGAAAAAGAAAAATAAATATATACAGCCAAAAATCCCCGGGTAAACTCCAGGGGATTTTTGCTATAGTCACGGAAAAAAACATCCTGACAGGAAAATATCAGGAGAAAAATCAGAGGAATCTCTGGACGTAAGAGTATATATTGGCTATAATGATGAAGTTAATATCTACTCCTCAGGAAGGAAGAAAAATCTGTGAATAGAAGTAAAAGAGAAGATTATAAGAGATTTGTGGTATTTTGTCTGGCAAGTCTGATCGTGATCGCACAGGCAGCGATCTTTGCTTATGTATGGTATGATTTTTACAGTGACCTGATCCTGAAGCCATTCTGGAGAAAGGGTAACTGGGTAATGATCCTGATCTATGCGCTGATCTATCTGATGTTTGCCAAGCTTTACGGAGGTCTGAAGGTAGGCTATCTGAAGCGTATCGATGTATTTTATTCATTGACGCTGGCAACGATCTGTACCAATGTTGTGACGTATTTTCAGATCACACTGATCAACAGATGGTTTATGTCGGCCAGACCGGTGATCGAAATGACCGGAGTCCAGATTGTTGTGACGGTACTGTGGATCTGGGGCTCCAGGTATATTTACTCCAGACTGTACGGAGCCAGAAGGCTGCTGGTGATCTACGGAGACCGTGATCCCGGTGATGTGATCCACAAGATGAACACCCGAAAGGATAAATACGATATCAGCGGTAAGGTTCATATCCGTGAGGGCGAAGAGAAGATCCATGCCATGATGGAAGATTATGAAGGCGTGATCATCTGGGATCTTCCGTCCCAGATCCGAAACAAGTATCTGAAATATTGTTTTTCTCATTCCATCCGCTGCTATATGAGCCCGAAGATTTCCGATATCATCCTGCTTGGAACAGACAGGATCCATCTGTTTGATACGCCGCTTCTGATGTGCAGGAATCAGGGACTTTCCATGGAGCAGCGTGCAGCCAAGAGAGTTCTGGATATCATTGTTTCCGGACTTGGGATCATCGTATCCTCACCCATCATGCTGATCATTGCCATTGCGGTGAAGGCTTATGACGGCGGTCCGGTATTTTATCTCCAGGATCGTCTTACCTATCAGGGAAAGGAATTCCGCATCCGGAAATTCCGAAGCATGTGTGTGGATTCCGAGAAGAACGGAGCACGTCTTGCGTCCAAGCACGATTCCCGTATCACACCGGTAGGACATGTCCTGCGTAACCTGCATCTGGATGAGCTTCCCCAGCTGTTTAACGTGTTTATGGGTGATATGTCTCTGGTAGGTCCACGTCCGGAACGAGATGTGATCATGCAGGAATATGAGCAGGAAATCCCGGAATTCCACTATCGTCTTAAGGTAAAAGCCGGACTGACCGGTTATGCTCAGGTATATGGCAAATATAACACCACACCGTATGATAAGCTGAAGCTGGATCTGTTTTATATTGAAAATTATTCATTCCTTCTGGATATCAAGCTTCTGTTTATGACTGTAAAGATCTTTTTCCAGAAAGAAGTTTCCGAGGGCGTGGATGATAATCAGAAGAACGCTCTTAAGGATTCCGAGGACAAAAAATAAGTAACGAAACGAAATGCGTGTCAGGCTGCGGCAGATCATCCTGACGCGCATTTTGTGGATAGAGAGGACGGAGGTTGTTTTTATGGAAAAGCCGTTGGTTTCCGTAGTGATGCCCGTATATAACGGGGAAAGATATATTGGAAAAGCGATCGAATCAGCACTGGGACAGGAGGTTCCGGTAGAAGTGCTGGTCATTGATGACTGTTCTGCAGACGGCACAGAGCTTGCTGTAATGAAATATATGGACAGCGGAAAGATCCGTTATATCCGAAATGAACAGAATATGGGTGCTGCTCGTTCCAGAAACCGGGGCGTAAAGGAAGCCCGGGGAAAATATATCGCATTTCTGGATGCGGATGACTGGTGGGAAAAGGGCAAGCTGAAGGCCCAGACAGAGGTTATGGAACAGACCGGCTGTGCGATCTGCTCCACCGGAAGAGAGCTGATGACGCCGGATGGGCGCACTACCGGCAAATATATTCCGGTAAAGGAACGGATCACATACAGGGAGCTTCTGAAGCATAACAGCATCAACTGTTCTTCCGTATTGCTGCGCAGAGAAGATGCACTTGCGTTTCCAATGGAGCATGATAACAGCCATGAAGATTACATTACCTGGCTCCGGATATTGGGAAAGGGAGGATTTGCAGCAGGGATCAACAGACCTTACCTGAAATACCGGCTCAGTGAAGGGGGAAAATCCAGAAATAAGCTGAAGTCTGCGGCAATGACTTATCAGGTGTATCGGTATGTAGGATATGGTCCGCTGAAGAGTCTGTTTTTCTTTGTTTCCTATGCGCTCCACGGGATATGGAAATACCGTTGAAAAATTCTGGAAAAGGTGAATAATTCTGACATATATTAATTTTTTATTTCCAAATTCATAAATATATGTTATTATTTATTCATACTTTTATCAAATATTACAAGGTGGAAACAAATGAAACAGAGAACGGATAACCAGGGAGTGCCGTATTCTTACCTGGTCGATAACATTAAAGTAGTACTGATCTTTCTTGTCGTATTTAATCATCTGATCGCATTTCAGCTGGTCAAGGTGGACATGGTGGTGCGTTATGTATGGTATGGGATCACCATTTTTCACATGCCTGCTTTTATTTTTATATCCGGATATCTTTCCAAGAAGCCACAGGATGTACTGAAGAATGTGAAGAATCTGCTGATCCCTTATATTCTTGGATACAGTCTGACCTGGTATGCGTATATCTGGACCGGCAGAAGCATGGATTATGAGCTGCTCCGTCCGTCCGGAACAGTTATGTGGTATGTGCTGGCACTGTTTATCTACAGGCTGACTATCGAAGCACTTGGCAAGATACGTTTTATCGTGCCTCTGAGCATTATTTTTGCATTGTGGGCAGGAACAAGACCGGAATTTACGACTTATCTTTCAAGCTCCAGGATCGTTGTATTTTTTCCGTTTTTTGTGGCAGGCTATCTGTGGAAGAGTGATTACACAGACGTGGTCCGTAAATTCAAGGGTAAATGGATCCTGCTCCTGGTTTCAGCCCTGCTTTTGTATGCAGTTCCGAATTTTATGATCGCCAATGAGATCCCGGTAGATATTTTCCGTGGGAATCATACGTATCAGTTATCGGGAATGGATGATATCACAGGAATGCTGATTCGCCTTCTGATGTATCTGGTATCTTTTGTGCTGGTGCTGACGTTTCTGGCATTGATCCCGGATGTGAAGCTGCCGGTTACCTTTATCGGAAGA
>ERZ773110.1136-NODE-1136-length-22565-cov-3.245313_pt1 | contig 22565 bp, 18 predicted proteins | sample MGYA00580568_ERZ773110 | MGnify/ENA primary metagenome ERZ773110 (study PRJEB29015, sample SAMEA2737870) | human gut metagenome | biome: human gut; feature: human-associated habitat; material: faeces | place: China | collected 2012 ... | reverse complement strand
ATCAACGGAGCCGGCCCTAAGGTCATTGCACTATTGTTCGGTAAACTATATATCCGTTTACTTGCCATTTCAGCCATCCCTGCGCTGGCAATCGTCTATATGCTCCTGCGAATATTGACGCAAGAAAAGATAACGATTGATCCCGGCTGGTTAAACAATCCATTGATGTGGCTGGCAATCCTCCTTCTGACCACCACTATCGTATTCGTAACCGTCGCCTATCGTATCTGGCTGATTTCACGGTTGAACCCGGCAGAGGTAATCAAAACGGAATAAAGGAGGATGTGTTCCCACATTAAGCGCGGGAACACAGCACTAAAAACAATTAATATTTTGGATGATAAGACAAATTACATGAATTAGGGCTTATCATAAGCCAACATGTTTTACTTTTGTCCTCAAAACATTAATATTTATTTTATGAATACAAAAACATTAATCGCATTGCTCATGGCAGGAGCAGGCCTTGCCTCCTGTTCACAGCCGATTCCCTCCTACACGGTAATGGGAAATATCCCCGATTCTACCTTTAATGGGAAAACAGTCTATATCTTCGACCGGGATAAGGGGCAAAACATTGACAGCGCAGTGATTGAAAACGGAGCGTTTACGTTCACCGGTCAGATTGACACCGCTGTTTTATGCCTAACCCAAGTCGGAAGGAAATACTATACCACCTTCATGCTCGAAAACGGTACCATCCAACTGAACATGGAAACTCCGAACAGCGCGTCCGGCACTCCCTTGAATGAGACCTTCAGCAGCTATATCCAAGAAGAAAAAAGAATCAGTGAACTCTTCCAGAACAAAATGAAAGAGATCCGGGAGCAGGAACAAGATAAAAGTAAAGTCCAAGAATTGACAAAGACCTATTACGACAATGAGTATAAGCCGGCCTATATGGCTATGCTGAAGGACTTCATCGATAAAAACCAAGATAATTACATCGGTGCTTTTGCCCTTCAAAACCTATCGAACTTTATGAACCCGGAAGAAATGGAATCTATCATTGCCCAATCCAGCGCCTTTATCCAAAGTAGGAACATCATCCGGAAACTGAGCCAACGGATTACCAACCTGAAAAAGACGGCCGTCGGACAACCTTTCACCGACTTTACAGTGGAAACCGAAGATGGCAAAAAGGTTTCCCTCTCCGACTATGTAGGAAAAGGGAATTATGTATTGGTTGACTTCTGGGCAAGCTGGTGCGGCCCCTGTCGTGCAGAGACCCCGATACTGGCAGAAGTGTATAACCAATACAAGGATAAAGGATTCCAAGTACTTGGTGTAGCCACATGGGACCAGCCGAAAGATACAAAGAAAGCCATCGAAGATTTGAAGATTACTTGGCCACAGATTCTCAATGCCCAGAACACGCCTTCTGAACTGTACGGCTTCAACGGAATTCCGCATATCATCTTGTTTGGCCCTGACGGGACAATCGTAGCTCGCGACCTGAGAGGCGATGCGTTGAAAGCAAAAGTAAAAGAGATGATGCAATAATATAACATGCACAAACAACTGCTTATAGTGATGTTGATTTGTCTGAAAGGTGCCGATTATATATCTGCACAGCAGTGGACAAAAAAGGATTCAGTCTGGCTCCAGAACGTCTTGTCCGGTAAAGAAAAGCTGGAACTGAATCCAGAGACGATGAAAGCGATTCAATCAGGTTCTTTTATAAACTTGGATGAACCGGCTTCCGACATGAAAATGTCACCGGTAACCCCGTTACCCATCCTCAAAGATTTCACCGAATACATACAAACAGATTCAACCCATCGTAAAATAGCATTAAAGGACCTGCCTCCTGGTGTTTTCTGGTTATATGCTCCTCCTCCCGGTAAATTTTTACCGGTCTATAAAAATATGCTCGAAACATGGAAAAACGATCCTATGAATCGTTCTCATAACACAGGCTTCGTCACTTTCGACTTCGCAGAAATGACCAGCAGGAAGAGTTATATACACAAACGTAATGCCAAAAGAGATGGGACATGGAGAAATTACAACAATCTGCCTACTCCCGACATCATCAAGAAAAAGAAGAAACTCGCAACTGGTCATCCGGAATTTGCCAGGCAGGATACGCTTTTGTCACGCAAGGATTCGTTGCAGTTAAAAGACACGACACACGTAACCTCCTTTGCTCCGATGAACTAAACAGCCCATAGAATAAATTTTCAAAAAAAGTCGTATCATTTTGCAACAATCCAGTGTCATATAACGTCTTATAGTTATACAAGAAATATTAATCGGAAACAGGTTATGACAAAAATACAACTATTAGCTACACTGTTGGCACTTTTCATCTTTGCCATGCTGGGAGCATGCAATAATGAAGATTATCCGGAACCGGATGTTTTCAAGGTAACACCAGACCTCCGCACCCGTATCAATACTGGGATAAAAATGGCTTCCCGCACAGAAAAGAGGCTTTTCAACGAGACATTCAACTCTTTTCTTCACAAATGCGATGAAATGGGATCAGAAAATACTCCCTATCAATATATGGAAACGGAAGAGTATGCAGATCTGAAAAAGCTAATACTGTCATCCTCTCCCGCTACCTGCTATTTGTTAATGGACCGCTACCTAAAACGAAATCCCCCTTTCTTCTCTTTCATTCTGAACGATCTGATCGAAACTGCCTACCCCAATACAGCGGATAAGATTGCTAACCGGATGAAGTCGTTGACTACCGTACAGGAAACAATGGAGCTATTCCCTCAGGTTTGCTTGGAAATCTGGCTGGATGAAATAGAAGAATAGTTAATTTATCCAAAAAACTAACCCAATTATTGCATATAATATATCTTTTGCATTTATTTGTCTGACAAATAAGATTAATCATAATTATCGTCTAATATTATTGCAATGGATACATTAAAAGTACATAGTCAGACAATCACACTTGTTGATCAAGTAGAGGATAAACTTCTCAATTATTTAAAAGAAAAAGATATACGTACAGGAGATTCTATTCCTAATGAATTGGAATTGGCAGCAGCACTGGGGGTAGCTCGCAGTGTACTTCGAGAGGCTTTAAGTCGGTTAAAGATGATGGGGATGATAGAAACTCGTACGCGTCGGGGGATGATCCTAACAGAACCAACGATTCTTGGAGGAATGAAACGAGTTGTCGATCCACGTATTTTAGGCGAAGAGGCTCTTTTCGATATTTTAGGATTCAGAATTGCTTTGGAAATAGGGATATGTAGCGATATTTTCAGAAATATTACTCCGGAAGACATTTCAGAACTGGAAGAAATTGTAAAAATGGGAATTGTCTTTGAAAATAATGAATATGCCCCTGTCAGCGAATTTACATTCCATGCTAAATTATACGAAATCACAGGAAATAAAACTATTTCAGAATTCCAAGATATCATTCATCCCGTAATGATTTTTGTAAAAAACAAATTCAAGGATTTATTAGAACCTATCAATATAGAAATGAAAGAGCAAGGGCAGATAGTTACCCACGTAGATCTGCTTAATTTTCTCAAAAACAGAGATGAGCTTGGGTATCGAAAAGCAATAGAACAACACTTTGAAGTATATAAAAGATTTCTAAACAGTAGAAAATGAAGAAATAACTTGTTAACAATATGTCTAATACAGTCAAAATAGGAACAATTTTTCTGGCTTGTTTATTGAATTTATTTCAAGCCGCAGCATTAAAAGAAAGTATCCCTTCAACTAATCCTAGATTGGAAAAAATCAAATGGGATAATTCTCTTACTCTACCTGATTTAGACGGCAAGCCGAATATCGGAGTTGCGGGAGCTTTTTCAGGTTTTATAGACAACCACCTAATTATTGCAGGAGGCGCAAATTTTCCTTATGCCACACCTTGGAATGGAGGAAATAAGACTTATCAGAATACAATATATTGTATAAACACAATCCAGCCAGCCTCCAAATGGTTAGTATTACCAGAAAGTATGCCAAAAGCCTTGGCATACGGCAATTCTATAGAATTGCATACAGGTATATTATGTATTGGAGGTTGCGATTCCATCCAATGCTATAATGATGTTTTCCAAATTCAACTAATTGACGGACAAATAAAAATTGACACAGAGTGGCCTTCCTTACCTGTTCCTTTAGCAAATGCGACAGCCTCTTTGCTTGGAGATAAAATATATGTGGCCGGAGGTCAGAAAAGCATGGAAAAGCCCGAAGCTACCAATTATTTTTTTGTTCTAGATCTCAACAGCCGCAATAAAGGTTGGAAAGAATTACCATCATGGCCAGGAGAACCTCGAGGATATGCAGTGAGTACAACTCAAAGTGACGGTTTTGATAAATGCTTTTATCTTTTTAGTGGGCGTAACTATAAAGCTGACGGATACATAAATACACTTACAGATGGCTATGCCTTCAACCCACGTTTAAATTCATGGAAGAAACTGAAACAAAGCTTTCCAGTCATGGCTGGCAATGCATTATCTTGTGGTGCAAACCATATTCTTTTTTTAGGGGGTGTACCACAATTAATTCCAGGATCCGATGATCATCCAGGTTTTGACAATACAATTCGTCTTTACCATACTATCACCCAAAGTTTGATAAAGAAAGAAGTTGCTCCTTATCCTATTTCCGTTACAACCAATATTGCCCAAAAAGGCAATACATTTTATGTAGGGAGTGGTGAAGTCAAGCCTGGTATTCGTACACCTCATGTCCTAAAAGGGGAAATCATCCCATTCGAAAAAAAACTGGGTATAGTCAATACAATTGTTATCATTTTATATTTTGTATCTCTTGGTTGGATTGGCTACTATTTTTCGAAGAAGCAAAAAAATACAGACGACTATTTCAAAGGAGGAGGACGACTCCCTTGGTGGGCTGTTGGACTAAGTATTTTCGGAACGAGTCTGAGTGCTATCACATTCATGTCCATTCCCGCAAAAGCTTATTCTTCCGATTGGAGCTACATGCTTGTAAATGCAGGTATCTTAATGGTTGTTCCATTCATATTATATTTGTTTATTCCATTCTATCGCAAACTGAATGTTACAACAGCATACGAATATTTAGAACAACGATTCAGTTCTTTAATTCGGGTACTTTGCAGTATAGCTTTCATCCTATTTCAGGTTGGTCGTATGGGAATTGTCTTATTCTTACCAGCTATAGCATTAAATGTTGTTACAGGCTTCGATATATTTCTCTGCATAGGGCTGATGGGAATATTAAGTCTTATCTATACCATGATGGGAGGTATTGAAGCTGTAGTGTGGACAGATGCTTTACAAGTCGTTATTCTATTAGGTGGTGCCATCCTGGTTGTTATCATGGCCGCATGCAATATCCCTGATGGGGTCTCAGGTATTATCCGAGAAGCATCAGTTGACAATAAATTCGACTTGGGAAGTTTAAATTTCGACTTGAGGCAATCAACATTATGGACTGTACTAATTGCGACTTTCTTTACCAATTTAACAACTTATGGTACAGACCAGACAATGGTACAACGCTATATGACTACCGAAACAGAAAAACAAGCACAGAAAAGTGTACTGACAAATGCAATTCTTACTATTCCCGCGACACTTCTTTTCTTTTTCGTAGGCACAGTATTATATGTTTACTATAAACATAATCCAACAGATTTAAGTTTGACAATCACAGACGGAGATGCAATTCTCCCTTGGTACATTTATTCTCAACTCCCCCAAGGAGTCACAGGACTTTTAATTTCAGGGATATTTGCAGCAGCCATGTCTACCCTCAGTAGCAGTATGAATTCGGCCGCCACCGCCTACATTGTTGATATTCACGGCAAAATAATTAAAAAAGAAGCAAAAGACAACTTACGCACAGCAAAAATAGCAACTCTTTTCTTAGGTATTGCAGGAATAGCTTTTGCTTATATGATGGCAACTTGGGAAATAAAATCATTATGGGATGAATTCAATAAAATTTTAGGTATCATTTTAGGTAGCCTTGGTGGACTCTTCCTATTAGGAATGATCACACGAAAAGCAAATACTGCAGGAGCATTATGCGGCATTATCGGTAGTATATTTATACAACTGATCGTCATCCAACAGCAATCCGTACATCTCTTACTATATACAACTACTGGATTTGTCTCATGCTTCGTTATTGGGTATATAGCAAGTTGGATTATTCCCGGCAAGACTAAAAACATAGATCATTTAACAATATATAAAATATTCTCTAAAAAATAAAAACATGAAAAACTATCAACGTTTAAAAGGGCTAATTGCGGCATCTTTCACTCCTATGGATGCCCAAGGAAAGATTAATCTTTCCGTAATCGATAAGTATGCAGATCTGATGGCTAAATCTGATATGACAGGAGTGTTCGTGTGCGGTACGACCGGAGAGTCGCAATCCCTAACAACTAATGAACGAAAAAATATTCTAGAGCAATGGGTTAAATCATCCAATGGACGATTTAAAGTAATAGTCCATGTAGGCAGTAATTCACAAGTAGAAGCAATCGAATTAGCACGCCATGCGGCAGAGACAGGAGCCGATGCTATTGCCGCAATGGCACCTTGTTTCTTCAAGCCGGAAACTGTCAAAGATTTAATTGACTTTTTTACTCCGATTGCCAACAGTGCAGAAGAACTACCATTCTATTATTACAATATGCCATCTATGACTGGTGTATTTTTACCTGTTGCGACCTTTCTGACAGAGGGTAAAAAAGTGATGCCTAATTTAGTGGGAACAAAATTTACACACAATAATCTCATGGAAATGGGTGAATGTTTAACATTAAATAACGGTGAATTTGAAGTACTTCACGGGTATGATGAAATTCTAATCTCAGGATTAGCATTCGGAGCAGTTGCCGGCGTTGGAAGCACCTATAACTATCTTCCCGAAGTCTACCACGGTATTTTGAAAGCAGTTGAAGAAGGGGACTTCCAACATGCGAGAAAATTACAAATGAAATCAATAGAAATAGTAAAAATAATCATTAAATACGGAGGAGGTGTACGAGGAGGTAAAGCAATTATGAATTTGATCGGAATAGAGTGCGGCCCATGCAGACTACCCATTCCAGCTGTAAGCAAGGAAGAATATGATATGCTGAAAAACGATTTAATAAAAATCGGTTTCTTATCTAAATAAAAAGACACGGGGAATAAAACTTTGATCGGTACTTATTCCCTCGTGTCAATCTTAAAATAGCACTATTTTAAAACCAGTACAAAGATGAACAAATTAAATCATTTATGTTTACTGTTAGTCCTCTTATTATTCCCTTTTATTTCAATTTCTGCTCAAGAAATGAATATTTCGGGCGTTGTTATAGACAACGATGGACTAACTATGCCAGGTGTTTCTGTTTCTGTCAAGGGAACAACAACAGGTACTATTACCGATATTGACGGTAAATACAACCTCAATGTACAAAAAGGGGCAACTCTTCTTTTCTCTTTTATCGGATATACGACAAAAGAGGTAAAAGTAGGAAACGAAAACATTTTAAACATTACACTAAACGCCTCTACTATAGGTTTGGATGAAGTAGTTGTTGTCGGTTATGGTACACAATCAAGAAGAACAATCACCTCTGCTATTACAAAAGTAAGTGGTGATGCATTAAAAAATGTTCCAGTAAATACTATTGGTGAAGGTTTAAAAGGAAAAATTGCCGGTGCACGCCTATACTCCAATAACAACACACCTGGGGCTGATGCTACAATCCGCATTCGTGGTGGTTCTTCTATCAATAAAAGCAACGACCCTCTGATCTTAGTTGATGGCGTAGAACGTGCATTCTCGGGTATTAACCCAAATGACATTGAATCTATTGAAGTTTTAAAAGATGCGGCATCCACTGCAATCTATGGTTCAAGAGCTTCTAATGGTGTAATTCTTATCACTACAAAAAAAGGATCAGCCAATCAAGCTCCCCGAATAACATTCGAGGCTAATTTGGCATTACAACAAGCAGAAACATTGTATAATTTCATGAATGCCGAAGATTATATCAATACTGTTCGTCCAGCTGTAGCCTTAGGTCCCAAATCTCACTACAACTTTATGGATGGTTATTCTGCAAGTTCAGGAAATACAGAATCTTCAATCTATTCAACTCGCTACCTCAAAGAAGGGGAAAGCATACCAACTGGATACAAATCCATGCCAGATCCATTAGATCCAACTAAAACACTGATTTTCCAGGATAACAACTTTCAAGACGAAATCTACAAAAACGCACTATGGCAAAACTATTATGTAGGAATTGATGGAGGAAGTGAATCTGTCAGATACAGTGCTAGTGCAGGATACACAGATGACGGGGGAGTCGCTTTAGCTACAGGCTATTCCCGTTTAAGCATGCGGAATAATCTGGATGTAAAAATTAATAGCAAATTGTCTTTTGCAATGGGTTTTGATTATTCTAAAACCAATTCATCTGAATATCCTAACCAGATGAATGTTATATCAAGAGGTCTAGCAACTCCACCGACTCAAAAGAAATATAATGAAGACGGAACACCCACAAAAGGCTATAATGCAACATCTCCTAACCCATTATGGTATCAATATTACAATGACCAAAGCAAAGAGGAAAAACGAATGTCTGCATTTGGAAGACTAACATACCACATTATTGAAGGTCTGAAAGCAGATGTGCAAATGTCTACATATAATCATCATTGGAGAAGTGACAGTTTCGAAAAAGCCAACGAATTCAGTGGTTTACGTACAACCACTGCGCAATTCGGTGAATTAAACAGAAATAAATTGGAAGCCTATGGAACATATAACAAGACAATCAAAGATCATTCTTTCTCTGTTATGGCTGGTTACTCCTATCAGAAAGATAAAAATCAATCAATGGAAGCAACTGTTACAGGTGCCAGTTCCGACAAAGTTCCGACATTAACAGCAGGTCCCAATAAAAAAGACGCAAAAAGTGATTTCACAGAGGATGTCACAATTGGTTATTTCGGCCGATTATCCTATGATTTCCAAAAGAAATATTTGTTTTCTGCCACATTTAGAGAAGATGCATCTTCCCGTTTTGCGACTGGAAATCAATGGGGTTTTTTCCCTGGTGCTTCCGTGGGCTGGGTTATGTCTGACGAATCCTTTATGCAAAATATAAAACCCATTGATAACTTGAAATGGCGTATAAGCTATGGACAAACAGGAAACAATGCAATCGGGCTATATGACGCTTATGGCAAATATTCAACAAATGCCAAATACGATGGAGTTGCAGGAATTATCCCGTCTACTATGCCTAATTTAGGATTAACATGGGAGGTCTCTACACAGTTAGATGCAGGTTTCGATCTATCAATGTTTAACAATCGCTTAAACATCAGCGCAGACTATTTCGACAAAAGAACTGACAACCTATTATTTAGCAAAGAATTACCAAATACTTCTGGCTTTGACAATGTTCAAACTAACATTGGTAAAGTAAAATTCTATGGTTTCGATATCGAAATCAGTTCCACAAACATCGAAACAAAAGATTTCATATGGACATCCAAATTTACATGGAGTTATGTAAAAAATAAAGTTTTAAAACTCCCTGACAACGGACGAGACAAAAATCGTATAGGAGGTATTACTTTGGCAGATGGGACAGCCTTCGGGGGAACAGCAGAGGGGGAACCGTTATATCGTTATTATGGTTATGTAGTTGACCATATTATCGAAACACAAGAACAAGCAGACAATGCGATGTATGATAGTTCCGCAAAAGGTTATCGGCCTTCCGATGGAAAAAATATAGCCGGACGTAAAGAAATCGGTGATTACGAATGGAAAAACCGTGAAGGTAGCCAAACAAAAGACGGAAAAGATTATATTGACAGTCAAGATCAATTCTTGCTTGGTTATACAGTTCCACATTCAACCGGAGGTTTGAACAACAATTTCACCTATAAAAATTTCACTTTGAATATCTTTGTTGATTGGGCTTTAGGCCACTCCATCAATAACAATTCAGAAATGCGTTATTTCATGAATACATTTGCAAACAATTATACACTGATTGATGAAGTGAAACAATGTTGGAAACAGCCGGGCGACAATACAAAATACGCACGTTTTACAGCCAATGATCCGGATGATGGAAATGCTAATTTTAGCCGTACATCGAATGTATTCAACTACAAAGGTGATTACCTCTGCATCCGTGAAATAAGTCTACAATACAATGTTCCAACAAATAAGTTGACAAAACTGGGTATTCAAAATTTGGCTATTACATTAGCAGGAAACAATCTGCATTACTTTACAGCTGTAAAGGGTGTCTCTCCTGAAGTGGGTGCTTCTACGACCTATAATAAGGATTATTACAATTATCCTCCTATCCGTAAATATTCCGTAGGAGTAAAAGTTACTTTCTAATCAAACGATTTCTTAAGTTATAAAAACATTTATATCATGAAAATCAAAACAATATTAGTAATATTATTGGCTGGAACTCTACTTGCTTCATGCCATGGTGATCTGAATATCATCCAGAAAAGTGAAGTATCAGCCAACTCCATGTGGCAAGATGAAGGAGATGCAACTTCTGCCATGTATGGTATGTTTAATAAATTCAGAGCTACATTCAGCACTGGTTACATTTACTGGGGAGAATATAGAACCGGTCTTTGGGCAGACGGTTTAGCCGGACAAACAGCACGTGACCAAGTATATCAAAATCAGATACCAACAAACCACGGTTATGCAAATTGGGCTGATTTATATACAACAATCAACAATGCTAATTTGATTTTAAAATACACACCGGATATTGCGTTCAATAGTGAAGATGCTAAAAATAAGATTTTAGCAAACGCATATTATGTAAGAGCATTTTGCTACTATTGGATTGGGCGTATTTGGGGAGATGCTCCCATATTGCTGGACGGCTTTGAATCGGATCAGCAAGAAGGACTTTTTCCGACGCGTCAACCAGCCGAAGATGTATTCAAACAGGTAGGCGAAGACATCGACAATGCTTTAACTTTGATGCCTACATCTGTAGCAGACAGGAATCTGGCATCATTGGGAGCCATTAATATGTTGAAAGCAGACTACTCTTTATGGATGTATAAAGTACGAAACGCAGGAGAGGTGGCACTCGACAATGCAAACACTGCTGTCCAAGCTGTTTTGAACAACTCAAATTACTCGCTTGAAGAAGATTTCGGCAACATTTTTTACAACGAATTAGGTAACGAGATTATATTTGCGTGGAGTTACATTCAAGATGAATATACAGGTGGATATCCTGGAGATTATCTGGTTCCTTCTCAATATGTTTCTGTCGAAGCAATAGAAAATCCGGTAAAAGTAGGTAGCCATCAACAATGGTGCTTCTATACAGAAGATTACAAAGCTTTACTTTCTGAAAATAAAGAAGATCAAAGAACAATTGTAAGTTTCGAAACTTATTTCGACGAACCGAAAAATGCAACATTTCAATGGATCAATAAATTTGCCGGAACATGGACAAACGGAACACGTATCTTTGATTCAGATATAATCGTATACCGTTATGCTGACGCCATCCTATTTGATGCAGAAATCAAATTAGCAAAAAATGATTTGCCCGGTGCGATTGCTTCACTTAACAAAATTGCTGAACGGGCATACAGTAAAAAGAATTTCTATCCATCTTCCATGGCTGCCAATGACTTGAATGAAGCCATTGTAACAGAAAGAATGAAAGAATTCGCTGCCGAAGGCAAATTATGGTGGGATTTCATCCGTTTAGGAGTTGTATTCAAAAAGGCCCCTTATTTGATTGGACGTGAAAACGAGTTAAATATTTTATTATGGCCCGTAGCTCAAACGTCAATTAATAAGAACCCGAATATCATACAAACTCCGGGATATGATGAATAATTGATACTTATGCATCCGTTAACACATACAACTCTTGTCGGCAACTGGGCAACACTTTTGCTGGCAACAAATAAAAACGGAGAAATAGATTATAAACGCATGGGAGATGAAATAGATATCTTGATAGCATCATCTCCCTGCGGAATCTATTCGAATGGGACAGCAGGAGAGTTTTATACTCAAAATGAAGAAGAATTTATAAAAACAAGCGAATTATTGGCAGAGAAATGTTCTGCTGCCAGTATTCCCTTTCAAATCGGTGTCAGCCACATGAGCCCGCAAATATCTCTAAATCGATTACAAGCTGTCAAGTCTCTAAATCCTGGCGCAGTCCAAGTAATCTTACCAGACTGGTTTCCGGTCACATTGGAAGAGGCTGTCATTTTTTTGCAAAGGATGGAAGAAGCGGCAAACGGAATTCCTATCGTCCTTTACAATCCTCCTCATGCAAAAAAGATACTTTCTCCCCATGATTGGATGTACCTAAAACAACATATACCATCTTTGATCGGCATCAAAGTTTTTGACGGAAACCGGAATCCCGAATGGTATAAACAAATCAGAGAAAAGGTACAAGGATTATCCGTTTTTATTCCAGGCCATAATCTGGCAAGCGGCATACTCTCCGGAGCTCACGGAGCGTATTCCAATATAGCTTGCCTGAATCCTTTTGCTGCTCAAAAATGGTATGAGCAAATAACAGCAAATAAGGATATGGCACTCGAATTGGAAGAGCGTATTCATCTGTTTATGGATAAACTGATAACTCCTTTTATCGTAAAAGAACATTTTCCAAACCATGCCTGTGATCGCTTCATGGCATTAGTAGGAAAATGGGCTGATATAGGTAGTCATTTGAGATGGCCTTATCGTTCGATACCGGAAGAATACGTTATTAAAGTAAGAGAAGAAGGCTATCGTATCATTCCGGAATTTTTCAATCAATAATCTCAAATCAGCTAATAAATCATGAAGAATATAATAGTAACATGCTTTTTCGTTTTGATGCAATTGGGGATTTTAGTCCATGCACAAACAAATACAACAACAGACATTTACCTAAAAAGTCAGGACGGATATGCTTGCTTCCGTATTCCTGCTATCGTCAAAAGCAAAGCGGGAACCCTGCTTGCCTTTGCTGAAGCGCGAAAAAACAGTTGTTCCGATACCGGTAATATTGATTTAGTAGTGAAACGTTCCGAAGACGGAGGTAAGACTTGGAGCCGCATCATTACAGTATGGGACGATGGTGATAATGTATGTGGCAACCCGTCTCCTATCGTAGACCAAGAAACAGGTCGTATCATCTTGGTCAGTTGTTGGAATTTAGGAGAGGATCACGAAAAACAAATCATCGATAAAACAAGTAAAGACAGTCGGAGAGTATATGTTCTTTATTCCGATAACGATGGCAAAAGTTGGTCTACCCCCAAAGAAATCACATCATCTGTCAAACACCCTGATTGGACTTGGTACGCAACAGGCCCCTGTCATGGGATCCAATTACAAGGTAAAAAGAATAAAGGACGGTTAGTAGTTGCCGCCAACCATATGGTGGCAGGGACAAAGACTTATCATTCCCAACTGATTTATTCCGATGATAAAGGCGAGACTTGGAAACTAGGAGGAATTGTCAACGAACATGGAGGAAATGAAAGTAGTGTTGTGGAATTAAAAAATGGATACTTAATGCTAAACATGCGTAATTACAACCGGGAAGAAAGTAAAACCCGTTCGTATGCAATCAGTAAAGATGGTGGAGAAACTGTCTCTCAAATGTCATATCTTCCTGAACTGATCGAGCCTATTTGTCAAGGGAGCACGCTAAATTATATGAAAAAGGGAAAGATCAGCAACAACATTTTATTCTCCAATCCAGCCTCCACGGATAAAAGAGAAAAGATGACAATCAAACTGAGTGAAAATAATGGTAAAACCTGGCCCTATGCCTATCAAGTCTATTCAGGTCCAAGCGCTTATTCAGACCTGACCAATCTGAGAAACGGGAATATCGGACTGTTATATGAATATGGCATAAACAATCCGTATGAAAAAATCGGCTTTATAATAATACCATTCGAACAACTAAAAAAATAAAACAAATGGTATGATTCCACGTACGCAAATTATTGCTTAACCCTAAAAGCACATGAAACAAAAGACTACTTTGACAGCCATTGGGGCATTATTACCTTTTTGCATACAAGCAGAAAATGATGTTAGAAACGTGCTTTTCATAGCCATAGATGACTTGCGCCCGACATTGGGATGTTACGGTGATCCATACGCCGTAACTCCCAATATCGATACATTTGCGACTAAAAGTTTCCTCTTTGAAAACACATACTGCCAGCAATCCGTCAGTGGCCCTTCACGGGCATCCCTACTGACAGGATTGCGTCCGGATGAAATCGGAGTTACCGATCTAAACACCCATTTCAGAGAAAAATGTCCGTATATTACCACTCTGCCGCAACTTTTTAAAAATAACGGATATGAAACTATCGGTATCGGTAAAATCTATCATGGCAGTACCCGGACACAAGATACGATTTCCTGGACCCGCCCCCCCATATACAACTTATCTATTAAGAAAGAAGAATATACGTTGATGCAAAACAGACAAGGGAATAAAGCGGCAACAATTGAAATTGCCGATCAACCGGACACTTCTTTTCTGGATGGCAAAGTTACCGCAGAAGCTCTAAAGAGATTGGATAAATTATCCAAATCCAAGCAGCCTTTCTTTTTGGCAGTCGGGTATATCAAACCTCACCTGCCATTTAGTATGCCGAAAAAATACTGGGATATATACCGGAATAAATCCTTCATCCGAAAAGAGGCAGAAGATAAACAGCCAATACACGCTCCTGTTATTTCCTTCCACAATTGGGAAGAGTTGAGAGGATATACCGACATACCCAAACACGGAAACCTTTCAATAGAAAAGCAGGAAGAACTTTGTAAAGCTTATTATGCATGTGTCAGTTTTATCGACTCACAAGTCGGGAAATTATTGGGTAAGCTCAAAGAACTGGGATTGGAGAAAAATACAATCATTGTCATTTGGGGTGACAACGGCTTCCATCTCGGAGAACAGCACCTATGGGGGAAATCCACAAATTTTGAATTGGATTGCAAAGTTCCTCTACTTATATACAGCCCAGAATATAAAGATGCCCCGAAAAGAATAAACGATATTGTAGAGTTGATTGACATCTATCCGACATTGACCGATTTCTGCGGACTAAAACCTGCACATACATTATCCGGGCAATCCCTTCGTTTTCTGATAGAGAATAAAGTTAACTGGAAGAATCGTGCTTTCAGCCAATTCCCAAGGCCCTATAAAGCGGTAAATTCTTATAAAAACCAGACACACATGGGATACACTGTCCGGACTAAAAACTGGCGTTACACGCTATGGTACGACAATGCGACAAATCATATTACAGACCGAGAACTTTATTGCATGAACGGCAATAAAGCAGAAAAAGAAAATCTAAGCGGAAAAAGAGAATATGTTGACATTGAAAATGAACTACAGCAAATGATTGAAGAGTATAAAAACACTCATAATAAATAAAATTCCATGAATAGAGCATTATTATTTACAATCCTTTCAGGTCTGTCATTCTCCTGTACGAACTATACAGACAACATATCCATGACAGCAGAACATCCGGTACTTCCCATTCTTACCATGAAGGAAGCCAACCCTGTCTTCAAAATTGAACTGATAAGACATCAAACTGGCGATAATTATTCATTACAAAAATTAGAAGTGGACCTTCATGGCACAACAGATATCGACGATATTGAAAGTGTCGGTCTTTATCATACCGATTCCAAAGGAATGATCGATACCAACAAGCCGGTTCTCCAAACAGTATCCGCATCTGAAAAAGTTGTTTTCAATACAGATATTTCAATTGATACGGACACCTTCCCTTTTTGGGTATCCTTTAAGTTAAAAGACAAAGTCGATCTCAGCCATCGCTTTAAAGCAAGCTGTACTAAGATAGAGACAAATGAAGGAGAGATAAAAGTGCCTGTAACAGCTTCATCTGAACTTCGTGCAGGAGTGGCCGTACGCCAGCACAAGCAAGACGGCGTTCACACGTCTCGTATCCCAGGGTTAGCAACATCTACAAAAGGAACATTGTTAGCAATCTATGACGCCCGCTACGAAAGTCCACGCGATTTACAAGGGCATATGGATATTTGTCTGAATCGCAGTACAGACGGAGGGCAAACCTGGCAACCTATGCAAGTAGTCCTGGACATGAAAGATTGGGGAGGATTACCTGAAAAATACAATGGAGTCAGTGATGCCAACATCCTGGTAGATGAAAACACAGGGGATATTTATGTAGCCGGCCTTTGGATGCATGGAGTATTAGATGGAAAAACAGGGGAATGGGTGTCTGGAATGACAAAAGACAGTACCCGCTGGATACACCAATGGCGTGAAAAAGGCTCTCAGCCTGGGTTTGGAGTAAAAGAGACCAGTCAGTTCCTAATTGCAAAAAGTACCGATGACGGTCAAACCTGGAATCCCCCTGTAAACATAACGGAACAAACCAAACGAAAGGAATGGTGGCTATATGCCCTGCACCGGGACATGGGATTACACTACAAGACGGAACTCTCGTTTTTCCGACACAAGGACGAGATAAAGACGGACACCCATTTTCCAATATCACTTGGAGCAAAGACGGTGGTAAAACCTGGAGCGCCAGCAATCCGGCTTTTACAAATGTAACAGAATGTATGGCCGTACAACTATCCGACGGAAACATCATGCTAAATATGCGTGACAACCGTAACCGGGGAAACAAAGAGGAGAACGGACGGCGTGTCTGCATCACCTCTGACTTAGGGAAAACTTGGACAGAACATCCCACCTCACGAAAAGCATTAATCGAACCGACTTGTATGGGTAGCATACACAAACACACTTATCACAAAGACGGACAAAATAAATCAATCCTGCTTTTCGTCAACCCGGAATCCTATTCGGAGCGTAATCATATCACACTGAAGATTAGCTATGACGATGGAAAGACCTGGCCTGAAAACAAGAAAATCCTATTGGATGAATATAACGGACGCGGCTATTCCTGCATAACCTCTGTAAATGAAAACACAATCGGTATTTTATATGAAAGCAGTCAAGCCGATATGGTCTTTCAACAAATCAAATTGGAAGAATTACTGCCCTAAACCGGAAAGGCCCTGTATCCAAGGTTCGAAATCTCTTGGATACAGGGCCTTTTTATTATTCAGATATCTCCTTACTCCCACTCCGGCGGTTCCTGCCCCAGCAAATTCTTGACGAAGAAATCGTGCATTTTGTGCATTTCAAACGGACCGCCGAGGCTGTGCGTCTTGCCTGGTAGATAAAGCTGTTCGAAATTCTTGTTTGCTTTCATCAAGGCACTAACAACCTGCAAGGTGGAAGCCGGATCGACGTTGTCATCCAGTTCACCGTTGATCAGGAGCAACTTGCCTTTCAGACGGTAAGCATTGTCAACATTGGAGGAGGTGCTATAAGAGGCGTCGATCGGATAGCCCATCCACTGTTCGTTCCACCAGATTTTATCCATCCGGTTGTCATGGCAACCGCAAAGGGCGACTGCAACCTTATAAAAATCGTTATGGAACAGCAAAGCAGCCATCGCATTCTGCCCTCCAGCCGACCAGCCATAGATGCCGACACGATTCAAATCCATATACTTGTATTTCGCACCTGCCGCTTTCATCCAAGCGATACGATCCGGGAAACCGGCATCTTTTAGGTTCTTCCAACATACATCATGGAAAGCTTTCGAGCGGTTGGACGTCCCCATACCGTCGATCGAAACGACGATAAAGCCGAGTTCTACCAATTTGGAGACCAGATGATGGGCCGGTTTGAAGTCCTTATCCACATGCGAATCATGCGGACCGGCATAAATAAACTCTACGACCGGATAAGATTTGGAAGCATCAAAGTGCATTGGGCGATAAATGTTCCCCCAAATATCCGTCTGCCCGTCCCGGCCTTTCGCGCAGAACACTTCCGGCATTTGCCAGCCTTCCGCCTGCAACGCACTCACATCGCACCTCTGTAATCCGGCCACCACAGACACATCCGAAGTCCGCTTCAACTGACTGACAGGCGGCAGGTCGGGACGAGAATAGACATCGGTAAAATAAGAACGGTCGGCAGAGAAAGTCACACGGTGGTTCCCGTTCTCAGGAGTCATATCGGTAAAGCCTGTTCCATCCAAGTTAATCCGGCAGTAATGCAGGTTATAAGGATCTTCGCCTTTATTAAAGCCCGAAGCGGTGAAATAGACAACCCGGTTCGTCTCATCCACATAATCGACCTGACGGAGCACCCATTCACCCTTTGTCACCTGTCGTTTCACCTGCCCGCTCGTACCATCTATCAGGTAAAGATGACGCCATCCGTCCCGTTCGGAAATCCAAAGCAATTCTTTTCCGTCATCCAGATCATACCGATAGTTGTTATAATAATAGATGAAAGTCTTCGTCTGCTCATCCACCAAATGACGGATAGAACCGTCGGCAGCACTCACTTCGCCAATGACATAACGCTGATGCCCGCGCTGGTTGAACTCGAACGTGAACGCGCGGCTGTCTTCGCGCCAACCGGTCAGGTTCAGATAGAACTGATTTTCATAAGGAGTGACATTCAACGCCATTTGCTTGCGCGCCTCCACATCGAAGAGCACCGGCAGGTAAACAGGCAATACATCCCCCGGCTTCGCATAGTCGCGCCATTGCAGGATCGGCTGCTTCTGGCTAGACGGGCTGGATTCGATCAGCGGAATGCGGCGTTCCTGCACGTCGCGCACTTTCACGGTTGCCAGCTTCCGGGAGTCGGGCGACCAGATGATCGACCAACCGTCATAACGCAGATTCGCCGTGCCATCCATCGTCAAGGCAATCTCTTCCTTTGGTTTATCTTTCTCCTTCTCATCCCAGAGGGGCGAGAGATAGAGATTATTATCTTTCACATACGCTTCCCACTTCTTATCGGGCGAGACAACAGGAACCGGAGCCTCTTCGCGACGACGCCAGCGATCCGGCCTCTTCTCTTCCTCTTTCAGCAGGGATTCGGCCAGTTTCTTTTGCTCTTTGGAGAAGAATGCCTCCAATCCTTTCTTATCCGCAGCACGCTGTTTCTTTCCACTCTCCGCATTGACGAGATAGTAGAAATCTCCTTCCTTCTCATGATTCTTATACCAAAAATAGTGTGAACTGTCTATCCATTCGGGATGGATAGCAGGAGAATAAACCCGGTCGGAGCATTTCAGGATCGTGTCAGCACGCTCGTAATCGGCACGCGTCACCTGCGAAGCGGCACTTTCCGCACCGAATGCCATAGTTAGCAGACACAAAAGAGAACATAAAAACATTGGTTTCATAATAATCTATGATTTAATTTTTAATTTTCAATTTTCAATTTCCCAACCACCAGTCGATCATCTTCCGTGCCAAGCTCAGCTTGTGCGGTATTTCCGGCAGGTTATCTTTCGAGAAGAAGGAACCGGAACTCAACTCTTCGTCCTGCAATTTGATCTCCCCGCTGACATAATCGGCTATAAAACCGATCATCAGGTTGCTCGGATACGGCCACGGCTGGTTGCCAAAATAAGTGATATTCCTGATCGTCAATCCTGTTTCCTCCCACACTTCACGTTCCACGCATTGTTCCAACGTCTCCCCCGTTTCCAGGAAGCCGGCCACAAGCCCATGAAACGTTCCCCGGAAGTTACGCGCATGCACCAACAGGATTTCCTCACCTTTCCGGATCAAGACCAGTACGGCAGGCGATACCGACGGGAACATCTCATTGCCGCAATGAGGGCATTTCTTCATGATCGGCCCTTTCAGTTCCGTCGGCGTCCCGCAGACAGGACAAAACCGGCTGTGTTGATCCCAATAGACAATCTCATACGCTTTCCCCGCCTGATCATAGGAGTAACGGTCGATATGATCATAGGAAGCGCGGAGTCCCATAGGCATGAAAACATCCGTCTCTTCCAGGGGCGCATCGGTAAAAGCCGCCATCGCCATTGTCCCGTCCTGCATCTCGACCGGAAGCGAGCGGGCAACCGTCACAGGCGCTTCGTCCGTACAAGGGATTACATAGCCTTCAGCTTTCTTTTGCAGTAGAAGTTGGTCATTGTAGAAGACGTACCAATACAAAGACGCGTTATTTGTCTTTTCCATATATCTGATTCTTTAGAACACCACAAACATACGGAAAAAATGGAATTATCCTCGCACTTGCAATATATATAGTGACGCATAAAACATGAAGAGGTATGGTTATAATAACCAATTAAGAACTTATACTATATGAATTAAGAAGAAGTACCGTATTATTTAGCCCTTTTCCTTCTACTTATAAGTTGTCCGCTTGGCGGCGAACGATCGTTCTCTTGCAAGCGGACAACCGTTCGCCGCCAAGCGAACGATTTATGGGTTAAGATAAGCGTGCTAATATATACAGAAGAACGGGGTAAAAGATACAGATGCTTATGATAAACCGTGCGCATCCGAACTCCTTTTGTGCGTATATGCACGATCATCAAACCCGGCACAACAGATAACATCTTATCTACAAGTTTTTTACGATTATGGCACGACTTTTGTCACATTTCTCGTAAACAAATCAGTTAAAGACCATGATTAAAACAGTTGCATTAGAAAAGATCTTCCGCACGGAAGAGGTAGAGACGTTGGCTCTTAATAAAGTAAGCATAGAGGTGAAGGAAGGGGAATTCGTAGCCATTATGGGCCCTTCCGGTTGTGGAAAATCAACGTTGTTGAATATCTTAGGATTGCTCGACAACCCGACCAGCGGAGAATATTACCTGAACGGGATCGAAGTATCCCGATATACGGAAGCCCAGCGGACGAAACTGCGCAAAGGGATTATCGGGTTCGTCTTCCAAAGTTTCAATCTGATCGACGAGTTGAATGTATACGAGAATATAGAACTTCCTTTGCTCTACATGGGTGTATCGGCTGCCGAGCGAAAGAAAAAGGTACAGGAAGCAATGGAACGGATGGCGATCGTGCACCGCGAAAAGCATTTCCCGCAGCAGTTGTCCGGCGGCCAGCAACAGCGTGTCGCCATTGCCCGCGCCGTAGTGGCCAACCCGAAGCTGATCCTCGCCGACGAACCGACCGGTAACCTGGACAGTAAAAACGGACAGGAAGTGATGAACCTGCTCAGCGAACTGAACAAGGAAGGGACGACGATCGTCATGGTGACGCACAGCCAGCACGATGCCGGGTTTGCCTCCCGCACCATCAACCTGTTCGACGGACAGGTGGTAACGGAGACGTTGATCTAAGTCTTAAATGTTATAAAAGGGAAAGAATGGGCCGTAACGTATCAAGATATGTTACGGCTTACGAAATTATCGTACCCCGCATGATTCCAAATCAAATAAACTTGTATATTGCCGGCACTAATCATAAATCGAATTGCTTATGAAGACACTTGCATGGTTGTTTGGAATCTTTGTCTGCGCTTCTTCCGCTTACGGGCAAAAGACCGTTACGATCGAAGGAGACATACGGAATATGCCGGATACCGTCAGATTTTTTTGCGCAGAGATGAAAGGAAACGGGATGGATGTACGACCGGAAGATCAGGAAAAAATGGTGAACGGTAAATTCAAATTCACCAGGGAAGCCGACAGGACGACCAAGATGTACATATCCCTCAACAACACCGGCTACACCGTATGGGTGAAGCCCGGAGCGAACATCAAAATCACCGGAGAAGCCCCTTATGTGCAGAACTGGCTGGCGGAAAGCGACATTCCAATCCCCGAACAAGTCGAACTGAACCGCTTCCGGGAGGCTACACGGGAGGAAAACATACGCATCCACGACTTAACGGCAGAGTGTATGAAACTGCTCCCCAAGATCAGAGCGAAAGATTCGGTCGCCAAACAGAAATTTGCTTCGATCAGGCAGACGGTGAACAGCATACATGACGAGATTATCCTGCAAAAAGAGTTGCTGCTCATGCTGGACTATCCGATTACCGATGCCGGTCTGGAAGAACTGAGAGACGCTGCCAAGAGTTGCCAAGCGGGAAAGTTGAAGGATAAAGCGTTAGTCGTATCTGTCTACAGCAAGCTGACGGACGAACAAAGACAATCCCGGTTGGGGGAAGAGATAACTTCCTTGTTGTCTATCTCCTCGACAGTTCAGGAAGGAGACAAGATCGCGGATGTCGAACTGAAAGACATCAAAGGGAACATCCACCATCTTTCCGACTATAAAGGGAAATACATCATCCTTGATTTCTGGAGCCGATACTGTGGCCCTTGCCTCGATGCGTTTCCTTTACTAAAGGAAATTGCGGAAAAATATAAAGAGAAAATTGTCGTTATCAGCCTGTCTGTAGATCCAGAAGCGGTTTGGAAAAAGACAGAAGTCAAAGAATCGGCAGACAACTGGCTGCAACTGTCCGATGGACTGGGCATGAGTGGCATAGCGGCTCATTACGGGGTACATGCGCTTCCTTCGTTTATCTATATTTCACCGGAAAGCACCGTCCTGAAAGCCGGACAAGGGTATAAATTCTTGTCGGAAGATATCCGTACATTTATAAAAGACAAATAACCTAATTCAAATGAATATGAAACACGGACTTTACTTATTTA
>ERZ773110.1126-NODE-1126-length-22731-cov-21.780605_pt1 | contig 22731 bp, 15 predicted proteins | sample MGYA00580568_ERZ773110 | MGnify/ENA primary metagenome ERZ773110 (study PRJEB29015, sample SAMEA2737870) | human gut metagenome | biome: human gut; feature: human-associated habitat; material: faeces | place: China | collected 2012 ... | reverse complement strand
CTGACCTTGACAGCCATCTTTGGTCCGAGTGGCGAGAGTCGAACTCACGGCCTCTTGAACCCCATTCAAGCGCGCTACCAAACTGCGCTACACCCGGTCAACCGGGCTGTCTCGAATCAGCTTGATTATTATAACTGACTGCACCGAGAATGTCAATAGAAATGTACGAATTTTATAAATATATTTTGCTTTATGACTGATAAAAGAAGGAAAGAAGGGATAAATCATGCCGAATAGCCTGGAATTGAACGTCTCCCCTGCGCTGTTGCACACCTTTGCCAACCATCCGTTCCATGTCCGCAAGGATATGGAGATGAACGAGCTGGTGGACAGCATCCGGGAAAGCGGTGTTATTGTTCCGCTGATCGTGCGCACGAGGCCCGAGGGCGGCTATGAGATTATCAGCGGACACCGCCGCTGCGAGGCCTGCCGGGAGCTGGGCATTGAGAAGGTGCCGGTCCGCGTGCAGGAGCTGACGGATGATGAAGCTACCATTTTAATGGTGAACAGCAATATTCAAAGGGAGCATGTGCTGCCGAGTGAGAAGGCGTTTGCGTACAGGATGAAACTGGAAGCAATTAAGCATCAGGGCCGAGCAACTTCGGGCCAAGTTGGCCCGAAGTTGTCTCAACGTTCAAATATAATCGTAGCTACGCAAAATGGAGAAAGCGTCAAGCAGATTCAGCGTTACATCCGCCTGACCTACCTCATCTCCCCCATTCTGCAAATGGTTGACGAAGCCCGCATAGCATTCAACCCCGCGGTAGAGATTTCCTACATGACGCCCGAGCACCAACGGTGGCTGCAGGCCGAGATGGAGCTTTGCGAGGCCACGCCTTCTCTGGTTCAGTCCCGCCGCCTCAAAGAGATGAGCCAGAGCGGCACACTGACGGAGCACTACCTGCATACCCTGCTCACCGAGCAGAAGCCCAATCAACGTCAGAAGTTTTTCTTAAATCAATCCGACGTGCAGCGGTTCTTCCCTCCCGGCTATACGCCCGAGCAGATGCAGAACACGATTTTTTCTCTGCTGAAAACCTGGGGCCATGCCCACGAGCATACCCAGAGCCAGCAGGAACTGGAACGGTAAAATGCCACACACAACCTTATTTATAAGGCCCGGTTAGGATACCAAAAGCACGGTATTCTGTCAGGCTTATTCGAGTGCGCGCTTTTTGGAGAAGCATCCATGCAATTTGACTACTTTTACGGCAGTCAGGCCGAGCAGTTCTCATTCTATCGCATCCCCAAGGTGCTGTTCACCGACCCGCAGTTCAAACCTCTATCCACTGATGCAAAGGTCCTGTACGGTATCCTGCTGGACCGCATGAGCCTGTCGGTCAAGAATCACTGGCTGGATGAACAGAGCCGGGTCTACATCATCTTCACCACCGAGGAAATCATGGAGGCCCTGAGTTGTGCCAACCAGAAGGCCTGCCGCCTGATGCTCGAGCTGGAAAAGGATGCAGGTCTGATTGAGCGCAAGCGCCAGGGACTGGGAAAGCCCAGCTTGATTTATGTAAAAAACTTTGCTGTTTCGTCATAAATCAAGAAATGTGAAAATCACATTTCTTGAAGTGTGATTTTCACACTTCTGGAGATGTGATTATCACATGCAAATAAGACTGATAGTAATTAGACTGATTAGAACGATACAGAAAACAGATTGAAAAACAGAATACGGGGTGTAGAGTATGGCTGGGGTGACGAAGGAAGAAATCACACGGGCGAAGGAACTAGACCTGCTGACCTACTTCAAACTCGTTGAGCCAGGCAACCTGAAGCTCGTGGGCAAGGAATACCGCCACAAGGTACACAGTTCGCTGACGATCAGCAAAGACAGCCTTTGGTGCTGGCACTGCATTGGCCTGCGCGGGCGCACGGCGCTGAAGTATCTGATCGACGTCGAGAAGGTTCCCTATGTTGAGGCCGTGCGGGAGATCAACCGCATCCAAGGCGGCGTGGTTCATTCTTCCCAACCTGTAAGCCTGCCGCAGCCACGCGCCGAACCGGAAGCGCCGCGAGATTTCAAGTTGCCCAAGCCAGACGCAAACAGTTATGCAGCTATGGCGTATCTACGCGGGCGCTGTATCCACCCCAATGTGCTGGCGTTCTGCCGCAAGGAGGGCATTTTGTACCAGACCAGCTTCAAAAATCACCCGAACTGCGTATTTGTTGGACGTGATGGTGAGGGTGTTGCGCAAGGCGGCAGCCTGCGCAGCTGTACGCAGCTGCAATTTCGGCGTGACATTCCCGGAAGCAAGAAAATTTACCCGTTCTACATAACGGCCAGTGCCAACGCTGACACGGTGGAGGTCTACGAAGCGCCCATTGATGCCATGTCCGGTGCGTCACTCAAGCTCATGCAGCACGCGGAGCCGTGGCGCGGTGTCCACTATCTGGCGCTGGGCGGCACAGACTATGCCGCGCTGGATGCGTTTTTGAAGTATTTCCCGGCAGTCCGCAAAATCGTCCTCTGTCTGGACAACGACAATGCAGGGCGGACACGGACGCAGGATATAATTGCACACCTTGCGGGCAGCGGCAAAGCCGTGGAGGACCGCCCGCCGCCGATGGGCAAGGATTACAACGACACGCTGGTGCAGTACATGCAGGAATACCGCGCACACTGCATCAGCATGGATGATATTTTGGAGGAAACAAGATGAAAACAATCGCAATCGCAAATCAGAAGGGCGGTACGGGGAAAACGACCACAACGTATAACCTCGGCATTGCCCTGACCCAGCAGGGCTACCGCGTCCTAATGGTGGACTTTGACCCACAGGGCAATCTTTCCTGCTACTGCGGTATCCCACCGGAAAAGGACCTTGACCAAACCATTACGGAGCTGCTGATGAAGACCTCCTGCGAAAAGCCGATAGAAAATCGGGAGTGTGTCTACCAGACCGGACGCAAGGAGGCTGCCGCACGGGTGGATTTTATCCCGTCCAATCTGCGGCTGGCGGGCTTTGAGCTGGCCATGGGCACTATGATGTGCCGCGAGGTGCTTCTGAAATCCTGCCTGGAGCAGTACAACAATCAGTACGACTACTGTTTGATCGACTGTTCCCCCTCTGTTGGCCTGCTGCTGACCAATGCGCTGGCCGCCGCCAATGAGATTATTATCCCGATGCAGGCACAGCCATTCTCCGTTGTGGGCATGTCGCAGCTGACGTCCTCTATTGCGAATGTGCAGCGTAAAATCAACCCCGGACTGCGGGTGAAGGGCATCCTTCTGACGATGACCGAGCACACGAACGTTTCCGACCACTACTGCGGGCAGGTCCGCAGCACCTACGGCAATAAGATTCACGTTTTCACAACGGAGATTCCCAGAAACGTGAAGGTACAGGAGAGCCAGGCCAACGCAGAGCCGACGATTCTGTACGACCCGAAAAGCAACAGTGCAAAGGCCTATATTGAATTTGCGAAGGAGGTATCCGGCTATGGCCGCGAAGAACAAGTTTTTGAACGCGATGAAGATGCCCTCAATCGATGATATGTTTTCCTCGGAGGCTGACAGGCAGCGGGAAAGCGGCGATTTGGTCACAGAGGTGCCGCTTTCCGAGCTGCACCCGTTCGTCGGGCATCCATTTGAGGTGCGTGACGATGAGGATATGCAGAAGCTGGTGGACAGCATTCGGGAGAACGGTGTGCTCACCAACCTGACCGTGCGACGCCGCACCGAGGGCGGGTATGAGATCATCAGTGGACACAGGCGGTTTCATGCTGCGCAGCGGGCAGGGCTGGATAGGGTCAAGGTTCAGGTGCGGGATATTGATGATGACCAGGCGATTATTGACATGGTCGATTCCAATATTCAGAGAGAGCATATCAGCCCTATGGAGAAAGCTAGGGCGTATGCGATGAAAATGGAGGCTATTAGTCATCAAGGTGAGCGCCGAGATGCAACTTCCAACCAAGTTGGTTGGAAGTCAGAAAGCGCATTCGTTGTTGGCCAACAGGCTGGAGATAGCGGAACACAAGTACGACGCTTCATCCGCCTCAACAGTCTCGTCCCCGACCTGCAAAAGAAAGTCGACAACGGCAGCCTGAAGTTCAACCCCGCGGTTGAGCTTTCCTACCTTTCCCTCACCGAGCAGAATGATTTCCTCGATTACATTGAATCCCAGTCCTGCTCACCCTCGCTGTCGCAGGCACAGAAACTAAAAGCCGCCAGCAAGGAAGGTGCGCTGAATCACGGCAAGCTGCTGGAAATCATGGACACCAAAAAGCCCAGTGTACCGCCTCGTGACCCTACGCTGACCATCAGCGTCAGCAAAATTGCCCGCTACTTCCCCACCGGCTACACACAAGAACAGATGCTAGGAATCATCATGCAGCTTCTGGAACGAAACTCCCGCCATCTTATGCCGGAAAAACAACCCAGTCTGGAGCGTTGAAATGGCAGAGTATAGATATTACCTGATTCCCGATTTTATGTCGCACGTCTTTCCGCAGCAGTTTGAAGAACAAGCTCCCACGGAGTTCTTTTCAAATACTGCTGATTTGATGAAGCGCTACAAGCAGTTGAGAGAAATGCCCTACAACAACGAGTACACCTGGAACGAGCGCACCAATCTTCCCTACCCGCGCCTGACTGTTGGAATTGACCGCCGTGACCCGGATGGTGCAGTAACCATCATGCAGGTGCGTAACGGTATCAACTACTTGTGTGATGATTACCGCGGCCCCTTTGCAGACCGCAATGACAAGCAGTTCATTGAAATGGCAAAGCAGCTTGTGACGGCAGTTGGCGTAGATCGTATCCGGCCTCACTACTACACGGAAGAAAATGGTCACACAAAGGTACATGTTGGTAAAGACATCCACATAACCGAGTGGGCCAATGCACCGGATCTTTGCAGCGCACTTCGATTTTCACGTTTTCTGAACCGTGATGGGCAGCAGCTGTTTCAGGTGCGCAACGGTCAGCGCATTATTGAAAACTACGCGGATGGTTCACAGCTGGTGAAAGATGTGCAGACAGTTGACGATACACACTTTTACGTAGGTAGTCGTTTCTGCCACATCCAGCAGTATGCAAGTCAATGCTTCAAAAGAGGCTGTTATGTTGAACCGGAGCATCCGCAGCCAGGCGACAAGTTGGACAGACTGCTGATATATCAAATTCCACATTACACTTGCGAATATCGCTTTACGGATTATGACTACGCCCAAAGCAAGCTGAAGGCCACCGATTACCGCTGTGCCTATGTGGCCAACATGCCCCGGGACTACACACCGGACAAGTGCTTCCGGGATTTCAATTATGATGACCGTCCCTGCGCCAACAGTATGCCGTCTTTGTCCGTCAGTGATCTGATCGTCATGGATCGTGGCGACAAGGCCGAAGCCCTGTATGTGGATGCAGTTGGCTTCAAGGATGTAAGCCGACTGTTGCCGGAGCTTCATGATATGGAAGTTGAGCGACAGGAGCACAATTTAGATGAATTAGAAAGGTAGGTGTCAAGATGCCGAAACCGCAGGATATATTTCAGCTGGCCCGGCAGGAGGCCGTGCGGGTCACAGCATCGCCGCAGGCGTGGCAGAGCTTTTTGTACACTGCCGCCCACAACTATCACACCACCTATCTGAACCAACTGCTGATTCACGCCCAGCGGCCCGACGCCGCAGCCTGTGCCAGCATGGAATACTGGAATACGAAGGCGAACCGGCTGGTCATGCGCGGCAGCAGATGCATTACCGTGCTGCAGCGCCGACAGGGCGTGGCGGTGACAAAGTCGGTCTTTGCCATCGACGATACCACACTTTTGAGCCAGACACGCACCGGCGGGCCGTGGGAGGTCACGGACACAACGCGCCCGCTGCTTCTGCAAGATAAATCTGATGACTGGCTGACGGCGCTGGCACAGGATGGCGTCTCCAACGATGCAGATCGTGCCCGCCGCATGCTGGAACGCAATGTGGCGGACAGTACGCTGCAATGGGCGCAGCCTGACGAGCAAATGTCGCTTCTGCAGGAACTAGTCTCACAAAGCGCTGTCTATATGGCGCAGTTGCGGTTGGGGCTGCCGATGCGGGACGAGGATTATCCGGCATTTCAAAGTGTCAGCCAGTTCGACACCTATCAGATTTCACTCTGCTTGGGTGGCTATGTACAGGCAGCCGCGAAGCCGATGCTAGATGCCATTGGGCGCGAGGCGCTGCGACTAAACCGTGACAGCATTGCAATACCGCACGAACCAGTTCATAATGAAAGCACACGAACACAACTGAACAGCCGAGAGGAGGCCGTTACTTATGACGTACACGAAGAACCGCGAAGGCTACCTGATTCCGAGCCTTTCCCTGCCGAACCAGCCGAACCCCTACCTGAACCGCTACGCGAGGCTGCGTCTGAAATATCTGGAGCAGAACGAGCCGACGCTCTGCGACCAACTGATGCTGGAGGGCACGCTGCTGACGAGCTGCAATCGAATCGGACGGACAGCACAGCAGATGGTGGACAAGACCCTGCGCGAGCTGATGCAGACCACCCCGATGCCGGACCGCAGGACGAACCCGCTGGGCTGGACGCAGATGGCCAACAGCCTGAAAAAGCAGGCGGAGGAGACAATCCTTCCGATACTGTACGAAGTTTAACCGAAACACCCGCAAAGGCGGAGAGCGAGCAAGCGCTCTCCGCTTTTGCTTTGCCTGAATTTCCGCCCACGCTCCTGCCGCAGCTGCTGGCTATGGAGACTTCTTCCCGAGCATACAACGCCGAATATCTTACCTTTTATAATAAGAATCCCCTGCTCATTGACCGGCTGCGCTTTGTGCGGGAAAGCTACAAGGATATTTTCACAGAACTTCTGCTTGCTGATGATACCCGCGTGGGATTTCACAGGCAGGACAATGGCCTGCTTGTCTGGCAGGGTGCGTATCTGACCCGCAGCGCGGAAACGCTGCTGTCGTGGCGCGCCGTGGCCAATGCGCTGAACGACTTGATTGAACAGCATGAGCTGATTGCGACCGTCGACCCGAAGAAACTGCCGCAGGTAGAGGAACAGCTTTCCTTTGAACTGCCTGACGGTTCGCCGCCGAGTGCGGAAAATAACAGATTGGAAAAGGATGATTTTCTCACCCCGGAAAAGCAGGAAAACGTCATTCGCTCTGCCCTGCCTGTTGCAGAGTACAATGCCCCGCAGATGGATGACGGCAGCGTTATCACGGACGAGGAAATCAACCTGGCTCTGGCAGTGGGCAGCAATTTTGAGAACAGCAAATTCCGCATTTATCAGCAGCTCACTACCACGCAGGGCGACCACGCTGCTTTTTTGAAGAAGGAATACGGCAGCGGTGGTCGGTCATGGGATTATCAAAGCGGTGCTCATGGCTGGGTGGACCACGGTCCTGCCGGACTGAAGCTGATTTTGACAAATGAGGAAGGCCGCTTTGAGCGCAGGCTGCCATGGCGGGCTGCAGCCAAGCGCATTGCCTATCTAATCGAGATGCAGCGCTTTCTGACGCCGCAGGAGCTGGAACAGTATCCCGCATGGGCTGCCGAGCAGCGTGAAGTTGCCAGTGTGGCGCGCGATGAGCCCAGTACCGTGCCGGAAAACAGGCCCACTTGCGCCGAGGGCAGCGTTGTCTACTTGGAGGATGACCACCGATTCACCGTGGAGCGCATCGGGCAGTTTGACGTGCATCTGCGGGACGAGGAAGTACCCTTGTTTGGGCGCGCCATCAGCCGGGAGGAGTTTCAGCGGCAGTTGGACGCTAACCCGCGCAACGGCGGTATGATGCTCTCCGAGCAGCAGCACGAAGCCCTTGTGCAAGCGCAGACGGAACAGGCGCTATCCTACATTGAGGATTATCTCAAGGACGAATTTGAGATCACCGAGCCGGACTTTTCGGACCTGACACGAATCGATTTGGGCTATACCACTACCGAGGATGAGAAACACGTCATTCAGGTGTATGCCGACTTGGAGCACTGCACTGTCACCAAGCTGGTGGACGATACTCTCTACGCGCAGGAACGGTATGGCTCGCTCGATGATCTGAACCAGACGGTGCTCTCCAATCTCGATTTTGACAGCCTCATGGAAATAGACCTCGACGAGGCGGAAGAACACGAGCCGCAGGAAAACGCCCTTCCTTCCGACGAGTCCGCCGCGCAAGCCCCAACTAACTACCTTGCACCCTATGAGCCGGAGATTCCCACAGGAGCTAAGGCCAAGTTTGCTGCGAACCTAAATGCAATTCGGACACTCAAGCAAATCGAGCAGCGCGGCACACCGGCCACAGAGGCCGAGCAGGATGTTCTGGCCGGGTATCTCGGGTGGGGCGGTCTGGCCGATGCCTTTGACCCCAACAAGAACAGCTGGCACAGCGAATATGAGCAGCTAAAGGATTTGCTGACGCCGGAGGAATACGCCGCCGCACAGGAATCTACGCTGACGGCGTTTTATACCCCGCCTGCCGTCATCCATGCCATGTACCGCGCGCTGACCCGCATGGGCTGCGTGGGCGGCAATGTGCTGGAGCCCAGCATGGGTGTGGGCGCATTCTTTGGGCACCGCAGCGGCAGCTTTGATACGAACAATGCAAAGCTCTACGGCGTCGAGCTGGACAGTGTATCGGGCCGCATCGCGCAGCAGTTATACCAGAAAGCAAAAATTCAAATCTGCGGCTACGAAAAGGCCGACCTGCCGGACAGCTTCTTTGATTTGGCTATCGGCAATGTGCCATTTGGGCAGTATCAGGTTACGGACCGTCAGTACGACAAACTGCACTTTCAAGTCCACGATTATTTTCTTGCCAAAACCGTAGATAAACTCCGCGTCGGCGGCATAATGGCGTTTATAACGACCTCCGGCACGATGGATAAGAAATTCGAAAGCGTGCGCCGGTATCTGGCTGCCCGCTGTGATTTGATCGGCGCGGTCCGGCTGCCCAACAATACCTTTACCGCGCAGGCAGGTACAACCGTCACCTCGGACATTCTATTTTTGCAAAAGCGTGGGCGGGTCTTGGAGCAGGACGCGCCGTGGATTCATGTGGGCGAGACTGCCGATGGCATTCCGCTGAACCGGTATTTCATCGACCATCCCGAGATGATCTGCGGCGAGATGCAGTTGGTCAGCGGCCCCTACGGGCAGCGCCCCACCTGCGCACCGCTGGAAAATGGAACATCACTGGAAGTTCAGCTTGACGCGGCCCTTGCCAATTTGCAGGCCGAGTACACGCTGGCAGATGACCGGGAGGACGCGCAGGAGGAAAGCGACACGCTCGACGCTGACCCAGACACGCGAAATTTCAGTTATGTTGTTAAAGACGACACAGTTTATTACCGCGAAAATTCCAAAATGCGTGCTGTGAAGGCCAGCACCACCGCGCTTACCCGCATCAAGGCGCTGGTTCCTCTGCGGGATACCTGCCGGGAGCTGATTCGGGCGCAGCTGGACAATCTGCCCGATGAAACAATTGCCGCTTTGCAAGCGCAGCTGACCGCCCAGTATGATTCCTACCACGATACGTATGGGCTAATCAACAGCCGCGGCACAGCTTCGGCGTTCCGTGAGGATTCCGGGTATTTCCTGCTCTGCCCGCTGGAGGATATCGACAGCGAGGGCCATTACAGGGGCAAGACGGATATGTTCACGAAGCGGACCATCCGCCCGGCCCAGGTGGTGGACCATGTGGACACCGCCGATGAAGCGCTGGTGCTGAGCCTGACCGAGAAGGGTCGCGTGGACCTTGCCTACATGGCGCAGGTCACGGGAAAAGCGCAGGACGAAATCATCCGCGATTTGACCGGCGTTATCTTCCGTGACCCGGAGCAATCCGAGCCGGTCTATCTGCCGGCAGATGAATACCTTTCCGGCAATGTGCGGCAAAAGCTTACCGTTGCCCGGCTGGCCGCTGGGTCCGACCCGGACTATCAGGTCAATGTGAAGGCGCTGGAGCAGGTACAGCCGAAGGACCTCGACGCTAGTGAGATTGCTGTGCGGCTGGGTGCTACCTGGATACCGCCTGAATACATTCAGGATTTTCTCATGGAGCTTTTGGAGCCGCCGTTGTCCACGCGCCTTTCCGTGAAGGTGCTGTTTGCGTCGTTCACCGGTGAGTGGAATATCACGAACAAGCGCTACGGCAACGGCAGCATCAAGGCAACCGTCACCTACGGCACGAACCGCAAGAATGCCTATGAAATCACAGAGGCTGCGCTGAACTTGCGGCCTGTGCAGGTGTTTGATACAGTTACCGACGCAGAGGGAAACAAAAAAAGCGTGCTGAACCACGCCGCCACCGAGGCTGCCTATGCAAAGCAATGCTTGATAAAAGACAAGTTTGAAGAATGGATTTTCAAGGAGCCGCAGCGGCGGCAAGCGCTGGTAAGCCTGTACAACAGCAAATTCAACTGCATCCGTCCGCGGGAATATGACGGCAGCAACCTGCGCTTTCCCGGCATGAATCCTGAAATTACGCTGCGTCCACACCAGCGCAATGCCATTGCCCATGTGCTGTACGGCAACAACGTACTGCTGGCACATGAGGTAGGGGCTGGGAAGACGTTCGAGATGGTCGCCAGCGCTATGGAGAAGAAGCGCCTGGGTCTTTGCAATAAAACCTTGATCGTAGTACCCAACCATTTGACCGAGCAGATGGCGTCCGAAGCGCTGCTGCTCTACCCCAACGCGGAAATTCTGGTAGCGCGCAAAACGGATTTCGAAAAGGCCAATCGCAAAAAATTTTGTGCCCGCATTGCTACCGGCAACTTTGACATCATCGTGATTGGGCACAGTCAGTTTGAAAAGATACCGCTTTCCGATGAACGGCAGAAAATGTACCTGCAAAAGCAGATCGACGATGTAGTGGCACAGTCAGCTGCATTGAAGGCTCAGCGCGCCGAGAATTTTACCATCAAGCAGATTGAGCGCATGAAAAAGCAGCTGCAACGGAAGCTGGACAAGCTCAACGACCAGAGCCGCAAGGATGACGTCATCACCTTTGAGGAGCTGGGCGTGGACAGTCTGATGGTGGACGAGGCGCATTATTTCAAAAATGCAATGGTCACCACCAAGATGACACGCGTGGCCGGTATCTCACAGACCGAAAGCAAAAAGGCCAGCGACATGTATATGAAGTGCATGTACATGGACGAGCTGACCGGCGGGCACGGCATTGTGTTTGCCACCGGCACACCGATTTCCAACTCGATGACCGAGATGTACATCATGATGAGGTATCTGCAATACGGGCTTTTGGAGCAGGAAGGCCTGTTGAACTTTGATGCGTGGGCCTCTACGTTTGGCGAGAGCGTTACCGCGATTGAGCTGGCCCCCGAGGGAAACGGCTACCGTTCCAAAACACGGTTTGCAAAGTTTTACAATCTGCCCGAGCTTATGAATATGTTCAAACAGTGTGCCGACATTCAGACTGCCGATATGCTGAAACTGCCGGTCCCCGAAATCACAGGCGGCAAGCCCACGATTGTAAAGCTGCCGCCCAGTGAGCTGCAGCGTCAGATGGTAGCGGCACTGGGTGAGCGGGCCGAAGCAGTGCGCAATCGCCTGGTTGCCCCGAATGAGGACAACATGCTGCGCATTACGAACGATGGCCGCAAACTGGCGCTGGATCAGCGGTTGATGAATCCACTTCTGCCCGCTGACCCCGACAGCAAGGCGAATGCCTGCGCGGAGCGGGTCTTTACCATTTGGAAAAAGACAAAGGCGCAGCGCTCCACGCAGATGATTTTCTGCGATTTGAGCACGCCCCGCGCGGACGGCTTTGATGTGTACAACGATATTCGGGACAAGCTGGTGGCGCGTGGCATTCCCAAAGAGGAGGTACAGTTCATCCATGATGCCGATACGGAAGCTAAGAAGGCTGAGCTGTTCGGCAAAGTCCGCAGCGGTGCGGTTCGCGTGCTGATGGGCAGCACCCAGAAGATGGGCGCTGGCACCAACGTACAGACGCGGCTGTGTGCACTCCATCACCTTGATTGCCCATGGCGGCCAGCCGATATTGCCCAGCGCAATGGACGCATGGTGCGGCAGGGTAACATGAACAAAGAGGTTTCTATCTTTATTTATATAACCGAAGCCACATTTGACGCCTACAGCTATCAGTTGGTCGAAAACAAACAGAAGTTTATTTCGCAAATCATGACGTCGAAATCCCCTGCCCGAAGCTGTGAGGATTTAGACGAGGCTGCGCTCTCCTACGCTGAGGTAAAGGCGCTGGCTGCCGGAAACCCGATGATCAAAGAAAAGATGGACCTTGATATTCAGGTTGCGCGGCTTCGCACGCTGAAGGCCGCCTACAACAGCCAGCACTACCGACTGGAGGACGCCGTGACCGGCATCTTTCTGCGAGAGATCCGCGGCACCGAATGCCGGATTCAGGCGTTTGAGAAGGATATGCAGACCGCCAAGGACAGTCAGAGCTATGACAAGGACGGCAAGCTGGTTTTCAGCATTGAGCTGGACGGCACGTCCTACGACAAGCGCGAGGATGCCGGTAAGGCACTGCTCGGGCTGGTGGGTGCTGCCGTGCGGGCCGACCATCATGTTTTGGTGGGGCACTATGCGGGCTTTGAAGTCACGGTTGCCTATGTGCCGCTTTCCAAGGTGTTTGTGGCACATCTGGTCGGGCAGGCCACCCATACCACGGAGCTTGGCAGCGACGCTGCCGGCAATATGGTCCGCCTGCAAAACGTTGTTGCTGCCCTGCCGCAGGAGGTCAGCGGTCTGCGCAACAATCTACAGCAGCTGCGCGTCCAGTTGGACAGCGCCAAAGAGGAACTGCAGCAGCCTTTTCTGCAGGAACAGGAGCTTAACGACAAGAGTGCGCGCCTGGCCGAGCTGGATGCCCTTCTGAATGTGGGCAATGATGCCCCGGTTTTGGAGGGTGAGGCCGAGGTCGTAAACGAGGACGATTCTGTGCGAACGCCTAGAGAGGAAAACGAACTGGAACGCTGAAATCGACAGCCTTGCATTATTTCGCAGACCATGTATCATAGAGGTAGGAGGTGGCCATTATGCCCATTCAACGTAAAAATCTGTTCCTTACCTGGGGTATCCGCATTAGTCTCGTGCCTGTCATTCTGGTGCTTCTTGCACTGGGCCTGATTGCAATCGTGCTGTTTGCTATCTGCGGAGTTTGCGGCAGGTTTTTGGCGGCACTGGGCGGTCTGGCTGCTCTGTTGGCGCTATTCGATAAGTGCTACCAAGAGGCGGCAGTATCCGCCATCGTGGCATTCTTGCTCAGTCCTTACGGCGCGCCGCAGGTGCTGTTCTGGCTGGGCAGAAAGCTGCTCGAGTTTGCTGGTAGTCTGTATGATTTATACTACTGATTGGAGAAATTTATAATATGAAAAAATGTCTGTTATCCATTCTTTTAGCTACGGTGTTCCTCTGCGCCTGCGCACAGCAGACCGATAACACTTTGCAAACGCCGGAAAGCAGTACGCTGGTAGAACTTACCGGTGCTACTGAAGAGACTGACGTTGAAACACCTGCGCCGCTTGCCACGGAAAGCCCGGCACCTGCGCCTACACAGACTCCAGAACCGACTGCCACACCGGCACCGACTGAAATTCCCATACCGGAGCCTACTGCAGCGCCTACCGAAGCGCCCGCTACGGAACCCGCTGCCGCGGAGAGTCAGCCTGCACAGGTCAGCATGAGCTACGGTGCTGTCCCCTTTGACCTGGCGGCGGGCAGTGAGGAATGGTGGAGCATCGACAGCTCGGACAGTGCCTACTGGGCTGTGCAGGAGAATATCAACGCCATGCGCGCCGCGGCGGGGCTGTCCCCGCTGACGATGGACAGTGGCCTGAGTGCTGCTGCCGATACACGCTGCGAGAGCTTTGTGGCAGGTGGGCCGTTCGACCACAGCGGCATGACGACCCGCAGCGAGATCTGCGCTGCAGGTCCGATTGGCTCTGCCAGCAGCGTTTGCACCTACTGGCAGGGCAGCCCTGCCCACTATGCCAATATTATGGAGCCCAGCTTCACCAGCATGGGCGTGGGCTGCTGGTTTTGCAGCACTGCCGAGGGACAGTACACCTACTGGACCGTAACCTTTCAGTGATTGGAGAATGGATATGAAAAAGCAAAACTCCCTGTATCGGATGACTACATCCGAAATGCAGATCATGACCTACCTTTGGAATTCCAAGGAGCCTGCTATCGCCAGCCAGATCGTTTCCGATTTGATCCCGACCCAGAACTGCACCTGGAAGCCGCGTTCTGTCTTTACCATCCTGAAGAGTCTTTCAGAGAAAGACCTGATCCACGATGTTGGGTACGTGAGAACCGGCAAGACCTACTCCCGCAAATTTGCTCCCAAAGTGAGCCGCGCAGAATACCTGGCCATGCAGGTCATGAACGAGCTGCCGGACCAGGAGCTGCCGGAATTTTTGGAGTTCTTTCAGGGGAAGGTCGGTTGAGCATTACAGGTAAATCAAACTCTCAAGTGTCTGCTGTTTTTTCGGCAGGCACTTTTTTATATAGATAAAATTCAACAGTAGAAGGAAGTATGTTCAATGAATCACAAATTTGAGCTCAAGCAGCGCGTAGCGGCCTTGTGTATGGCGGCTATGATGTGCTGCTCCCTGTTCCCAGCTGGGGCGTTTGCGGAGGCTCCGAGGGCTGATGCAGACGGTACGTTCATCATGGAGCAGGACAAAGAGGCCGTCACAGATGACAGCCATCAGACCGAGGCAAGCGACCCGGACCCGGGTGAAGAAAGCACGCCCAAAAGCAGCGAAGCTGCCGCAACATCCCAAAGCGCCGACGAGGATGCGTCGGTGGAGACATCCACTGACTACACCTTCGACGGCGCTGTTTTGTACACAGACTTACCGGATGCACCGACTGGTTCCTATATGGGCAGTCAGGGACTGCCCGTTGCCACGGGTGAAACAAAAATCGGCATTTCGGCCTGGCCGAATGACCAGTTGGAAGAAAGCACAGACAGTTACCTGAGTGCGGACACCCTGAACAGCGACGACCTGACGATGATGGCTCCGTTGCTGGAGGGCACCGACTATGCCGTTGCGCCCATTCTGGCACAGGTAGAATACCCTGCGGACGGCAGCAGTCTGGATGTGGTGCTTCCCAACGAAGTGACGGTGCTGGACTTCTACGGTGCCCCCGCCGATGAAGCCGCACGCAGTAGCCTTGTGCATAGCGAGTATACCGAAACGTCCGCCGCGGTCATGGGGCTGTATGTGCAGGCGGATGCAGATTTTTCCGCGCAGCTTGTTTACACTGTCCCGGATGGCAGCACGCTGACGAAAGCGCTGCACGTTGTAATTGACCGCAGCCGCACCATGGCCACACCGTTCGCAGAAGCTACAGACGTCGCCGCCTACGCCGAGCGCCCCACGCCTGCCGTTACCAGCGGCAAAATCACCAAGGTCGAGAAGGTCAACGGCACATGGCTGATCTGGTTCAATGGCGAGGAAGCCTACTGCTGCACCCACGGTGCCAACGGCCAGCCCAAAGGCTGTCCGCCGTACACTTATACGAACACTTCTCTGGTCAGCGCGGATCAGTGCATTCCCGGTGACCACTACGGCAACCAGTACCGCATCTGGGGCGGTCTGGATCAGCTGTCTATGGAATTGCTGCCCGATGCGCCCGTCGCTTTTTCTGCAGAAGATGCTGAAAGAATCTCTCTTTTGGATTTCTGCTACACGATTTACGATGACACCCAGTTGTGGCTGATTGAAAATTATCCCGAGAGCACTGCTGCAAAAATCTATCTGGAATCCGCGCAGGCCCTGCTGGACGGCGCTGTTGCCTATGCAAAGCCCCGCGGCTACTACACCTACATTTATACCCCTGCGCGCAGCGGTTGGCAGACCGTTGCCCTGATTGGCCCTGAAATCAGTGAGGAGGAAACTGAAGAGCCGAAGCCTGTCGTACAGGAGTACTATGCCAATTGGGAAGCCCCTGCACAGACTGCCAGCGGCACCGTGGATCTGACCTATGGTATCACCACAGATAAGATCCAGCTGAAAACGCTGGAAAAGGTGGACGGTGCGACCATTGAAATCGAGCCAATCACCAAGTCTGGAACAATTGACGGCGGCAGCTGGAGCATCTCCCCTGCCGGTGTGCAGACCGTCACTACAGGCGGCCACACCAACGACAGCAATTACCAGATTAACGGCGGTGCAGCATCTGCCAGCTGGTCTGTGCATTACACTGTATCCAAGACCGTAGATGGCCGCAGTGGCAGCGTCGGCCCCTACACTACGAAAGAAGCTGCGGACGCTGCCGCCAACAGCGAGCGCGATTCTGCGGTTGCCGCCATTCAGGCAGAAGCACAGAGCGCTGTAAATAATGCTATTGCCAGCGCGCAGGCACAGCTTGCATCTTTGCAGTTCCGTTATGACGAAGTCACCATTCCCTACGGTTTTGAATCCTACTGGGGCAGCAACGGCAGTCACCAGACCATTACGGTACCGGCCAACTCTAACAATGCCTATGAGATGCGCAATGCTGAGTGGTCGCTGCAGATCAACATCAAAAAGACCGACAGCGAGACCGGCAATCAGATTGCAGGTGATGCCCGGTATGAAATCTACCAGTGGGACGTCGTGACCGGCAAATACCAGCCCACGGGCGGCTACAACACCTACAGCGTTCAGCGCCAGGGTGACGGCACCTATGCCGTCATCAACAACGCCGCCTACGCCACAAACGACACGATGCGCCATACACTGTACTACACGCAGCGCAATGAGGGCAGGTTCATCCTTGTGGAGACGAAGGCCCCCGCGGGGTATTTCGGCGACTGGACAGACGTTGACCATCCCGGCACGGCGGGCACGCCGCTGGGCAAGCGCGCCTACTATGTGGAAATTACGGCTGACAACAACAATTTCGTCCTGTGGCTGGGCAATGGTGACTACAATGCCGACATTGCCACTGGCGATAAGGGCGGCACAAAGCTGGTGACCAGCGGCGGCGTAGAAACCACCGTCACCATCTATGACTCCCCCAAGGATGCCTCCCGGAGCTATACCACCGATTCCAGCGGTAAGGCTGCCAATGAGGACAGCTACACCACCACGGCGGCGGACGGCATCATGAAAAATGACCGCACGCTTGGTGAAATCAGCATCTCCAAGGTTGATTTGGATGCACAGCGTTATATTACTGGCGATTCTGCTCACGGCAATGCCGTGCTGGACGGCGCAGTGTACGACCTGTACGCCGCCGAGGATATTACCCACCCTGATGGTGTGACCGGCGTTGTGGATTATTCCAAAATCGTAGATGCCAACGGCAATCCCCTCTGGCACACTACGATTCGTGACAATAGCGGGCAGTGGATCAGCGATTATCTGCCCGTGCTGAAAAAGGACAATCTCGTAGCCAGTGCCAAAATCGAGGACGGTTGGCTGACCTTCTCCAACCTGTACCTCGGTAAATATTATGTTGTAGAGCGCTCCACCGGCACGGTCATTCCGCTGCGTGAGGGCGCTCTTGCTGTTTCCGGCACCTATCCTACGGTGGATAGCCGCACCAAGGCAGCTACCGGGCAGGTTGCCGCGCTGGCAGCCAGCAACGGGCAGTATACAGATTGGGTATACAAGAACCAATTCAGCACCATCTCCAAGAGCAAGGCTCTGGACGGCACCTGGACCTACGATGCCTATTACCTGTCCTATGCGCCCGGGTATCTCTGCGACGAGCACAACTACTACATCACGCCCAGCTATGCAGACGAGGGCTGGTATGTGGAGAAAACCACCTTTGCCGGTGATACCGCGGCCTACAACGGCAACTACCACATCCACAAGGACAACAGCCTGACCGAAAGTCAGGATCAGGTTGCCAAGGGCAACGTGGAGATCAGCAAGGTCGTCTCCTCCAGCGGTCAGTCCAATGGGCTGGAGCTGGAAGGCGCAGGCTTCACCTTCTATCTTGTGTCCGACTTGTCCAAGGTCGAGCAGTTTGACCAGACCCGCACCGGAAGCTACACTCTGCAAAGCATTCTGGATGCCTACATCAACAAGGAATACGACAACGAGCACCCCAAGTGGGATTTTTCCGGTGAGACGCAGGCCATTGCCAAGACCTACGAGGTCAACGCCGATGAAATTGCCGCCTACAACAAAACGCTGACTGCGGCGGGCGACAACAAGAACGGCAAAGGCGACGGCTGGCAGCCCACGGGCCGCACCAATGAGTATCAGCTGGCCGAAATCTTCAGCAATGATTCCGGCTGCATCCGTGTGCAGGGCCTGGCATACGGCACCTATCTGGTCGTGGAGACGACCACTCCGCACGATTTGTTCCAGGCGGAGCCGTTCCTGGTCAGTATCGACCCCGAGCAGGACAACAACCCCTGGGGCGCGATGGCCACGCCGAAGGACAGTGTAATGAAAGCATCGAATTCCTATCAGAAATTTACGGTACTGGATGAGGAGATTGAAGTGTATTTAAAAATCACGAAACTCGATACGGAAACCGGCAAACCGGTCCTGCTGCCGAACACCGCCTTCCAGATCTACTGGCTGGATGACAACGGCAACTATCGGCTGGAAAACGGGAAGCCCAAGCTGGTCACGATGACGGACACGGTAAACGGGCATCTGACCAAGAACGTGGATACCTTCTACACCAACGAGGAAGGTATCCTGACCCTGCCTGAAAAGCTGCCGCTGGGCAAGTACCGCATTGTGGAGACTGTCGGCCCGGACGGCTTCTACAACGAATGGGCCGACAGCAGCAACTACTATGTCGATTTCGATATTTCCACGGACCGCATCTACAAGGCCACCGGTGATGACAATGAAAACGGCATGGACACGCTGGTCATCGGCGAGGACTACTGGAATGAGGAAACGCTGGGCAAACTGACTATCCGTAAGACCGGCGAGACCTTGACCGGAAAGATCGAAACCAACGATTTGATTGACCCCTGGATGACCGGCGAGGCCGATTCCGACTTTGCCTATACGCTGCGCCCGCTGGCCGGTGCGGAATACACCATTACGGCTGCCGAGGACATCTACACGCAGGACCGCCAGCTGGATGCCAACGGCAGCCGCACGCTCTGGTATGCCAAGGGTGACGTGGTGGCAGTTGTTACCACCGGCGACGGCACCTGTGATACGGCTGTGTTTGCGCCGTCCCGCACCAAGACAACCTATGATTTTCTGTCGGTCATCCATGACGGCACGCTCGGCGAGGTCAGCGTCACCCTGCCGCTGGGCCGCTACCATGTAGAGGAAACCAAGCCGCCCTATGGGTATGTTGGCACGGCGGACAGCTACGATGTGACCTTTGTTTGGGATGACCAGCTGAACGATGTGGTCATGGCAAAGAGCATCGTCAAAAATAGAGATGATGAGCAGCATTTTGATGTTGTACGCGCATCGGAAGCCTCTGCGGAACTGGCTGAACAGCAGACCCTTGGTTTCTATAATGACCGTGAGCATGCCCGCGTGGGTGTGTACAAGATCAATCAGGAAACCGGCAAATATCTGGCCGGTGCCGTGTTCAACCTGTACACCCGTGATGACATCTACGACGTGGAAGGCAACAAACTGTTCTCTGCCGGTGATTTGATTTCCACCAGTCCCGAGACTGTTGCGGACGGCTACACCTATTTCAACTGCGATGTTCCCATCCGCGGCGAGTGGTACGGCCAGAGTGACCGGTTGGATGCCTCGACCAACAGCGGCAATTACTTTATCCGAGAGCTGCGCAACCCGCTGGGCTATTATCTCAACGATGCAGAGATGGATGTCACCTTCACCTATGACGGCGAGGTCCTGCAGGTGCTGGACAGCACCTGCGCCAACAAGCCTACTGAAATGTGGGTGAGTAAGCGAGATTTGACCAACGATGAAGAACTGCCCGGTGCTACGCTGATCATCAAGGATACGAAGGACAACGTTGTTGACACCTGGGTATCCACCGACACGCCGCACCGTGTGACGGGGCTGCATTTTGACGAAGAATACACTTTGACAGAAAAGCGGCCTGCTGATGGGTATGCCGTTGCGGATGACATTGTTTTCCGACTGGAACGCAAAACGGACGCCGACGGCCACGAGCTGGACGAGGCAGACGTCTACTATCTGAAGGATAAAAAGAAGCTCTGGATCATTCCCTGGGAGGAATGGGAGCTGCTGGACGATGCCACGGTAATCATGAAAGATGACATTACCAGGGTACAAATCTCCAAGGTTGACATTGCCACGGGTAAAGAGCTGCCCGGCGCTGAGCTGGTCATCAAGGATAAGGACGGCAACATGGTTGCACAGTGGGTTTCCGAGGACAAGCCCCACTATATTGAAAAGCTGCCTGCCGGTGACTATACGCTGACCGAGATTACCGCCCCCAATGGCTATCAGCTTGCGGAAAGCATTGCCTTTACCGTGCTGCCCACCGGTGAACTTCAGACTGTCGTTATGAAGGATGCACGCATCCCCGAGGAAACACCGCATGAGGACACCCCGAGCAATACGCCGCAGCCGACGCCGGGCAGCACGCCCGCGCCTTCTCCTGCACCGGCAAGCACACCCACGGCAACACCTACGCCGATGCCAGTTATTCCCCAAACGGGCGATGTATTCCCGTTTGCGCTGCTTTCGGCGGCGGTTTTTGGGTCTATCGTCGGTTTCGGAATTCTTGCATACAAGCGCCGCAAATCAAAAATGGATGAGAGTGAGCACTAAAAACCTATGAAACACGTACATGGTATGGGCGACTCTCGCGGGCCGCCCTATTTTTATTGGTGAGTAATATGAAGCATATCATCTGTTCAAGCTTCGGCAAAGACAGCAATGCAACAGCGCTGCTGGCCCTACAGCATGGCGAACCGCTGGACGAAATCATATACACTGAGGTCATGTTCAGCAAGGAGATTTCCGGCGAACTGCCCGAGCATACGCGGTTTATCTATGAGACAGCAATTCCGTACTTTGAAAAGCGCGGCATCCCCACAAGGGTTTTGCACGCTGAAAAGACGTATCTGGATTGCTTTTACCATGTAGTGAGCCGCGGCAACGCACAGGGAAAGCTTGCCGCTTTTCCGCTGGCTGGGCGCTGTGTAATTCAACGAGATTGCAAGGTCCCGCCACTGGAAGCCTATAAAGAGAGTTTGCCGCCGGGTACGGTTTCCTATTTAGGTCTTGCCGCGGATGAGCCTATCAGACTGGAGCGGTTAAAGCCTGACCAGGTATCTCTTATGGCAAAGTACGGCGTGACAGAGCAGGATGCATTTGCCATGTGCAGGCAGGAGGGGCTGCTGTCCCCGCTGTATGAGTACAGCCACCGCGGCGGGTGCTGGTTCTGCCCTAATGCGTCCATGACCGAGCTGCGGCATCTGTACCGGGCGCATCCTGACTTGTGGCAGCTGATGCTGGAATTGCAGGATACGCCAAATAAGGCGACAGAGCGCTTCAATCGGAATTTCACATTTGCCGAGCTGGACCTGCGGTTCCGTTTAGAAGGCGAGCAGTTGAGCTTTTATGACCAAGAGCTGGAGGTAGAGAGATAATGCCAAATCAAGAAAAATTGCCCCGCGCATTGGTGTATGCGCGCATTCCCGATGACTGCGCAGCGACCCGCGCGAGCTACGATGCCTGCTGCAGGCAGGCCGGTGACGACGGCTGCACGGTAGTCGGCGGCAGCATCGATTATAAAGGGCACGGCCCGCTGCGCGATGGATATCAGAGTATGCTGCGCAGTATCAGAGACGGCAAGGTCAACTTCGTGTATGTCTGCCGTATGCGGCAGATCAGCGGCAAGGAGCGGTACCTGTACGCCTTTTCCAAGCGCGCAATGAAGCACCATGTAAAAGTCCGCACACTGGAATACAGCCTGCCGGACCGTCTGCAACAATACAGGTTGGGAAAAGGAATCGAAGCATACGCCCGACGCACCGGCGCTCCGCTGCCGTGGTGAGGCTGAAATTTTATTACGGAGAAAGCGAAGGTGATGCCGTATGGTAGAAGAAACGGCCATCCGGGTGCAAATCAACGCAGCCAAGCTTGCCGGGCAGGGCATCTTTGGGATATTGCAGACGGTTGCCAGTATGCTGCAAGCGCGGCAATACGGGCAGCAATCAATTCAATCACTGAACCGGCAGTCGCAGGCTCTCGCTTCGGTGGAGCTGAACGACAAAACCCTGCCCTATGTCAGGCGGCAGCTCAAGGAATACTCGGTGGACTTTGCCATTACCAAGGACAAGGACACTGGACAGCTGAACCTGTGGTTCAAGGGACAGGACGTGGACCGCATCCAGACCGCCATTGAAAACTGCATTGCTGCGCGCGGCAAGGAACGTCCCACCAGTCTGCTGCAGGAGTTGTCCGAACGGGCTATGCAACGCACAAAGGAGTTGAACCAGCACCGCCCGCCGCCGGCGCAGGAGCGAGGTGAGCGGCTATGAAGGAACAGCGCACAAAGCAAATTCTGATCTGTCTTGCTGCAAGTCTGGGCTGCTTTTGGCTGGGTAACCGAGCAGGACTTCTCTATGTATCAGCTGCCGGAACAGTTACGCAAAGACTTGCCGCCGCGGTAAATCTTAGCAAAATTGTACTGCATCCCTTGCAGCTATCTTCTGCGCCGATTCCTGTAGGCTGCGGTGTTGGGGCTATTCTGCTAGCGGGTCTTGCTTACCTCTGCATAAAGTACAGCGGTCATCGGCTGGTACCGCAGAAGGAGTACGGCAGCGCCCGCTGGAGTGCATAATTTTAAGTGTAAATGACACATACATGGACGCACAGGAGGTTAT
>ERZ773110.1121-NODE-1121-length-22782-cov-4.317640_pt1 | contig 22782 bp, 16 predicted proteins | sample MGYA00580568_ERZ773110 | MGnify/ENA primary metagenome ERZ773110 (study PRJEB29015, sample SAMEA2737870) | human gut metagenome | biome: human gut; feature: human-associated habitat; material: faeces | place: China | collected 2012 ... | reverse complement strand
GAGCTGTTCCTTTTGGAGCCGATTATATCTTCCGGACGTATATTGTAGTACTGCGCCACTATTTCCTGTATTCTTTCCGGCGTTATTTCTATGGCTGCCTGCTCGTTGAAAATATCCTTTAACGCGCTTTCCGCCAAGGATTTCGTTATCTGCGCCTGGGTAAGCTTTGCGTATGCCACTACCCTTGTCAGCGCGCCTTCCAGCTCTCTTATATTGGAGCTTATGTTCTTTGCTATATATGCCAGAACCTCGTTGTCTATTTCCAGATTTTCGTTTTCCGCCTTCTTTTTAAGTATGGCAATCCTTGTTTCAAAATCCGGAGGCTGTATATCGGCTATAAGTCCGCCTTCAAAACGGCTTCTGAGCCTGTCCTCCAGCGTTTTTATCTCCTTGGGAGGGCGGTCGCTGGATATGATTATCTGTTTGTTGGCGTCATGCAGGGCGTTGAAGGTATGGAAGAACTCCTCCTGCGTACGTTCTTTCTGCGATATAAACTGTATATCGTCGATTAGAAGAACGTCGATATTTCTGTATTTTTCACGGAATTTACTCATTGCCGTGTTATTTCCGTTTCGGATGGTTTCGATCAGCTCGTTGGTAAATTCCTCACTGGTTACATACAAAACACGGCTGTTTTCGTCGTGTTCCAGAATGAAATGAGCGATGGAATGCATAAGATGCGTCTTACCAAGACCGGCTCCGCCATAGATAAACAGTGGATTGTAGGTATCTCCCGGTGATTCGGCAACTGCAAGAGCTGCGGCCTGGGCGAATTTGTTATTACTTCCTACAACGAAGGTGTCGAAGGTGTATTTTGGATTTAAATGCGCCTCTTCGTAACGTGTATCCTGAACCTGTTTATCATAAGAAGTGTTTTTTTCTGTTTTTTTGGGGAGATCTTTTTCCAGAACGAAGCGAACCTCGCATTCTTCCATGCCTGTCAGTACACAGATAGTAACCTGGAGAGGTATTTTGTAGCGTTTACTGATGTAATTGACTCCGATCGCTGCCTGCTCAGAGGGAACAACCACTGTTATCAGCTTTCCGTCAACCTCATAAACTTTCAGCGGCTTGAGCCAGGTATTAAAAGGGACATCAGTCACCTCATATTCAGATTTGACAGTTTGCAGGATCTCCTCCCATTTTTCAATAACAGTGTCCATTTTTTCCTCCCATGAGTATTATAATAACCCCAGTCTGCGACTGGAGATAGATATCCTTTTATATATTACAATGAAAATGGGGTTTTCGCAATGGAAAATCCTTGAGATTTTGGGGAAAAGAATGTGGATAATGTGGGGAAATTACTGTGGATTAGGGTGGATTATTGTGGATAAGAGTCCTGTAGGTTTCCATAAGTCGAGAATTGGTGGAAAATGTGGAAGAATTATGTGTATAAAAAAATCCACCTTATAAATACCGCAAATAAAGGTTTTTTTTGAAAACGATGTGAACAAACCCTCCGAAAAAGTGGATAGATTTCCGGTCAATCCACAAGTTATCCACAAGTTATCCACAAAATGTGGATAATGTTACGTAAACCATAAGCGCTTTCCACATAAGAGAAAAAAATAAATACCGTAAGGTGGGGGTATTTTACAGAACCCTTGATTTTATCGGGTTTTTTGCAATTTTTACTTGACGAAAAGGAGGTTTATTTATATAATTGAAACGATGTTCTGAATGATAAGTTATTTCATAACAATTAAAAATAGATAAAGGAGGTGCTTTACCTATGAAGATGACATTTCAGCCAAAAAAGAGATCCAGAGCTAAGGTTCACGGCTTCAGAGCTCGCATGAGCACAAAGGGCGGACGTAAAGTATTAGCTGCAAGAAGATTAAAAGGAAGAAAACAGTTATCAGCATAAGCTGCAAGACCGCATTTATGTGGTCTTTTCTTCTATCCGGAGAAATATCCGCGCAGGCGGAATCTAATTAAGGAGGATTCGTTTGATCAGATCAGAGTCCTTAAAGAAAAATCAAGATTTTAAAGTTGTATATCAGAACGGAACATCGTACGCAAATCGGCTTCTGGTGATGTACGTGCTGAAGAATCAGCACATGAAGAATCGTCTGGGAATATCAGTAAGCAAAAAAGTAGGGAACAGTGTGGTTCGCCACAGACTCACCAGATTGATCAGAGAAAGCTATCGTCTCAACGAAACAGATTTTGACAGTAACCTTGATATTGTAGTGGTAGTGAGAGCCGCAGCCAAGGGCAAGAGCTTTCACGAGATCGAGAGTGCTTTTCTGCATCTTGCAAGAAAGCATCATATAACAGGGAACGAACATGATAAAGAAATTTCTGATTAAGATGATAAGGCTCTATCAAAAATATATATCGCCGATGAAGAGAACGAAATGTCCTTATATTCCCACATGTTCTCAATATGGTTTGGAAGCAATCGAAAAATATGGCGCGTTTAAGGGCAGTCTTCTTGCGGCATGGAGGATTCTGCGATGCAATCCTTTTTCCCACGGAGGCTATGACCCTGTGCCATGAATTATTTTGTGACTGTTCAGCCTTTTCCCGGGCAGAGCAGTTACCGGACTTTTACAATTGAATAAGAAGTCTAGGAGGAAATGAATTTGGAACTGTTTTTAGCAACAAAAACCGGAACTCCTATTATCGGACAGATCGCGTCTGTGATGGGATGGATCATGGATGGCATATATAAGATGCTTGACGGCCTGTTCGGAATCCAGAACATTGGTCTTTGTATCATTATCTTCAGTATTCTTATCTTTGCCTTTATGACACCGCTGCAGATCAAGCAGCAGAAATTCTCCAAGTTAAGTGCGATCATGCAGCCCGAGATCCAGAAGATCCAGAAGAAATATCAGGGTAAAAAGGATCAGGACTCCATGATGAAAATGAACGAAGAAACCCAGGCTGTTTATCAGAAATATGGTGTTTCTCCAACCGGTAGCTGTGTACAGTTAGCCATTCAGATGCCTATTCTGTTTGCTCTGTATCAGGTTATCTATCGGATTCCTGCTTACGTTGGAAGTGTAAAGAACATTTTTACTGGTGTAGTTGACAACCTGGTAGCTGTAAACGGATACACAGATATCCTGCAGCAGTTTATCACAGACCATTCCATGACACGAGTACGTCTCGTTATGGACAGTGCCGGAAATGCTACAAGTAACTCTATTGTTGATTTTCTGTATGCACTTTCTCCTTCCCAGTGGAAAGAGCTGGCACAGATGGATCAGTTTTCAGGATTTTCTGATGCGATCGCAAAAGCATCCGGCAATATTTCCAAGATGCAGGGCTTCTGTGGCCTGAATATCGCAGACCAGCCGCTGTATTATATCATGGAATTCTTCAAAAATCATGGTTCTCTGTTACTTGCGATCGTAGCACTTCTGATCCCGGTTCTTGCATGGGCAACTCAGATGCTGAACCTGAAGCTTATGCCACAGGCTGCAACACAGCAGGCAGACGGAAATGATCAGGCCAGCGCAATGGCAAACTCCATGAAAACCATGAACATGGTTATGCCTCTGATGTCTGCATTCTTCTGTTTCACATTCCCGGTTGGTCTTGGTATCTACTGGATCGCCAGTGCTGTCGTTCGAAGTGCCCAGCAGTTTGCGATCAATCGTCATCTTGATAAGATGAACATTGATGATCTGGTTAATGAGAATATGAAGAAGATCGAAGCGAAGCGTGCGAAGGAAGGACTTCCGCCGCAGAAGATCACCAATCAGGCTCATCAGTCCGCCAAGAATATCAATAAACCTGTGATCAATAAGGGTAACAGCGGAAACAACGGTGCTTCAGACAGAGCACAGAAGGTTGATACTGCTTATGAGAAGGCAAGAAGTGCAAAACCGGGCAGCATCACAGCCAAAGCAAATCTCGTAAGAGACTTTGATGAGAGAAATAAGAAGAAATAATCAGGAACGGAGGGGTTCGTAATGGAGGATTACATTCAGTTTTCAGCAAAAACAAAGAATGAAGCTATCACAAAAGCGTGTCTTGAGCTTGGAACTTCCAGTGACCAGCTTGATATTCAGGTTATCAGTGAAGGCAGCTCCGGATTCTTCGGAATCGGCAGCAAACCTGCCGTGATCAAAGTTCGCAGAATCGAGCCAGTTTCTGATATGCAGGAGATCGATGAACTGGTAGAGTCCGTGAAACTGGACGCTATCAAAGAAGAGAAGAAATTAGAAAAGCCTTTTACTCCGGATGTAAAGAAAGAATCTGCACCGAAAGCAGCTCCTGCAGAGGAGAAGAAGCCGGTGAAGAAAGAAGCTATACAGGTGGAGAAGGCATCCGAAGAAGCACCTGCAAAGGCAGCAGCACCAAAGGAAAGACCTGCAAGGGATTTCCAGGGCAAAGCAAAGCCTGCACGTGAGAAACAGCCAAGAGCTCCAAAGGAGCGTCAGCCGAAGGAAACACGTGAGAGAGCACCGAAGCAGGGCAGACCGGTAGAGATCCTCAGCGATCCGGAGAAGATCAGAGAGGTTGAGGAGAGAGCAGTCGTATTTCTTCGTGACGTATTCGGCTCCATGGATCTTGGAGAAGTGGAGATCACATCGAAATATAACACTGCAGACGGTTCTCTGGATGTGGATTTTGAAGGTGAGGATATGGGTATCCTCATCGGAAAAAGAGGCCAGACACTGGATTCTCTTCAGTATCTGACAAGCCTTGTGGTAAACAAAGGCGAGTCTACCTACATTCGTGTAAAACTCGATACCGAGGACTACAGACGCCGTCGTAAGGAAACTCTGGAGAACCTTGCAAGAGGAATCGCCTTCAAGGTAAAGAAAACCAGAAAACCGGTAGTTCTGGAACCGATGAATCCGTACGAAAGAAGGATCATCCATGCATCTCTGCAGGGCAACCGCTATGTAGAGACAGTCAGTGAGGGAGAAGAACCTTACAGACATGTAGTAGTAAAACTGAAACGCAATAATTGATGATCCACCGGTAAAGCTATAAGCCGTATCCCGGAGCGTAAGCTCCGTGGGTACGGCTTTTTTGTATGGAACTGAAAATTAAAAATTATCATTGCAATCTCCGCAACAATTCTTTATAATCATTGAAGAGCAAATAATAAAAGATATTTCTGCAGCGGAAATCCGGAACGCAGAGATTAGAGCGTGTTTGAAAAAGCATTCCCGCAATCTGCACGCCCCACTTTGCGGTATATTTTGCCCGAATTCAGTTGCCGTAGCCCGCTACGGCGCCTTCATCCGGACAAAATCTCCCACAAATTGTGACGCACATCTTGCAGAAAGCCTTTTTCAAACACGCTCTAGCATTATAAATATGGAAACTGACAGAAGATGTTATTCTAGGTGAAAGCGTGAATAACACGTGTTTTTTGCGTGTAAAAAGCTTTTCCGGAGTAACATTTTTGCGTTTAAGCGTTTAACCGGATGCTTTTATCTGCTGGACCAGGATAAACGGTATGGCAGCTATCAGCTGCAGTGTTATATAGCGGATGCTTTTATCCGTTTGATAAAGGAGAATGAAAAATGGAAGAGACAACGATTGCTGCGATTTCCACAGCCATGAGCGCATCGGGAATCGGGATCGTCAGGATCAGTGGCCCGGAGGCTTTTGAGATCGCATCCGGAGTATACCGTTCCAAGGGTGGAAAAAAATCTCTGAAAAACGTCCCAAGCCACACCATCCATTATGGATATATTTATGATAACGAAGAAATGGTAGACGAAGTGCTGGTCATGGCCATGCGCGGACCACGGACATACACAGGAGAAGATACCATAGAAATCGACTGCCACGGCGGTGTTTTAGCCATGAAAAAGGTACTTGAAACTGTGCTGAAAAACGGAGCCATTATTGCCGAGCCGGGAGAATTTACCAAGCGTGCATTTCTCAATGGAAGGATCGATCTTTCCCAGGCGGAGGCCGTTATGGATGTGATACAGTCCAAAAACGAGTACTCATTAAAGAATTCCGTAGGACAATTAAAAGGCTCAGTCCGAAAAACAGTACAGAAGATTAGAGAAAAGCTACTGTACCATATAGCGTACATCGAATCGGCATTAGATGATCCGGAGCACTATGATCTGACAGGATATTCGGAAGAATTAGAACAGATCGTGGCAGAAGAAAAAGAAAAAATACAGAACCTGTTAAAAACAGCCGGAGACGGAAAGATCATACAGGAAGGTATCCGGACCGTGATCCTGGGCAAGCCGAACGCAGGGAAATCTTCTCTGCTGAACCTGCTTCTGGGAGAAGACAGAGCCATTGTGACCGATATCGCAGGAACCACCAGAGACGTACTGGAAGAGTATATCAACCTGCATGGGATCACATTAAAGATCGCTGACACAGCCGGAATCCGCCAGACAGAAGACATCGTAGAGAAAATCGGCGTATCCAAAGCCAAAGAAATGGCAGCAGACGCAGACCTGATCCTCTATGTCGTAGATTCCTCCGTACCGTTAGATGAAAACGACGAAGAAATCATAAAAATTTTGCAAGAGAAAAAGACAATTGTCCTCTATAGTAAGACAGACCTTGAATCTGCTATAGATATAGAGGATTTAAAGAGCAGAATAAACCAGCCGGTGATCCCAATCTCCGCGAAAGAAGAAACCGGGATCACAGACCTGGAAGAAAAAATCCGGGAAATGTTCTTCAGTGGGGAGATTGACTTCAATGATGAAGTCTACATCACCAATGAACGCCACAGACAGGAGCTTTTAAAAGCACAGGAAAGTCTTTCTCTGGTAGAAAATAGCATAGAAAGCGGAATGCCGGAGGATTTTTATTCCATAGACCTGACAGATGCATACGAAAGTCTGGGACGGATTCTGGGAGAATCACTTGGGGAAGACCTTGTTAATGAGATATTTTCTAAATTTTGTATGGGGAAATAATAAGCGCATAGGCTGCGGAGGCCCCGGCCGAATGGCCGCATAGATTGCGGCTCCCTGCTGTATGCCACATGGACTGCGGAAGCCCGCAGAGGGTAGATCACATTGGAATGTGAGAAAACCGCAAAGGGGCACAAGGCCGCGCCCCTCTGCACACCCCTGGGCCTTTTTTATATAGTGCAGCGACTGTGGAAAGCTGAAAGAAACTAACTTGTGTCTGTATGCTTCTGTATCGGCAATTCGACACTGAGCCGAAATGTATCAAACGGAACTTTGTATATTTCTATAGGATATATATTGTTGCATAATATAGATTGCGGAGATCTGGCCGCATATGCCGCATAGGCTGCGGCCCCCTGCTGTACGCCACATGGACTGCAGAATTCCGCAGACGTGCATCGCACGTCGAGAACCTCATTACAGTTCCACTGCAACCCCCTCGGCACAACGTTCCGCATCCAATACCGAAGCATACAGACAAAAGTCAACACCGTACCCCACACCACAACCCAAGAACTCAAAACAACCTCGGCACAACGTTTCACATCCAACACCGAAGCATACAGACAAAAGTCAGCACCGTATCACACACCACAACCCAAGAACTCCTAAAAAAAGCCCGAGGGGTGTGCAGAGGGGCCGTGGCTTTACGGCCCCTTTGCGGTTTTCCACAGCTTCTCAAAGCAAAAAAACCAGGCCTTCTGCCAAGAAATCAAAACTAAAACCAAAAACCAACCACACAATAAACAAAGAAAAAGAAAATCACAAAGAAAAATAAAGAAAAAGAATAAGAGAAAAAATAAAGGAGAAAAAGCATGAAAAATCTGGAACAGTTTTTCGACATCATAGTAGTAGGCGCCGGCCACGCAGGCTGCGAAGCATCACTGGCATGCGCCCGCTTAGGGCTCAACACAGTCATGTTCACAGTCAGCGTAGACAGCATCGCCCTTATGCCCTGCAACCCCAACGTAGGCGGCAGCTCCAAAGGGCATCTCGTCCGTGAGCTGGATGCTCTCGGTGGGGAAATGGGTAAAAACATAGACAAAACCTTCATCCAGTCCAAAATGCTCAACCAGTCCAAAGGCCCTGCAGTCCATTCCCTTCGTGCACAGGCCGATAAACAGGCCTACAGCACAGAAATGAGAAAGACACTGGAAAATACAGAGAACTTAACCATCCGCCAGGGTGAAGTGACCGAGCTTCTGGTAGAAGACGGGCACATCACCGGTGTAAAAACCTTCTCAGGAGCCACCTACCACGCAAAAGCTGTAGTCCTCTGTACAGGAACCTACCTCAAGGCCCGCTGCATTTACGGCGACGTCAGCAACTATACAGGACCGAACGGCCTTCAGGCAGCCAATTATCTTACGGATTCCCTGAAAAAGCTGGGGATCGAAATGTTTCGTTTCAAAACAGGAACTCCGGCCAGAATCGCCGGAAACACCATTGATTATTCTAAGATGGAAGAGCAGTTCGGAGATGAAAGAGTCGTACCGTTTTCTTTTTCCACAGACCCGGAATCCGTACAGATCGAGCAGAAATCCTGCTGGCTGACCTATACAAATGAAAAAACACACGAGATCATCCGTGCAAATCTGGACAGATCCCCCCTTTATTCCGGAATGATCGAAGGAACCGGACCACGTTACTGTCCGTCTATCGAAGATAAAGTAGTCCGTTTTGCAGATAAAAAACGTCATCAGGTATTTATCGAACCGGAAGGTCTTTACACAAATGAAATGTACATCGGCGGAATGTCCAGCTCCCTGCCGGAGGATGTTCAGTACGAGATGTACCATTCTGTACCAGGTCTGGAGAACGCCAAGATTGTAAAAAATGCCTACGCTATTGAGTATGACTGCATCAATCCGCGCCAGCTCTATCCCACACTGGAATTCAAAAAGATCAAGGGCCTTTTCAGCGGCGGACAGTTTAACGGAAGCTCCGGATATGAGGAAGCAGCCGCTCAGGGCCTCATAGCGGGAATTAATGCGGCTATGGAGGTAAAAGGCCGGGAACAGCTGATTTTGGACCGCTCAGAGGCATATATCGGCGTTCTCATCGATGATCTGGTAACAAAGGAGAACCATGAGCCATACCGAATGATGACAAGCCGTGCTGAGTACCGTCTGCTCCTCCGACAGGACAACGCAGATCTCCGCCTTCGCAAAAAAGGCTGGGAGGTCGGCCTGATCGATGATGAGACATACCATAAATTACAGGAAAAAGAGCGCCGGATCCAGGAAGAGATCGAGAGAGTGGAACATGCAACCGTAGGTGGTTCTGCAGAGGTACAGAGCCTTCTGGAATCTCTGAACAGTACCCTTCTGAAATCCGGAACCACCATTGCAGAGCTGATCCGTCGGCCGGAGCTTAACTATAAGGTGCTTGCACCCATTGATAAAGAAAGACCGGAGCTTCCGGAAGATGTATGTGAGCAGGTAGAGATCAACATCAAATATGATGGCTATATCCGCCGCCAGATGAAGCAGGTAGAGCAGTTTAAGAAACTGGAGCAGAAAAAGCTTCCGGAAGACATTGATTACGAAGATGTAGGAAGCCTCCGCATTGAGGCACGCCAGAAGCTGGAAGCCTACAGACCGGTGTCCATCGGCCAGGCGTCCCGTATCTCCGGTGTATCCCCGGCTGACATTTCCGTGCTTCTTGTATATCTGGAAAGCAGATCCGGACATAAACACGGATAATACAACGAATAACAATAAAACACAGAAAATAAGAGAGGAAGCTGCATGTACAATTTAGAAATCCTGGAAAAAGGCTGCGAGGAGCTTGGGATCACACTCAGTGACACGCAGAAAAACCAGTTTATCCGATTCTACGAATATCTTGTAGAAAAAAACAAAGTCATGAACCTCACCGGTATCACAGAATTTGACGAGGTTCTCGTGAAACATTTCCTGGACAGCCTTTGTTGCGTCAAGGCTGTAGATATGGGTAAGATAAAAACCGTTATGGACATCGGAACCGGCGCCGGATTCCCGGGTGTTCCCCTGAAGATCGCCTTCCCGGAAGTGGAAGCCTGCCTTCTGGACTCCCTCAATAAAAGAGTAAAATTCCTGGAAGAAACCTTTGCACTCCTGGGCCTGGAGGGGATTTCTGCCATTCACGGAAGAGCTGAAGAATATGCAAAAAACAAAGCCTACAGAGAAAAATATGATCTCTGCGTATCCAGAGCAGTATCCGGACTTGCAACCCTGTCTGAATACTGTCTCCCGTATGTAAAAGTCGGAGGGCTTTTTGTCTCCTATAAATCCGGTTCTGTAAAGGAAGAAGCAGAAGCAGCAGAGAAAGCAGTAAAGATCCTTGGTGGAAAGATCAGGGATATTCAGTACTTTGACCTTCCGGGATCTGAGATCGGCCGCTCCCTGGTCATTATCGAGAAGGTAAAGAACACCCCGGGCAAATATCCGAGAAAAGCCGGAACACCGCTCAGAGAGCCACTGGCATAAGATACCTCCTGTCGAACAAAGTCAAAATTTGTCCGACAGGAGATTTTTTTGTCTGGGAGTTTCACAAAATTATCACAAATTTATCCTACTTTTATCACAAATTACTTCTACACTATAATCCGATAGAGATGCCCCTGGATTCCCCCATTCTCTGTTTCATCCGGGGGCATTTTCTATTGGTGTTGAAAAGACGCCAGAGTCAAAGGGCTTCAGTTTCAGGACCTTTTGCCTCTGGCATCTTATAAAATGGGAAATCGATAATTAAAAAAGTATTTCCCTGAGAATAAAAGGAGGAGAGTAAAGTGATCGAAGTAAGTAATCTGGTCAAAAAGTATGGCGATCATACTGCGGTTGACCATCTTTCCTTTCAGATCGAAAAGGGGAAAATTTACGGATTCCTGGGCCCCAACGGTGCAGGAAAATCAACAACTATGAACATGATCACAGGATACATTGCTTCCACAGAAGGAAAAGTGATGATCGATGGTCATGATATTCTGGAGGAACCGGAGGCAGCCAAGAAATGTATCGGCTATCTGCCGGAAATGCCGCCGCTCTATTTTGACATGACTGTTCTTGAGTACATGAAATTTGCGGCTGATCTGAAAAAAATCCCAAAAAAACAAAAAGACAAACAGATAAAAGAAGTCATGGATATGGTAAAGATCACAGACATGAAAGACCGTCTGATCAAAAATCTTTCCAAAGGTTATCGCCAGAGAGTGGGTCTTGCACAGGCAATCCTGGGATATCCGGAGGTGATCATCCTGGATGAGCCGACAGTAGGACTTGACCCGAAGCAGATCATCGAGATCCGTGACCTGATCAAAGGTCTGAAGCAGAAGCACACGGTTATCCTAAGCTCCCATATCCTTTCCGAGGTAAGAGCAGTGTGTGATTATGTTCTGATCATTTCCCATGGAAAGCTGGTAGCCAGCGATACACCGGATAATCTGGAACGTCTGGCAGCAGGCTCCAACAGCCTCCTTATGAAGGTAAAAGGCGAGAAAGACACGATTCGAAAAGCTCTGGAAACGATCGAAGGCGTAACCGGAGTGGAAATGTCCTATGACAGCGATGAGAAATTGTGGAAAACAAAACTTTCCATTCAGGAAAATGTGGATATCCGTGAAAAAGTCTTCTACGCTATGGCAAAAGCGAACTGTCCGATCTACGAGATGCAGGTTAAGAGAGTTTCCCTTGAGGATGTATTCCTTGAACTTACCGAAGGAGAGAAAAAATCCGTCGGAAAACCGGAAAGCTCACAGTGGAGACCGGTAGAAGATAGATCATCGGAAGAAGAAAAAACTCAGGAAGAAAAAACTGAGGAACCAGAGAAGGCTTCTGATGAGAAAGAGGGGGATCAGTCATGACAGCGATTTTTAAAAGAGAACTGAAAAGCTATCTGACCTCCATGGTTGGATATCTCTTTATATTTTTTGTCCTGGTGCTGACCGGAATTTATTTTTCCGCATATCAGCTTTCAGGCGGCTATTCAAAATTTGAAACTACTTTAAGCGCACTGACCTTTGTGTTCCTGATCGGTGTGCCGATCCTTTCCATGCGTGTACTTGCAGAAGAGCGCAAGCAGAAAACGGATCAGCTTCTTCTGACCGCACCGGTATCTGTATGGGATATCGTATTTGGAAAATATCTTGCACTGGTAGCTGTGTTTGCCATTCCGGTCGTGATCATGTGCGTTTATCCTCTGATCATGAGTAAGTTCGGAACGATTTCCTATGCTTCCGCATACACCGGGATCCTGGGATTTTTCCTTCTGGGATGTGCGAATCTGGCGATAGGTGTATTTATGTCAGCGCTTACAGAAAGCCAGGTAATTGCAGCAGTACTTACTTTTGTATTCCTGTTCGCTTTCTACATGATGAACGGAATTTCCTCATTCTTTTCACAGACCTCCATGTCAACCGCAGTGGCATTCGGACTTCTGATCGTAGCGATTGCTATCATCATCTATACCATGATCAAGAACATCCTGATTTCTGTAGTGATCGGAGCTGTGGGAGAGATTGCCCTTGTGATCGTATACGTTGTAAAATCCAGTATTTTCCAGGGTGGTATCCAGAAGGTACTGAACGTATTTAACCTGAGCGGACATTATGATAATTTTACAAACGGCGTGTTTGACGTGACAGGAATTGTTTATTTTATTTCTGTTATTGCGATCTGCCTGTTCCTTACCATGCAGTCCATTCAGAAGAGACGCTGGAACTAGGGGGTGAATGGAAATGAAATTCAGTGAGAAATTTAAGAAAAATAAAGGCGAGGCAGCCGCACCGGAGGCAGCACAGGACTCCGGCAAAAAGAAACATAAACCGGATCCGAAAAAGCTGGTAGGCACCATCAGCAAAAAACATATCAAAAACGGTTCCTACAGCGTGGCTATGGCAGCTGTCTTTATCGTGATCGTGGTTGTGATCAATATGATCGTCGGTGCGATCCCATCCAAATATTCACAGCTGGATGTAAGCTCATCCAAGCTTTACACCATTGGTGATGAAACAAAGAAGGTACTGAAGACACTGGATAAGGATGTTACCATTTATCAGATCGCGGCAAGCGGTTCTGAGGACGACACGATCTCCAATCTGCTTTCACGTTATAAAGATGAGTCCAAGCATATTAAAGTTGAGGTAAAAGACCCGGTTGTAAATCCGAAATTTGCATCGGAATACACAACCGATGATCTTGCGTCAAACAGCCTGATCGTAGTCTGCGGCGACAGAAACAAGGTTATCAATTACAACGATATGTATTCCTCTTCAGTAGACTATAATACCTGGCAGCAGACTACTACCGGATTTGATGGAGAAGGACAGATCACAAGTGCGATCGGCTATGTGACATCAGAGGATCTTCCGATCATGTATACCTTATCCGGACATGGAGAAAAAGATCTGGATTCCAGCTTTAAAGAAGATATCCAGAAGGCAAACATTGATATCAAGGAGTTGAACCTTCTCACAGAGGGAAAGGTTCCGGATGATGCAGACTGCCTGATGATCGTATCTCCGACCAGCGATATTTCCGAGGAAGAAAAAACAGAGCTCCTGGATTATCTTGAGGCAGGCGGAAAAGCTATGATCTTCTCAGATTATACACAGGATGATCTGCCGAACTTTGATGCGGTTCTTGAAAATTATGGTGTAAAGTGTGCAGAGGGAATCGTATTTGAGGGTGATAATCAGCATTATGGAATGCAAATGCCATATTATCTTGTACCAACGGTCAACAGCACAGATGCAAGCTCTGAGACAGCTTCTGCAGGCTCCTATGTACTGGCGCCGTATGCGCAGGGCATTCAGAAAACAGATGATGTAAGAGATACTGTAACCATCGACAGTATCCTGACAACCTCTGACAAGGCTTACTCTAAAACAAATATGCAGAGCAGCAATATCGAAAAGGAAGACGGAGATGTAGACGGACCGTTTGATCTTGGGGTTGCCATCACAGAGAAACTGGATGATGATAAGGAAACACAGATTGTTTACTACTCCACAGCAAATCTGATGGAGAGCCAGGTGAACCAGATGGTATCCGGCGGAAATGAAAAGCTCCTTCTGGAGTCCTTGAACTGGATGACCAGCACGGACGACAGTAATTCCGTTTCTATTCCATCCAAGAGCCTTGAGTCCACAAGTCTGACAGTAACCGATTATGATGCAGCCTTCTGGAAGATCTGTACCATTGGTCTGATCCCGGGAGTGTTCCTTGTTGCAGGATTCCTAATCTGGCTTAAGAGGAGAAAAGCATAATGAAAAAATCGACCAAACTTGTTTCAGCAGTTGTTGTTCTGGCAGTTCTCGGCGGCGTTTATGTGGGACTGAACACCTATGTATCCAAAGAAGAAAAGGCAGAGAGCAGCAGCGAAGAGGAAAGCAAAACAGAAGTGTTTTCCGTGAAAACGGATGACATTAAATCTCTGGAATTTATCGTAGACAAGAAGGAAGTGACCTTTGAGAAAAAAGATGATTCCTGGGTGAAAAAGGATGAGACTGCTTTTCCTGTAAATCAGACAACTCTGGATTCCGCAGCTTCCGCCATCGAAAAGGTGGAAGCGGACAGAGTCCTGGAGGATGTGGAGGATCTTACGGAATACGGACTGGATTCTCCATCTAACACAGTAACCGTTGATACCGCTGATGGGACAACGAAGCTCAACATCGGAGATGAGAATACGTCTACGAATCAGTATTACATTTCCAAGGATGATGATGACAGCACGGTATATGTAGTGGCAGCGGACACAGTGTCTCCGTTTATGAATTCCCTTTACGATTATGCACAGGGAGAAGATTTCCCAACAATTGATTCTTCCACAGTGAAAAAGGTCCAGGTCAGCGAGGATAAAGATTCCTATGTCCTGGAAGAAAATTCCGACGGAGCTACCTGGGCTGTTTCCGGTGACGGAAGCAGCGATAAAGAGTCTGCCGATACAACGGCAGCAGGAAACATAACCTCCGGACTTGGAAGCTTTGCATTTGACCAGTTTGTAAACTACAATGCAGAGGATCTTTCCCAGTATGGCCTTGATAAGCCCTATGCGACGATTACAGTGGATTATCAGGAAGAGGTGAAGAATGACAGCACAGACAGTACAGAATCCGGAGAAAACGATTCTACGGCCTCTGAGAGCGATTCTGAGAGCAGTGACACTACTGACACGGACAGCAGCTCAGAAGATGCAGACAGCAAGACAACCACAGTGGATAAACAGCTTGTCATTTACGTTGGCGGTGAGGCAGGAGATGGCAGCAGATATGTAACGGTAGATAACAAACAGATCTATACAATGTCAACGGATACACTGAGTGCAGTTATTGACAAGACGCCGTCAGATCTCTGGTCACTGATCGTCAATTATCTGTCTGTAAAAAATCTGGATCAGCTCCAGGTTACTTACGGTGAAACAACAAATACTGTAAATGTTTCACGTGAAACATCCACAGATGATGACGGAAACGAAAAAGAAACAACAACCTATCAGCTGGATGGTAAGGAAATAGAAAGTACAACCTTTACCACCTTCTACAACAAGCTGATAAACATGGCAGGACAGAAGAGACTGACAGACGCTTATACACCGGTTGCAGATCCGGAGATGACCGCTGTATTCACAGACTCTGACAAGAACCAGACAACCGTTACCTTCTACACATATGACACAAACTATTATGCAGCTGTCGTTGGAGACAAGGTATTTCTTGTAAACAAAATGACAGTAAAAGAAATGTTCAATGCATATGAAACCATGGTAAACGGTGAAACAGAGACAGAAGCCACAGCAACACCAACAGCTGAGACGGAAAAATAAAATATTAAGAAAATAAATAAAAACACCTCGGAGATTCGCAAATAATAAGGTGATCTCCGAATATCCACTTGATGATCAGATATTCGGAGACACCACATAGATTAGGATTTTCCGGGGTGTTTTTATGTCGCTATTATTTTACGGTCCTTACAGATGAATAAGGTCCGTATATTTTTTACCGTTTGTGATGCGGTATGCACGGATACGGTATTTGGTTGCGGTGCCTGGCTTTTTATCGGTGTAGGTTGTATTTTTTGTATTGCCGATAGCTTTCCAGATTTTACCCTGAAGACGGTAAATGGTGTAGCATAGGTGATGATTCCGTCTGTTTTTGCGGTCAGTGGATTAGATGCATACCAGGTTGCTTTTCCATTGAAAACCGCAGGCTTGCAGTCAGAAAGAGCTCCGGTTTGTGAGTAGATCTGAGAAGTCATATTGCCGCTTCTTCTGAATCTGACAGGAATGTTTCTGAACTGAAATCTGCTGCATAGGTCAGGCACGGTGTACTGGCGAGCTTGATTTTCTATAACTGCTATAATTATAGCGTGGAGAATTGACGAGGACAATATAAAAAAACTGTACAGAAGCTCATCTGAGCAACTGTACAGTTTTAATTTTTCTATATCTAACAGAAGGTTCGGGGGAGCTTCTGTCAGTAACTAAGTATTATGCAAGACCTCTTTCTTCCAGCCAGTCGAAGAGAACAACTTTTTCTGCTTTCTTTCTCTTGGTCATGTGATTGAACTGAAGGATCGTCAGGATTGTGAAGATCACTAACAGTGCAACCATTACAATAATGGAAGTGGTAATGCTCCGGCCACCGCTGATCGTTGCACGGAATGCGTCGACCGTATAAGTAAACGGAACGTATGCATGGATCTTTGCAACGAATGAAGGTGAAACCTCAACCGGATAAGTTCCGGCAGATCCTGCAAGCTGAACGACCATGAATACCAGCATCAGGAAGCTTCCTACTTTACCAAGAGTAATGTTGAAGAAGTACATGATAGAGGTAAAGGTCATTGATGTCAGGCAGGCGAAGAGTACGGTTTTGCCCATCTCTGCAGGTGTGAATCCGTTAAATGCACGTAACAGCAGGATCAGGCAGATTCCCTGAAGGATCGCTACCGGATAAAGGACGGAAGCCTTGCTTGCCCACCATGCGAAACCGGATTTCAGTTTGCCCTTATACTGAGCCAGAGGATACATCAGGCAGAATGCCAGTGCGCCGACCCAGAGGCCAACAGACATCATGTAAGGTGCCATTGCGTGTCCGTTATTCGGGACATCGGTAAGTTTTGTTTCATCGCTTACAACAGGAGTTGCGAACATTTTGATCGTTTCATCACTTGCTGAATTGTCTTTTACAGTGGTAGCTCCATCGCTGAGGCTTGTGGTCAGTGTCTTGGAACCGTCCTTCAGTTCTTTCATACCGCTTCCAAGCTTCTTGGAGCCATCATACAGCTGAGAGGAACCGCTCTGAATCTGGGCAGCGCCATCTGCAAGCTGTTTTGCACCATTGTTAAGTGTGCTGTTGTTGCTTACAAGCTTCTCGGTACCGCTGAGAAGTGTTGAGGTACCGTTTGCTAATGTCTTAGTACCGTTTGCAAGAGTAGTAGCACCGCTGGAAAGGGTTTTGGCTCCTGTTGAGAGCTTTTTGGTACCGTCTGTAAGAGCGGAGCTGTTTTCGGAAAGCTTAGCAACACCATCGGTGTAGGTTGTGATTCCGGTTGTCAGTGTTCCGGAACCATCGGCTAATGCTTTTGTTCCATCTGCAAGAGTAGCAGCACCGCTGGAAAGAGCATTGGCTCCTGTTGCCAGTTTCTTGGTGCCGTCTGTAAGAGCAGCACTGTTTTCGGAAAGCTTAGCAATACCATCGGTGTAAGTTGTGATTCCATTTGTCAGTGCCTTAGAACCATCTGCCAGCTGACCTGCACCGGATTTGATATCCGGAAGTGCGTTAGTGATCTGCTTGCCGGCTGTTTTCAGATTCTTTGCACCGTCATTGAGCTGCTTATCATAAGATGTCAGTTGGTCAAATCCATCGTTCAGAGCTTTGATTCCTGTTGCTGCAGCCGGGAAGGCTTCGACTGTGCCGTCTTCCAGAGACTGAAGTCCTGCGGAAACGTTCTTGGTTCCTGTGTTTACAGCCTGTGCACCCTGATACAGCTGGGTAACACCTGCAGAAAGCTGAGCGATCAGATCTGTAGGAAGCTGACTTGTAGCTGCAGATAAATGCTCTGCACCTGCGCTCATGGTTGTTGCACCTGCACTCATCTGGTTTGCACCATCTGTCATGGTTGTTGCACCCTCAGAAAGTGTGCCGGCACCCTGAGTCAGTCCTCCGGAGATCTGAGTCAGTCCGGAAGCTGCTTCGTTAAGCTTGGAAGCAACAGTATTCAGGTTTTCCTGAGTAGAAGAGAGCTGACCGGATACACCAGCTGCAAGCTGTGAAACCTGATCAGAATAGCTGCTCATGTAAGAACCGTCCACGCCAGTCATTCCACCGGCTACGCTGTTTAAAGCGTTGATCACATCATTCAGAGCTGCTGCGGAAATGGTTCCGTCCTCAGAAGCGGTTGCCTGAATCGCCTGAAGCTGTGCTGCTAAATCGGTCATTGTCTGTCCGGCAGTACCAATCTTGGTATTTGCATCAGTAAGTGCTTCCGTTGTCTGCTGTCCGTATCCTGTAAGGATGCTGCTGACCTGATCACCTACCTGTGAGAACTGTGTGCCTGCATTCTGGAGAGCAGGGATCAGACTGTCTGTGATACTGCTGCTGGTCTGACTTGTGATGCCTGCGGCCTGAGTGATATATCCGGCTGCGTTGTTGATTCCGTCTGCGGCATTGTTCATACCAGCTGCAGCACTGTTCATACCAGCTGCGGCTGTGTCCATACCATCCTTTGCGGAAGTAAGGCCGGCTGCAAGCTTGTTGATGGATTCCTGTGTTGTTCCCTCTTTCAGAGCAGAAACCTTATCGTTCAGGGATTTCAGTCCGTTTTCCAGCTGCTGTGTTCCGGATATCAGTGACTGTGAGTCATCGGTTCCTTTGGTAACACCGGTATTCAGCTGAGAGATACCATTGGAAACTGTTGTGAGTCCGTCTTCAAGTTTTGCAAGCTCTTTGGCACCGGCTGCGAGTTTGCCAGCACCAGCCACATAGGTGGTAGTTCCATCTGCAAGAGTGTCAGCACCAGCTACATACTGTGTTGCTCCGTCGGAAAGAGTATCAATACCTGCACTTAATGCATTTGCACCGGATTCCAGGCTGCTTGCGCCGGATTTCAGTGCATCAGAATTTTTATTAAGCTCATCCACACCAGCGGTGTACTGCTGAACACCTTTATCCAGAGTATCCACGCCGGTTGTCAGCTCAGGAACCTTTTCTGTGAGGGTTGCAACGCCGCTGTTCAGCTGATCTGCACCATCGTCCAGGCTCTTTGCACCATCGTTAACCTTTGCAACACCATCGGTGTAGGTCTTAAGACCTTCGGTGAGACTGTCAGCACCGCTTACGAAAGTAAGAGTACTGGTGGAAAGCTTCTTAAGGTTTTTGGTAATTGTTTTGTTACCATCAGTTGCTGTATTCAGTCCGTCTTCGATCTTTCCGGATCCGTCTGCAGCTTCCTGCATTCCGTCACCTGCTTCTGAGATAGAATCAAAAACGGTTTCTGTATAGGTTTCCGTAACCTTGGAAGCAATGTTATCACGAAGCTTCAGCATTGCTGTTTCACTGAGCTTGGAGGCGATATAGTTGGTTCCAGGGTTTGTCTCATAGGATAGCTCCATTTGCTTTGGATCGTTGTCCATTACAGTGGCTGCGTTTGCGGAGAAATTTTCCGGGATTTTGATAACCATGTAATAGGTTCCATTGGCCAGACCGTCCTCTGCTGTCTTGCTGTCTACAATGTTAAATGCCATTGAGTCGTTGTCTTTCAGCTCATCCGTCATGTCCTTACCTATGCTTAAGGTCTTGCCATTATACTCGACAGGTTTGTCTTCGTTTACCACGGCCACTGGCAGGCTGTCTACGTTTCCGTAAGGATCCCACATGGATTTCAGAAACAGACCTGCATAGATGATCGGGATTACGATAATGGCGATTACGACGATAAGCATGAGCTTGTTACGAAGTAAGCTTTTCCATTCGTTTTTGATCATATTACCTATCCCTTTCTTATTAAATTGTATTATCAAACATAGTTGATTAATCAAACTTTATTCCAGTAATGGCGACGAGATCTATTAATCATATTAAAATCTATTAATAGCTTTATATTCCATTATCAAACAAAGTGTTGATTTTCTTTACGTGATGTATTATACTAAACACATACCACAGATACAACCATTAAATCTTTACTGAATGTATATTAATAGACGGAAATAATGGAAGTGTCTATTACAAATAAAAAACTGCATAATAGACAAAAAGTACGTTATTTCCTTTGAATTTATGTGCAGTTGGTAATATTAAATGCAGACAGGATTCCTATGTTTCAACACAAATATGCAGCAGATATCTGGTATCGTGTAGGTCGGCGTCGTTAACAATTTTGATCTTGTCAATTCTTAACAACAGCAGATATCTGGTATCATGCAGATCGGCGTAGAGAAAGCGAATGCTTTTATTCGTTTGAAGGATGCATTATGCATTGTATGACAGTTGCAGAGTATCGTAAGTAACAGGTGATTGAGGCGGAGGAAACGTGCTTGCTTTTTTGAATTGCAGGGGGAATTAAGATGGCGGAAAAAGTTGACAGAAGAGTACGTAAGACCAAGGCACAGTTGCGAGCGGGGCTTGCCCGTCTTATGCAGAAGAAGAGCATTAAGGAAATTACGGTAAAGGAACTGGTGGAAGAAGTTGATATCAACCGCTCCACATTTTATCTTCACTATACAGATATCTATCAGATGCTGGAATCCATAGAGGCTGAATTGATGGAGGAAATCACGCGTCTGGTGGCAGACTATCCTCTGGATCCTCTTAATAATAAGGAGAGCTCGTATCCTTTTATTGAGCAGATATTTACGATCCTGGATCATAATAAGGATATTTGTATCGCACTTCTTGGAAAGAATGGAGATATGGCTTTTGTGAATCGTATAGAAAAACTGATCGCAGATACAGTGCTGCATCGCTTGTCAATTCGTCTGCCGAAAGACAACCGTGATATTGAGTATGCGTATGCGTTTTGTCTGAATGGATGCGTGGGAATGATCAAGACATGGCTGTCTTCTGAGAATCAGGAGAGTACACAGCATATGGCAGAGCTGACACATAAGCTGATCGATAATACAACACACATGTATCTGGAGCAGGCACTTAGATAAGAGAAATGTCCGGATGCATGCTGTGAGTCTGGTAAAAAATAAAGAGTATTGTTTCACGTTTGTTTGAGGGAAAACTTATGTTTCACGTGAAACAGTACTCTTTTTTTATTGGCTTTTTGTTGGTTTATAGCATTTCCACAAATTACTGCATGAAGCTCAATGGCTCCGAATATGAACAATGTACTTTTAATGCGTTGATTTCCAAAATTACTATAGATAAATTTTGATGCCGGATCATAAGTTGTTTTTACAGGAAAATAGCTACCTGTTCCAGGAAATGTTCCGGATCTTCCAGATGAGGAAGATGTCTGGTTTCCGGGATCACAGCGGTTTCAATGGAAGAATTCAGCTTCTGATATTCCTCTGCAATAAGAGAAGCGGAAGCTTCTTTTTCTCCGGAAATAATATAGATGCATGCATCGGAAGCTTCTACGGCATTATTAATGCTGATATTCAGGTATTTGCCAATGTAGCTGGAATACAGATATTTGGCGTTGGAACCGCCCTTGTGAGCGGATTCATAATAGGTGTCTACCAGTGTATCTGTTACATGGAAGGGATTGTAGAACAGCTTTTCCATAAACAGACTGCTGATGGATTCGCGGGAAGCTACCATATGATAGATCAGAGTTCCGAAAATCGGAAGCTCGATAAAATACTTAAAGAGCTTGTTGTCTTTACAAGGTGCCTGCTTCAGGGAACTGAAGCTTGGTGGATTGACCAGCATGATCTTGCGGAAATGGTCGGAATTGTTACGGTAAGCCATGATCGCAAAAGAACCTGAGAAACCACTGGCAATAACATCGGTTTCCTCATGAATCACATTCTTGACAAAATCACAGAGTAACTGAGCAAATACAAAATTGGTATAAGTAATATCCGGTTTTTCGGAACGTCCACATCCAAGAAGATCAATGGTGTAAACTGTATGTTCGGTTGCGAGCTGCTTCTCTATGGAATTCCATTCATAACCGGAAGCACCTGGCATGATATCATGAATAAGAAGAATAGGGGTGCCATGTCCCTGTTTTGTATAAAAAATCTTTCCAAAACGCCAGTCATAGGTTTTGCTGTGTGGCTGTTCCAGCATATCTTTAAGCTGAGATGTGGCATCTATGAAACGGTTAGCAATATGAATAACACCTGCGGCAGTTCCGACTAAAGCTGCAAGAGTAAGTAGTCTGTGTCCATTTTTCTTCATTAAAAAGCCTCCTGGAATTCGTAAAAATAATCAGGACAGATGTAACGTAATTCAGGTATCTGATCTGATTTTTTCTGAATATTTCTTTGCTTTATTATACGACAGGAACGAAAAATTTACAATGCTTTTGTGGGAACCCTAACCTTGTTATTGTATGTTGACGCTACTGTCCATTCTGTTCTTGGTGATGATCGCTAAGTCGCTGTTTGTTCTGCTTTCAGTAACGCGCTTCGCAATGCAAAGAATTTATGTTGATCGCATAAATTGGTGCAGTATGGTCTCGGGCTTTCTGCGACCTTCGTTCACAAAAAAACTTACGGAATTTAACATTGAACAGTAACGCTCGCTAAGTTGCTGTTCGTTCTGCTTTCAGTAACGCGCTTCGCAATGCAAAGAATTTATGTTGATCGCATAAATTGGTGCAGTATGGTCTCGGGCTTTCTGCGACCTTCGTTCACAAAAAAACTTACGGAATTTAACATTGAACAGTAACGCTCGCTAAGTTGCTGTTCGTTCTGCTTTCAGTAACGCGCTTCGCAATGCAAAGAATTTATGTTGATCGCATAA
>ERZ773110.1119-NODE-1119-length-22804-cov-17.029056_pt1 | contig 22804 bp, 25 predicted proteins | sample MGYA00580568_ERZ773110 | MGnify/ENA primary metagenome ERZ773110 (study PRJEB29015, sample SAMEA2737870) | human gut metagenome | biome: human gut; feature: human-associated habitat; material: faeces | place: China | collected 2012 ... | reverse complement strand
TCGGCCTGGGCGCAAACCCCGGCCTCGGCCTATATAAAGAAATTTTGGACTACTATGAGAAAATCCATTTTTTTATTGAAGGAAATACTACAGAAACGGTTGTGACCCATACAAGCAAAATTCTGAAAAGCCATGGCTGGGTCGGAAACGGAGAAATTGAACAGATAGAAGGTGTTACAATTTATCCGCCGGAATATTTCTGCCCAATGGATTACAAAACAGGAAAACTTGATATTACACCCAATACCCGGTCAATACACTGGTATACGGCAAGCTGGCAATCTTCATACAGTAAGGCAAAAACAAAATTACAACAGTTGCTTGGACCTTCTTTGACGTCTGAGATAATTGATTTAAAGAAGAAATTCAAGAGTTTTATACATGGAAAGTGAAAATGTATGGAAAACGAAGTAAAGAAAATTATTGGGACAGTAGGAAAACTTTTGCCGATGCAGACAAAGATGTCACCGAGTGCGGCGCGTGAAATCTTACAAAACTACAGCCCTAAACCAATTGGCACATGCCGGGCAAACAATAAAGTGGCGATTGACTACGATTTACAGATTATAGTCCCCTGCTATAATGTTGAAAAGTACGTCTGGCAATGTCTTGATTCAATATTGAAACAAAAAACAAGCTATCGAGTGCTCGTCAGCATTGTGAACGATGGTTCAACAGACGGAACAGCAGATATTTTGCAGCAGCTGCTTTGGGAAGCCAATGCTGAGAAAATGATGGGGGGGGGTACACTGTTGAGTTAATCACGCAGGAAAACAAAGGCTTATCCGGTGCACGCAATACAGCACTTCAGGTGCTCAAGGGAATGTACATTGCATTTTTGGATTCGGATGATGTTCTTGCAGACGGGGCAGTACAAAAAATGTTGGATGCTGCATTTGGGTGTAATGCAGAAATCCTGCAGGGAAGCTGGTACACATTCAGCGGGGAAGAAACAGAGAACCATATCATACCCAAAGAAGGTGTACTTAACGATAATCAAGGTGTCTTTTCAGGTTATCCATGGGGAAAACTATACAAATATAACGTTATGGAGCATTTTCAATTTCCTGAGGGGTTCTGGTTTGAAGATACACCACTGTCGTTTATGATTGCAGCAATGCCTTACCGCTGTGCAGCGATAAAGGACATCGTATACGGTTATCGATTCAATCCGCAAGGTATTACAGCAACCGCTAGAAAGAAAAAAAGAGCTGTTGAAAGCTACTGGATTACAGAGGCCTGCCTAGAGGAATTTCCAATTTTCAGCCTTTCATATGATCAACGTGCATATGAATATCTACTCCGCCAGAGTCTCCAAAACGAAGGACGCACAAGACATCAGCCATACCGTATTAGAAAAGCACAGTTTGTTTTAACTGCAGAACTGATGGAGAGGTACTTTGCAGGGTTTAAGACGAGAAAACCTGCGATGGAGTGGGTTGAGGAAGCATTAAGGAAAAGACAGTTCGTAAGATTTGATTTGGGAACACTGGGAATATAAGGAAAAAGGAAGGAAAACGATGAATGAACAAATATAAGTATCTTTTTAAAAACATAGGTCTTTTGACGTTAAGCAGCTTTGCAACCAAGTTGCTTAGCTTTTTCCTTGTACCGTTATATACAAACATACTTACGACCACAGAATATGGTACTTATGATTTGTTCAATACGACAGTAGGAGTGCTGCTGCCTATCCTAACACTAAATGTGCAGGATGCTGTTATGCGTTTTGCAATGGATAGCAAAAGCAACCGCAAGGCAATTATATCTGTTGCAATGAAAATACTGCTTGTGGCTAATACAGTTGTAGCAGTGGGGCTTATCGTAAATGCTGCTTTTGGGATAAGCTCGTTAGTAAAAGACTATTCCATATTCTTTTTCCTCATGTTTTTTATGCAGTCATTATCTGGTGTGGTTACATATTATATAAGGGGAATTGACAAAATCGCAGATTTATCAGTTTCCAGTGTGCTTGTATCGGCATTTACGATTGGCTGTAATATCGTTTTTCTGGCGGTATTTCATTGGGGATTAACTGGCTATTTTTTGGCTAATATTATCGGCCCTTTGGTACAGTCCTTGTATCTGATTGCTCGATCGAGGTTAATTCATGACACGGATTTAAGAGCGGACTTTTCGGAAGAAAAAAGGGCAATGCTGGATTACTGCAAACCGATGATAGCTAATTCCGTCGCATGGTGGGTGAATAATACATCGGATCGATATGTGGTCATCTTTTTTTGCGGTTTAGCTGAAAATGGTATTTATTCTGTAGCCTCCAAGATACCTTCTATTTTAAATATTTTTCAGTCCATTTTTTCTCAGGCATGGACTCTATCGGCAGTAAAAGACTTTGATCCGGAAGATAAAAATGGTTTTTTTGCCAACACATACCGTGCATATAACTGTCTGATGGTTCTGCTTTGTTCGGCTATTATTGTAGCAGATAAAATATTAGCGCATTTCCTTTATGCAAAAGATTTTTTTGTCGCATGGAAATATGTGCCGTGGTTGACGATTGCTATTGTTTTTGGCTCTTTATCAGGCTACGTTGGCGGCTTTTTTTCGGCAGTAAAAAACTCAAAAATATTTGCGCAATCCACAGTTGTGGGAGCGGTAAGTAACATTGTTTTGAATCTAGTTATGACTCCATTTATGGGAGCTTTGGGCGCTGCCATTGCAACAGCTGTTTGCTATTTTGTAGTGTGGGTGATACGGTACTGGCATTCAAAAAAATTTATAAAGCTGAAAATTAATTTAAAAAGAGACTTGATAACATATGTTCTGCTGGCGGCACAGTCAATCGTATTATTGCTTGAGGATGGTATTGTACTATATGGTGTAGAAATAGGAATGTTTTTGGTGATTGTAATATTGTATGCGGGAGATTTAATGTCAATTGCTAAAAAAGGAAAACAAGCAGTTCAGAGATAATTGTTGGTGAAAAATAATGAGAATTGGAATTATCACATGGTTTACAGGGCCTAATTATGGAACGAATTTACAGGCGATTGCACTACAGTATTATTTAAGGAAACAGGGATATGAGGTTGAACTAATAAATTGTGAGGTAGAATCAGAGTATAGTAAGAATCGTAGAACTTTTATTGAGAAAATAGAATTCTTTCCAGAAAAATGTGCTCAAAAATTGGCGTGCAGAGTCTTTTTTAAAAAGGAAAAAGCAATTCGAGATGAGAAACTGGTAAAAACAATTCGAAAAAATTGTATCCTTACAAGGCGATGCGAAGCTGAGAAAGATCTAGTTGAAGTGTTTAATTCCTTTGACTTGCTTATCAGTGGAAGCGACCAAATATGGAATCCGAATTGGTATCACCGTTTTTATTATGCTGATTACGAAGGCGTTACGACACGTAGAATATCCTATGCACCGAGTATGGGAGTGACAAAGATTCTGGACGAAGTTGAACCAGAGATAAAAAGAAGTGTTTCAAAGTTTGATGCAATCTCCGTTAGAGAAGAAAATGCGGTTTCACTACTAGAACCATACTCTAAGTATAAACCAGTCGTTGCTGTTGATCCGACATTGCTGCTGGATTCAAATGACTGGGCATCAATTCTTCCTCCTACTGGAGCAGCACCAAAGAGTGACTATGTGCTTGGATTCTTTATTGAGGGGAATTTTGACCATCTCCATGCTACGAAAAAATTTGCAAAGCAAAAGAAGATGAAATACGTTTTTGTGCCATATAGCGGTCTATCGTATTATCAAATTGGAGATAGGTGTGCGGATGCAGGGCTTGAAGACTTGTTGGAACTGATTCGAAATGCACGGTATGTAATAACAGATTCTTTTCATATTACAGTTTTTTCGATTATTCATAGAAAGCAGTTTTATTCTTTTATGAGATATAGAGAAAACCCTGTTACAAGTACGAATTCTAGAATCCGGAATTTATTGCACACGGCAGGATTAGAAAACCGTGGACTGGAATTTGGAACAAGAAAGATTAAGGAGTTACCAGATATTGATTATGCTCCGCATATGAAAATGCTCCAGCAGGAGATTGAGAAGAGTAAAGAATTTTTACAAAAAAGCATTAGAGGTGAGTATAGAGGTGAAGTGTAGTGGATGTAGTGCGTGTGCCGCTGTGTGCCCAAAGGAGAATTGCATCAAAATAGAATATAATGCAGATGGATTTCTAAGACCGGTAAAGGATGACACGGTGTGCATACATTGTGGCTTGTGTGAAAAAGTCTGTCCGATGAATGCTGCACATGGCTGCTCTTTGGATGAGTGCGAATTGTACTCGGCATGGGCAGATGCAGAAGGACGGCAGCAGTCTTCTAGTGGTGGCATAGCAGCGGTACTTGCGGAATATGCAGTAGCGCATGGCTATGAAGTCTGTGGTGCAATTATGGATTATAATACATTGAGTGTGCGGCACAAGATTTTTGAACGGGGAGAAGATTTGAAACCCTTGCGAGGGTCGAAGTACCTGCAAAGTAATGTCTTTCCGGCATTTTGTGAAGTACTAAATAGATTGAAACAATTTCCACAGAAAAAATTTGTGGTATTTGGAACGCCATGCCAGATAAGTGGTTTTAGAAATATTTTGGAAATTTATGGGTGGCTTGATAGAGTCGTTTTGATTGATATTTTTTGTCATGGAGTACCTTCAAATTTTTTGTGGACAAAATATATGAAATGGGTTATGAGAAAAATGAAATTGAATGCTACAGATAATATTAGAAGCATACTGTTTCGAGATAAGTCATATTCATGGCATGAATATTTTATGAATATTAATGGGGGGGGGGTACTGCCTATGTGGCGAGTAGGGGAAAAGACCCTTTTTTAAAGCTGTTTTCAATGGGTGTTGTGAATCAGGAATCCTGTTTTACCTGTCCGTTTAGAAATAAAACATCTGCAGATATTCGATTGGGTGACTATTGGGGTGAACGCTTCAAAAACAATGAAGATGGCGTTTCTATGGTTCTCATTAATGGAAGCAGAGGATTAGCATTGCTGAATGCTATAAGTGATCAAGTTACAATAAATAGACAGGACATAACAGATCGATTGGGTCAGCAGCACACAGATTATGATTATCCTAAATACTATGAGAAATCGCTGGAGTTGCTGAAGAATAGCAAATCTGAGTTCAAAGACGTAATTGGTTTATATGAATCGAATTTTGATCGATTTAAGAGAAGGGTCAAAAAGATTATTAAACGAATGTTATGTGCTTGAATTATCTGTAGGTGCTTTATTCAATAATCCAGCGAAAAGGAGATTGGATTATATGGAAAAAGTATCTGCAATTGTTGCAATTTATAAATCAGAAAAATTTTTGCCGAAACTAATTGACTCTATTATCAATCAAACTTGGCAGAATCTTGAAATTCTGCTTGTAGATGATGGCTCACCAGATAATAGCGGTGCCATTTGTGATAATTATGCATCGAGAGATGACCGTATCAGAGTAATTCATAAGAAAAACGGCGGCGCATGTGAAGCCAGAAATGTTGGTCTTGCGGAGGCAACTGGCGAGTATATCCTTATCATTGATGGTGATGATTGGCTGGAACTGGATTATGTAGAATACCTGATGAATCTGATTCATCAGACTGGTGCGGAAATGGCCATGACGGACAAGATATTTACAACACGTGATCGGGAACAAACGAAAAAAGATGCTGTTGAAGTATGGACACCAGAAGATGCTTTCTGCGGAATTATCTATCCTAAGTTTCCGATTGGACCTTGGAACAAGATCTATAAGGCATCGCTTCTCAAAGAACATCACATAGATTTTAACAGACCTTGGTCTGGAGAAGGACTGTACTTTTCTTCAATGGCAGTACAGTGCGCAAATAAGGTTGCTGTTGGACATAGAAAAATCTATAACTATCGACTCAACAACACAAATAGTGGACTGACTCATTATAATCTAAAAATGGGAACTAATGCGATGGTGAATATTCGCTACATTGGTGAAACAAGAATCGTTAAGACAAAAAGAACAGAAAATGCTGTTAATTGGCATATCTGGAAGAATTACGGGTATGTGCTATTTTTGATTATTGCTACGGATTCGGTTAAAGAAAATCAGGACTTATATGATGAATGTATACATAATCTGAGAACAAGGCTCTTTGGGGTGCTTGTTCACTCGGAATTGGGACCTAAAACAAAAGCACATATGCTTGTGCAGGGACTGTTCCCCGTTTGGTGGGCCAAAAAAGATTTGAGGAATAATCAAGCAGCATTAGCAAATGATAAAATGGAGTGATAGTTATGGGATTTGGAATTAAAACAAAATTAAAAAAGTTGTTCCCTCAGCCGATAAATACGCCAATTATTATAATGCCGTCATCTGGATCAGAACTTAAGGATAAAGTTGTACTAATTTCAGGTGGAACTGGTGGTATTGGTTTAGAAATAGCAAGAAATTTTTTACTATCTGGCGCAAAAGTGATTATAACAGGAACTAATGAGCGAAAATTTGAAAAAATAAAATCTGAAATTTCTAATGATAAGTTGAAATTTATAGTATTGGATTATAAAGAACCATCCTCATTTGAATCAAAACTTGGTGAGATAATTAATATATGGGGGCGTTTAGATATATTTGTAAGTTCAACGGGTGTTCATGTTGATAGAGATGGGCTTGATTTCGTAAATGTCACGCTTGATGAGTATGACACCATTATGAATATTAATTTGAAAGGTACATACTTTATGTGCCAAACAGTAGCAAAGTACATGATTGAAAATAAAATTAAAGGACATATTTTAATAATATCGTCTCAGTCTGCATTGGAACCATCATGGTCACCGTATAGATTATCTAAGTTAGGAATTGATGGCATAACAAAAGGAATGGCACAACGTCTGTTGGAACACGGAATCATTGTGAATGCGATAGGGCCGGGACCGACAAATACATCTATGCAGAAGAACTATAGAGAAGGTAACCTATATACACCATTGAATCCGATAAAAAGATTTACAACACCAGAGGAAATAGCTCAAATAGCAAAGATACTAGTTAGTGATTTGGGAAATACAATAGTTGGTCAAACTATATATATGTCTGGGGGAAGGGGAATCGTGGAAATTAGATGAGTTGAGTCTCTGAATAATAGATTTTTGGATAGAGATGTGCAGCAGGCAACATCTGTGGTTGCCTGAGATGTGAGATAATATGTTACAAAGCGATTTAGAAAGGAATAAAATGGCTAAATACTTTGAAACAGACGGCTTCCGTGGAGAAGCCGGAATTACATTAACAGCGGATCACGCCTATAAGGTTGGTCGCTTCTTAGGCTGGTATTATAATGCTCTCCGTGAGCGCAACGGTGACACCGACCCTGCTCGTATTGTTATTGGTAAGGATACCCGCCGCAGCTCGTACATGTTCGAGTACAGCCTTGTGGCTGGCCTGACCGCTTCAGGAGCAGATGCTTATCTGCTCCATGTCACCACCACTCCGTCTGTGGCTTATATCGCCCGTGTGGATGACTTCGATTGTGGCATCATGATTTCTGCCAGCCACAATCCGTACTACGATAATGGCATCAAGTTGATCGACTGCTACGGCGAGAAGATGCCGGAAGAGACTCTGTTGCTGGTAGAGGATTACATTGACGGTAAACTCCAGGTGTTCGACCAGGACTGGCCGGAGCTGCCCTTTGCTCATCGTGAGCATATTGGCTGCACGGTGGACTATGTGGCAGGTCGTAACCGCTACATGGGCTACCTGATTTCTCTGGGCATCTACTCTTTCAAGGGCATCAAAGTTGGTTTGGATTGTGCTAACGGTAGTTCTTGGAACATTGCAAAGTCCGTTTTTGACGCACTGGGCGCAGATACCTATGTAATCAACAATCAGCCTAATGGACTGAACATTAACAACAACGCTGGTTCTACTCATATTGAGGGCTTGCAGAAGTTCGTTGTGGAGAAAGGTCTGGATGTTGGTTTTGCCTATGATGGTGATGCCGATCGTTGCCTGTGTGTGGACGAGAAGGGTAATGTCATTACAGGCGATCATATTCTGTATATCTATGGCTGCTACATGAAAGAGCGCGGCAAGCTCTTGACCAACACCGTTGTTACAACAGTTATGTCCAACTTTGGTCTGTACAAAGCATTTGATGAGCAGGGTATCGGTTATGCCAAGACTGCCGTTGGAGATAAGTACGTCTATGAGTACATGGCCAAGAATGGCTGTCGTATCGGCGGCGAGCAGAGTGGACATATCATCTTCTCCAAGTACGCCAGTACGGGTGATGGTATCCTGACGAGTTTAAAAATGATGGAAGTTATGCTGGCTAAGAAGAAGCCGATGAGCGAATTGGCAGCAGCGCTGAAAATTTATCCGCAGGTGCTGGAGAATGTTCGCGTAACGGATAAAAAGGCGGCACAGAGCGATGAGGCTGTGCAAACAGCAGTAAAGAAAGTGGCCGAAGGACTGGGAGATACAGGCCGGATTCTGGTTCGTGAGTCCGGCACGGAGCCTGTGGTGCGTGTGATGGTGGAAGCCCCTGATCACGATACTTGTCAGAAATATGTTTCCGAAGTTGTCGATGTGATTCGTGATAGAGGATATAGTCTGTAAAATGAAAATAGCCTACCAGAAAATAAGCATTTATTAAGTGTAATATTGAAACAGCCTTATCAGAGTGCTATACTAAAATTACTATAATTTTCTGGAGGTTATTTATTATGCCCAGAACAAAAGGTAGCAAGAATAAGCCCAAAACTGTGACTGCTGATTTCGCAACGCAGATTGCAGAAAAGCAGTCCGCAAAGGAAACGCTCACAGCGGAAATCGCATCCATCACCGTAAACATTGACACTTTGAAAGCTGACCTGAAAGAGAAGAAAGCATCGCTGAAAGCTATCGACAAGGAAATTGTCAAGCTGGAAGCAAAGAAGGCGAAGGCAGATGCCAAAGCTGCAGAAGAAGCAAAAAAGACAGAAGCAGAGTCCGTTCTGAAAAAGCTGCTTGCCGAAGGCATGAGTGCCGATGAAATCCTAGCAAAACTGAAATAACACGAAAAACCCGTAATGGACAGGCATAGCGCGCCGTTCATTACGGGTTTTAGGGTTATAAGAACATAAGTTCATCCGGCGGTAACATCAAACTTAAAATGTGCCGGAAGATTGAACTGCTTGATAAACGCATGGTGTTGGGCGCGATAGTGCCGTAGATCATATCCCAGATGATGCAGCTCAAGAAGTTTCACCAGCACCAGATTGAGGTGAATCCGTTTCGCTGCGGAAATCTGCGCCGCGTCCAACCCACGCTTCGTCATTTGATAGACTTCATCACTGTCCAGCATCAGGTGGGATGTGAAAGCGTTATGCTCGTAAAGAAGGATGTGCTTGTCCTTAGTGGTCAGAAACTTGTCCAGGGTATGCAAGTCCATAAGCAGCTGATGCTCCAGATAATGCCCCAGCGCATAGCCGCACACCATCTGCTTCGTCTGTTTGTCCAGCTGGCGATTGATAAGGATCAGTGGCTTATCAAAATAGAGTGAAAGCAAACCCAACATATCTTTAATGCGAGATGTTTCACTGATGTCCAGACTGCAACTGCGCGCAATCTGTTTGATGTTGCGAGTTCCAGCATTTTGGACAAGTTCGTTGGCGGCTTGGTGAATAAATGCAGAATCCATAATGGGATCTCCTTCCGGGGATAGCATAGTGAATAGAACAGTGGTTCACAGGTTCATTATTCGTTCCTTTTCTCGTTTTTGTTCTCGGTACTTAAAATAGGCTTTGTGCATTTCATACATGATGCCGTCCATATCCTGCGGGGTCAACTCTCCGCTGGCAAATAGCTCAGTAAGCTCAAATGCGAGATGCTGGGCTTCTATTTTGCCCTTTTTTCCGTAGGCTTCGGCGGCACGTTCGATAAATAAAGACTGATCCGGCTGTAAATAGGTCAGAGGTACATGGAATATATCGGCCATCTTTTCAAGCATTTCAATACTGCGAGGGTAGCGGCCATCACGCTCCCATCCGATGATCGTTCGTTTGTTGATACCCAGACATTGTGCCAATTCGTCCTGTGTTAAAGAATGTTTCTTTCGTAGATCGCGAACTTTCTCTCCAAATTTCATGTTTGCAACCTTTCTATGGTGTAGTTATCGTGCTGTAACAATGTGCAATGGAATCTGTGAATATTCAATCTGAAAGATGCAACAAATTTTCACATTTTTCTCTTGACACGGCGACACGACTTGCTTATAATATATGCTATATTCTATCATCTTTTGGATTATTATACCGTAAAAAATGTGAATATGCAAGCCGAAAAAGGTGAAAAAAGAACGGAAGTTCAAAAGGTGAAATTGAATAGAAAAAGAAACTTAAACCAACACAAAGGAGGCCGTAAGAAGATGAGCAACGGAGAACATGAAATCCGCACCCTAAAGGGGCTGCGGATCGGGAATCGCAGTGTCGTTGATGGAAAGAATATGCTTCAGATCAAGCGTGGTGGCTGTGAAGATTATATTTCCGCTGAATCTCTGGTGGAGTGTATTCACGGCCTTCCCGTAAAGAATATCGAATTTTTCACAGCAGAGAACCAACGGAAAGAAGCCTGAAGCAGAGTGCTTCATCGGACACTGAAAGCGCAGAGGTGGAATCTTAGGCGGCACCTGGTTAGCCGACCAGCTCCATCAGACGTTCTTTTGGGTCTACAATATAATATCTGTTTGTTTAGAGCGATACCGTAGCAATATGTGATATAGGCCGGAACAGAATGAGCGAATGCAGTGCAGTAGTGCGCCTGCAAGTAGTTCATCCTGTTCCGGCTTTTTTTATTTTTCAAAATTTTTTGAAAAACTGTATTCCAAAATGGCTTTGCGGATTCCTATTAGTATAGGGACTTCAAACAAATAGAAAGCAGCAAGAGGAATCTTAGATTCCCGTTCAAAAAAAACGGGTGAATCTGGGATGATTTTTGCTGCTTTTTTCAGTTCACCCGAAGCCGAAAGGCAGAAAGGTGGACAAAATGCTTACATTGAAAAAGGTCAAGGAACTGGTAGAAGCACCTTCCCATGCAAAGCGCACTCCTTCTCCCAAGATGCTTTTCGAGGAAGGTATCGTGCTGCTTCGCAGGGAATTTGATCAGGGCAGTCATCTAACGGTCTACAACAGCGGTTATGTTTTGTTTTCTGCAGGGAAGCGAAACACCGTGTTCCATATCCATGACTGCTGTGGAGACTATGCCTACGATGCAGCAGAGGGTAAGGGCGATGTAATCAAGGAAGAGTATTTTGAAAACTGCGAGTGGCATATGACCAGATGCACATTCGCAGCGACTTCCGCAAGTGGTTCCCGCGTATGTGCCAGTATGGTTTCATCGAGGGCCGCGACTACGAGTATATGCCCCGTGTCCGGCTGCAGGACGAGGGCGGGCGCACGGTCCAGCGGTATGTGAAAGACTACCGTATTACGCAGGACATGGCAAAGAAGCTCTGTAAGCTGCATCACACGGCAGTCGGCGCGGCGTATCGTCCGCAGCCGTTTGACTGGGATACACTGCTTGGCCTGCTGCATAAGAAGCCGCCGCGCCGGAGCAGCTACGAAGCGCAGTTGAGCGATTCGGATTCGCTGGTTACGACCACGCAGATCGCCAAAGAGTACGGCTGCGGAGCAAAGGTGTTCAATCGGCTGCTGCATCTGCACGGCATCCAGTACCGGGTCAACGGCCAGTGGGTGCTGTATTCGGAACACCACGGGAAGGGCTATACGTCCAGCCTGACGTTCCGGCTCCAGCGCAGCGATGGCTCCGAGGTGGAAAAGCTGCACACGGCATGGACGCAGAAAGGCCGGAAGTTCCTTTACCATACGTTGAAGCGGCGCGGTGTGCTGCCGCTGGCTGAACAGGGAGGTTAAGCCTATGAATTTTACCGATAATCCGTTTGAACGCATGATGCGCCAGCGTCCGGGAACGGACAGCGGCCATCCCTGCAAGCACTGCCGCCACAAATGGGAGTGCGGCTATCTGCTGCACCAGTGCCGTAAAAAGTTCCGCTCGGTGCTGGGAGATACCGCGCCGCCTGCGGCCGGGGCAGTCCGCCCCTGATGCAGCGGCGATAGATGGGAGGTGAACAGCCGTGCAGGAAGAAGTCAACGAGAAAACCATTTCGCTGTGCATCAAAGGAGGAAAAATCACTGCACAGATTTTGAAAGCAGCCCTGATAAAGTTGCTGGCAGAAATGGACAAGAAAAAGCAGTGTGGGAAAGGAGAAAAAAGCCAATGCAAGAAAACAGGTCGGCAGAGCATCAAAAGCCTGCAAAAGAGCGGCGCGCAGATCACGAACATCGTTGTCACGGACAATAATATCAAGTCTTTCGACCGGGTCGCCCGGAAGTATGGCATTGATTACAGTCTGAAAAAGGTAGAGCAGGAGGGCAAGACGGAGTATCTGGTCTTTTTCAAGGCCAAGGATGTGGATGTTATGACCGCCGCCTTTAAGGAGTACACCAGCGAAACGCTGAAAAAGCAGAAACGCGAATCGGTGCGTCAGAAGCTGGAAAAGGTGAAAGAGGAACTTTCCAATCATCGTCAGCTCAAGAAAGAAAAGAAGAGGGAGCAGGAACCGATACGATGAAGAATCTGAAAACACCTGCCCAACGTCCGCGCAAAGCACCGTCCAACCAGACGGGCGGCACGGCATGGGGCAAAAAACTGGCTGCGGAGATCAGCAGGATGGCGCAGGCAGCAGATATGAAAAAGCTGATCCTGCTGAATTTCCCGTACATCATCGCCTTTTACATGGTGGAGAAAGCTGCGTGGCTTTACCGTCATTGTAACGGTGATTCCGTGGTAGACAGGCTCATGGTTCTTTTTATGAACTTTGGCCTGGCCTACAAAAGTGTCTTGCCCAGTTTTCACCCGTTTGACTTGCTGGTGGGTCTGGTCGGTGCGGCTGCACTGAAAGCAGTAATCTACTTCAAAGGGAAGAACGCGAAGAAGTATCGGCAAGGCGAGGAATACGGCTCTGCCCGGTGGGGCAACCAGAAGGACATCGAACCTTTTATTGACCCGGTATTCGAGAACAACGTCATCCTCACACAGACCGAACGGCTGATGATGAGTGGTAGACCAAAGCATCCGAAGTATGCTCGGAATAAAAACGTCATTGTGATCGGCGGCAGCGGCAGCGGTAAGACACGATTTTATGTCAAGCCGAACTTGATGCAGATGCCCCAAAAGGTCAGCTATGTCCTGACCGATCCCAAAGGCACAATTATTGTCGAGTGCGGAAAGATGCTCTCGGATGCCGGGTATATTAAATCCGGCAAAATCAACTGCATCATCGTCAAGGACTTATCCCGATTTGGTCGTAATTACATTGAGATGGGAAAGTATCTGGAACAGATTTTTCCCATGATGGGGATTCGCTTCATCGCCATCAACGACAACTATGACAATGCGAACACCGAGAGCAGCGATTCGGATAGCATTGTGGTCCCATTCAAGAATCTGTTGAACGATTCCTACTGCAGGGATATTTCCATCAAGGTGCGCAGCCAGCTGGACATGAAACGGCGCAAGGGTGAGTTCATCGGTGGCTACGCAATCTATGGTTACTGCAAAGACAAACGGAACAAAAACCGTCTGGTGGTAGACGAGTATGCAGCAGATATTGTCCGCTCTATCTACCGCAGAAAACTGGAAGGAATGAGCGCACAGGCGATTGCCGAACAGCTGAACAGCGAGAACGTGCTGGCTCCCAGCGAGTACAAACGGCTGTGTGGTCTGAATTATCACAGTGGGTTCAAAGCTGGCACTCATGCAAAGTGGCAGGCGATTCAGGTGCTTCGGATGGACAAATCTATGCTGAAAAGTTTACATCTGCCTGCTTGATATGCAAGGTGTTTTATGGTAAGATGAAAGCACAATAGGGATAGTATATGCTCCTGTTGACCCTGCTGTAAGGAAGTGAATGCCGATGGAAAATCAGCTTGCTCATGCGATAACGCAGACGGAATACGATTTGAGTTATGATAAGGCTGCCAAGAAGCTGCTGGCCAACAAACAGATTCTGGCGCAGATTATGAAGAACTGCGTGAATGAGTACAGTGCCTGCTCCGTAGACGAAATTGCAGAGAAGTATATCGAAGGAACTCCAGAAGTGGGTACAGTTGGCGTTCATGTTGATGATACAAACAGACCCAAGAAAACTTCTGACGTAATTGCTGGTAGCAATAATGAGGATTCTACGCTGACTGAGGGAACCATCAATTATGATGTTCGGTTCGATGCAATCGCACCAGCATCAGAAGGTTCTGCTGAACAGAAAGATGTGATACGTCTTATTATCAATGTAGAAGCGCAGACCGCTTTTAATCCGGGGTACCCTTTGACGAAGCGTGCAATCTATTATTGCAGCAGAATGATCTCTGCACAGCACGGCCCGATATTCACGAACTCAGAGTATGGGAAAATCCGAAAAGTGTACTCTATCTGGGTTTGTACACATCCAACTAAAGAGTTTCAGAATACTCTGATTCGTTATTCCATTCGGCCAGAGCAGTTGATTGGAAATGCTGTTGAAAAATCAGAAAACTATGATTTGATGAGCGTTGTAACGATTTGTCTGGGAGAGTCGGGTACAGAAAACTATACAGGTATTGTGAAATTTATGGATGTGCTGCTCTCTTCATCCAGAGCAGCTACTGAGAAAAAGAAAATTCTTGAAGAAGAATTTGGCGTTGCAATGAACGAAGATCTGGAAAGAGAGGTGCTTGTTATGTGCAACCTTAGTCAGGGCGTAAAGGCCGAAGGCAGAGAAGAAGGCATTAGCATTGGTGAGATGCGGATGCTGGTGCAGCTTGTTCGAGACGGCGATTTAAAAATGGAACGTGCCGCTGAAAAGGCAAAAATGACAGTGGAGCAGTTTAAGAAAGTGATGGAAAACACTCCACTGCAGGCAGTCTAAGATAAAATCATATAGAGAAAACAGTTAAGCCCTACAAGGCTCAAATCGGTTCGGAACCGACTGAAAACCTTGTAGGGCTTATTTTTTTGCGATTTTTCAAATTTATTTGTGAAAAAAGTTGTCCAAGACTTGACATCGGGCGGCGGCTACTGCCTGCCCAAGGATACGAAGCAGCTGCTGGCTAACTATGCCGATGTACCAGAGAACCTGATCGAGGCTATTGTCGAGAGTAACAGAACTCGTAAAGACTTCATCGCCGACCGCGTCCTAAAGCTGGCTGGTTATTATGGTTATGACGAGGATAACGAGTACGACAAGGAACAGGAAAAATCTGTGACCATCGGTGTGTACCGTTTGACCATGAAGAGCAACAGCGATAACTTCCGCCAGAGTTCTATTCAGGGCGTTATGAAGCGCATCAAGGCCAAGGGCGCAACGGTAATCATTTACGAGCCGACTTTGAAAGACGGAGAGACTTTCTTTGGATCAGTAGTGGTTAATGATCTGGCTAAGTTCAAGGAAATGAGCCACGCCATCATCGCAAACCGCTATGACAAGAGCTTGGATGATGTGAAGGATAAGGTTTATACACGCGATATTTTCCAGAGAGATTAATAAATGTGGGTTAGTAGAGAGATGGATGAAAAGAAAAACGTGAAGATATGTTTTGCGGCATCATCAGGCGGACATTATGAGCAGCTAATGATGTTAAAACCACTGATGGAGAAATATGATAGCTTTGTCATTACTGAGAAGACAGATTATAGCGCAGAAGCAAAAGGCGAAAAAACATATTATCTGCGAGATAAAGATGAACGCTGTGGCTATGTGAGCGGCCTGATGTTCTTTAACCAGATGGGGCTTACTACGCAGGTCCCTATGATGTATGAGGTTGTGTCGAACAAGGCAACAAATGATTATCGAGAAACCTCTCTGGCGAAATCCCGCGTGATCGTGCGAAAGCCGAAAGTGCCTGTGACAGAGAAAAATTATAAAGATCTTCAGTTTCTGGATATTTATAAAACTGGGCCAGACTGGGATATACAGAATCTGTGCCTGTTGAAAGATTCTTGATATACTTGGAAAGCGTTCCAAAAGACATTACTTCAACAGCAGCCCAAAGGGGAATCTGCCCATCATGGTTGTCATAATTGTGGGTGATAAATACATCTGTTGAACGTGCAATTTCTGATGAAATGGATGCAGTGTTTCGCCAAAATATCGCTTTATCCTTGAAGATAGAAGGGTCAAGATAAATCAGCGCATCATTTTTCTGCAGGAGAGCTTCGCAAAATCTGGAACGAAGAGCAACTTCTATTTTACAGGTCATGCCAAATAGTAAAGAGCGCAACTCCATGTCAAAGTTGTAGATGTGACAAATGGTGTCGAACGTGACATTTGGTATGTATTTTTTAGTGGCGTTATCATAGAGATGAAAACTATATCCGCGCAGACGATAAAATCCAATCTCATTTAAAGCCGTTTCTACTTTCTGGTCATCAGTTATTACTAGACCAGCATCTTTGTACTTTTGAATCAGAGCAGCAGTCTGATATATATTCTTTGGATAGGGTTTCATTTGTACAATCCTCATAAAATGAAAAGGCCCGCCGGTTTGAGCATCGTAGAGAGGCTTGGCGGGATCTGTTGACTATTATTTTATCACTAAAATGAGGGCTTGTCAATCACTTTCTTTATGTCATGCGGAATTTTTTCTTTTTTATATATCTGAAGCAATGTAATAAGATGCGTCAGCAATGTAACAAGACGCGTCTGCCGGAAGGTTATAGCGTGAATTCACGCGTGGCGTGCTTTTGTACGGAGGGTTGATTCAAGATGTTTTCGACATTTGAACAGACAGTTTGTAATTCACGGTGGTAGTCTTTGAAATACTGGTAAGTTTCATATTGTGCGCTCTTCTGCTGTACCAGAAGTTCTTTTTCAGAACGCAGGTCTTTCATGGTTGGAAGTTTCCCGTCTTGTGAATTTTGCTTTAGAAATTGCAACGCTTCTTCATATTTGGCAATCTCATCTGCATAGTTCTGTCGGAAATCCTTTTTGTTGGTGGATTTCAGAAAATCAGCGTAGACCGATTTTGTAGAAAGATACTGTCCCAGATAATGAATCCGTTCGTTCACTTTTTTCAGTTTGGCTTCAGTGAGCTTGGCATCGCTGCGGGCTTTTGCCATTTTGGACTGAATTGTATCTGTGGTATCTTGCAATTTTTCCTGAGTGTCATACCCATGCTCCTGAATGTAGGCAACCGTTTTAGCTATTTGCTGTAAATTGCTGATTTTTACTTTCTGGGCATAGGCTCGGCTTTGCTGGGCCTTAATGCAATTCTGCAAATCAACCACAAGACGCAGGTCGGATTTGATGAACAGAATGGTGATAGGATCGTTCTGCATCCATTGCGCCTGATTCTGTTCAGCGGCGAGTGCATTTTCTTCAAAGAGCTGCAAAAGGTATTCTCGGTCATAGTGGCTTCCCAGTTTCCGGGCAGATATGTACTTCTGCCAATCTGATGTAAGATAGCTGAATCGCCCCCGATGGTCTTTGACCTGTATTCCGTATTCTGCTTTGAGTAGCCGCTGAAAGTCTTCAAAAGATTTCGCACGTTCCGCAATGTCGTTGATGGCATTGCGGATTTTTTCTTTGTTGGTTTCAAATTTTGTTTTCATGGGTGCGATGCCTTCTGCCATTATCTCCATGTTGGCCATATCAAGATTTAGCTGTCCTCTGCGCTGGGCATGATATTCCTGCTGTGTGATTCTTTCTGCGGCAGGAGAGAGCAGATCGACCTGATATAATCCCTCGCGTTGGCAGATGTCCATAAGAGAACTTTGTAAATGACGGAGATACTCTTTTGTCAGATGGTGCTTATATCCTGCCTTGCAGTCGATGGCACGTTCAGTATAAGGCTGAGAGGCTATATCTTCTTTTCGCAGGCTGTTGATAATGATATGGGTATGGATATTACCGGAGTTGTTGCTGCCGTCTGTATGAGTGCAGACAAGTGCCTGATGCCCAGGAAAATTTGCTTTGGCATATTCCATGCCAATAGCTTGTGCTTGCTCCCCGGTCAAACCATGATCGGCAACATCCATGGGATCGTGGCTGATAATGTAATGGTGGCATTTGATTTCATCGTATCTTTGATTTTTATGGTATTGCTGGTTGAGCAATTCACACTCAAGATCGAATGCTTCAGGATTGCAGTTCAATCCATCAAAATAAAACTCATCCCGGAGCATGGAATTGCCGTTTTCATCAAGGATGGGAACGAGGTGAAATTCATCATGCTGGTATTTCAAGTAATCAATAACAGCACCATAGTCAGCGTTTTTTACTGCGAAGTGTTTTAGGATTGCCATAGATTCCTCCCAAGTGAACAATTTCTCGACGAAGTTCCCGAACCTCTGTGATGCATTTTTTAATTTCGTCTACGATACTGACGGTGATTTTTCCACCGCTGTGCAAATAGCGGGTAATCTGATTCAGATTGTTTCCGATGCCAGCAGCGATTGTAACTAGCTGATGGATTTCTGACGTGTCCGCAACGATGTAATGAGTGCTTGATGGTGCTTCCTTGAGAAAACACTTTCGGATATATGTGCTGGTGGGTAGTCCTGCACTTTCAGCGTAGCCGGATACGATTTCATATTCCATCTCGCTGCAACGGATATGAATATCGTGGGTTCTCTGAATGGGCTGCTTGTTTTTTGGTCTTGCCATAGTGGTATCCTCCTGATTTTTTGAGAAAAGATTTATCCCGACAAGCCGTAGGCGGTCGGCTGCGACCACTTTAGTGGAAGCCAGATAGCCAAAATCTGTGATTTTGCGCGTGCCGTGGGAATGGGGAACGGAATCCCCATCCATCCAGTTCAGATCGGCTTTTGTGTAAGGGACTTCGGGACGGATTTCAAAAATGTCTGCACCGATGGCATCTGCTAAATCTTCGGCAACTTTTGCGGTAATGCCGCTGGCAGAAAAATAGGCAACAAGCTTTTTGCTCATGACAATGCACTCCCTCAATATTTGATTTGATAATAGTATAGCACGGCACGGGAGGGGTATCAAGAAGTGAAATGAAAGCAAAATTGCTTGGAAAATATTGGTGTCTCAATAGTTGGACTTGGATAATCATAACTTTGATATTGTATCTTAACTTAAAATGAGTTATAATACAGAAAAAGAGTTATGAATGGAGGCGATAGAGTGGAATACCTTAAGCGGGTTTTAGGAATTGAAGTGCTATATGAAAATAAAGCTTTAGAGCATTTGCCAAACTTCATCAGTACAAGGTATGATTCACAGAAAGTATCTCTGAATGGTCAAAAAACCGTTTTTTTGTATCCTAAAACCGAATTGGAGCAGGTGGAAACATTAAAAAAGCATCTGGAACGTGTGAAAAAGGTTGCGGATTGTCCTGTGATTTTAGTATTGGAACAGATCACTGCACGGCAGAAAGAGTATTTGCTTCGAGAGAAAATAGCATTTATTGTGGATGGAAAGCAAATTTATCTGCCCTTTATGGCAGCATATTTGCAGGAACGCTGTGATGCAGAAAAGAGTGACAGAGAAGAAATCTTGCCATCGGCACAGATGCTGTTGCTTTATTTTATTTATGAGGGAGCAAAGGAGCTGTCCACAAGTCAAGCTGCAAAAGATTTGGATTTGACACCAACATCTATTTCCAGAGCTTCTAAACAACTTGAAGGAATGGGATTTCTGCGATCAAGAAAAATTGGAGTGCAGAAGATACTGTTTTCGGAAAACTCCGCCAAAGAGTTGTTTTACAAAGCAGAGAAAGTTCTGCTCAATCCTGTGAAAAGGACGGTCTATGTTCCATGCGAGGAAGTAAAGACTGAATTGTTGGAGAGCGGATATTCCGCATTGGCGGAGTATTCGATGCTCAATGCGCCTAGTGTTCGGTGCTATGCTTCAGAAAAAGTATCTCAGTGGAATTACTGCATGACCAAGGATTTACAGGACTCAAATTCACAGGTGACTGTTGAAATGTGGAGATATGACCCACGAAAATTATCGAAGGAAAAAATGGTCGATGGACTTTCTCTAGCATTATCGCTCAAGGAAGATGCAGATGAACGGGTAGAAGAAGCAGTAGAAGAAATGTTAAATAATCTGTGGAGGAAGATAGATGGTAACAGGGATTGAAAGCTTTAAGGAATGGTTCAAGGGTAACGAAAGCCAGTATGCAATTATCGGTGGAACTGCGTGTGACATCTTGATGACGGAAGAAGGCTTAGACTTCCGTGCAACAAAAGACATTGACCTTGTTCTAATTATTGAAGCCGTGGATGCGGCTTTTGGAAGAAAATTCTGGGACTATGTAAAACAGGCTGGATACGAACATTGTAATAAAAGCTCTGGTATGCCGCAGTTTTATCGGTTCAGTCACCCGATGTCAAACCGTTATCCAGCGATGATCGAACTGTTCACTAGAAAACTGGATGCAATTCAACTTCCAGATGATGCAGTATTGACACCGCTGCCAATGGATGAGGACATATCTAGCTTGTCTGCAATCCTTTTGGATGATGATTACTATGAGTTCTTGAAGCAGGGGAAAGTGACTGTTGATGGAGTGACGGTTTTGGATGCTGCATATTTGATTCCATTCAAGGCGAAAGCATGGATGGATTTGACGGATCGCAAAGAAGCTGGAGAACACGTTGATAGTAAAAACATTAAGAAGCATAAAAATGACGTTTTTCGATTGACTGAATTGATTGACCCTACGGTCAAGATTGCCACTCCCAGTGGCGTGTATGAGGATATGCAGAAGTTTGTTGATCGAATGAAAAATGAAACGGTTGATGTTAAACAGTTGGGGCTTGTGGGACGAACGAAAGAACAGATTCTTCAGGAGATAGGAGAATTATATGCTATACAATAATCAGTGAGTTATAGAATAAAACACTATCTTGTAAGGAAGTGATATAACATGGAAAAGAAATACCAAATTTTTATTTCGTCAACTTATAAGGATTTGATAGAAGCACGTAGCAAAGTAAGGGATGCAATCCTGTCAATGATGCATTTCCCAGTTGGCATGGAGATGTTTAACGCTGCTGACGAAGAACAGTGGGAAATCATACAAGAGACGATTGATAGTTCGGATTATTATGTTTTGATTTTGGGACAGCGATATGGCTCTGTAATAGAATCTGGATCGGATGCTGGAATTAGCTATACGGAAAAGGAATTTCGCTATGCGAGAGAGAAGAAAATTCCTATTCTGGTATTCATAATTGATGATGATGTGGCAATTAAGCCGGAATTTATGGAAAAAGATCCAGAAAGTATAAAAAAGCTGGCTGATTTCAAGACAGAAGCTAAAAAAGGACGAACGGTACAGTGGTGGACTAATATTGACGAACTTGCTAGAGAGGTTTCAGAATCTTTACATCAGCAAATGGATCGAAAAAAGCGTCCAGGGTGGATAAGAGGAGATGCCTTTGATATTGAAGCAAGTCATGCGGAAATTCTCAGTTTGAATAAAAAGATAAGAGAACTTGAGCAGGAAAATGCTGAGCTGAAATCACAGATTGTAAAGAGGGTTCCTGAGTTGATGGCCGCAGTTGTGCTGGATCAACAGGAGGATGAAGAGGAGGATGAAAAAGGTCTTAAAACACATGGAAAATTGCTTATTGATAGCTCTGATAATGCATACAAAATCCAATTATATCATAATGATGGAGAATGCTACAAAAACAAGTATGAACCACTTGATTTAAGTTGCGTTGAATCACATTTAAAAAAGTATGTAAAAGAAAAGGACTTGCAGGCTTACAATGCAGCACTACCGTCTGAAGAAGAAATAAATGATTATGCACACAAGATGAGCGTATATAAGACAATAACAAACGGTGGTGTTGCGCTCAAGCTAAGAGTGCTTAATAAGGGAACAGCGAAAGCAACCGACATTAGAATCTCAATCGTATTTCCAAAAGATATTTTTGTATATGACATTGATGATATCGAAAAAATGAAGGAGCCGAAAGCACCAAAACTTCCACCGAATCCTATTGAAAAGGCAGAGGAACGTTTTATGAGCGACTTAAATCCAGTATATGGCTTGTTGAAAAATAGTATGGACGGAATGCAGCCATTCTACTCAGCTCGAAGCTTGCCGATTATAGACCCGGCAATTTTTAACAACTCCAATTCTTCTGTGTTTGAATCAATATCTATACGAGATAACTCAATATTTGCTGAATGCAATCAGTTGCCACATAAAGATGATACCGAGTTTGATGGGATATATATTGTTCCGGCTAGAAAAGGAAAATTCAAAGTAAGCGTTTCACTGATGTGTTCGGAATATATTGAACCGAAAGTTCATGATATTGAATTTGAAATTGTCTAATAATTAAAATAAGTACGAATAAGCCGCATAGGGCTTCCCAATGGTTTTAACCCAATGGGAAACTTTATGCGGCTTATTTTTTGCTTTTTTTGAAAAAATTGTTGTCCCTATCTTGACATCAGGGGGCCCGGCAAGTTTTATTATGCCGTTGCAGATTGGTAAGACACCAATTGTTGGCATTTGATTTCATCGTATCTTTGATTTTTATGGTATTGTTGGTTGAGCAATTCACACTCAAGATCGAATGCTTCAGGATTGCAGTTCAATCCATCAAAATAAAACTCATCCCGGAGCATGGAATTGCCGTTTTCATCAAGGATGGGAACGAGGTGAAATTCATCATGCTGGTATTTCAAGTAATCAATAACAGCACCATAGTCAGCGTTTTTTACTGCGAAGTGTTTTAGGATTGCCATAGATTCCTCCAATCAAAAGAAATAACTACAAAACGTAAAATTGAACAGGTGATGGGCAATGTCG
>ERZ773110.1116-NODE-1116-length-22821-cov-22.292498_pt1 | contig 22821 bp, 20 predicted proteins | sample MGYA00580568_ERZ773110 | MGnify/ENA primary metagenome ERZ773110 (study PRJEB29015, sample SAMEA2737870) | human gut metagenome | biome: human gut; feature: human-associated habitat; material: faeces | place: China | collected 2012 ... | reverse complement strand
GGCGGGGGAGCGCGCCATCGACGCGCAGCTCAAGCGTCTCGGTCTGCCGGGCCACGCCATGGCCGTGCCCGACGCGCCCGGCGCATTTCAGGTGCGGTACGAGCTGACCGGCCACCCGAAGATCAGCGTACTGATCCCCAGTAAAGACCACATTGACGACCTGGACCGCTGCCTGACGAGCCTGTACAAAAACGCGGGCTACGACAATTTTGAGGTCATCGTCATCGAGAACAACTCCACCGACCCGGCGACGTTTGCCTATTACGAGACACTGCCCAGCCGCTTTGCCGACTGCCGCGTCGTCTACTACAAGGGCGTGTTCAACTTCTCGGCCATCAACAACTTCGGCGCGACGTTCGCCGAGGGCGAGCACCTGCTGCTGCTCAACAACGACATTGAGGTGTTGTCGTCTGACTTCCTGCGCGAGCTGCTCAGCTACAGCCAGCGGTCCGACGTAGGCGCGGTGGGCGCTAAGCTCTACTACCCCGACGACACGATCCAGCACGCGGGCGTGTTGATGGGCATCAACGGCAGCGCGGGCCACAGCCACAAGAGCTACCCCCGCACCGCTGTGGGGGACATGTACCGCTTGGTCACGACACAGAATTATATGGCCGTGACGGGTGCCTGCCTGATGACAAAAGCGCCGCTCTACCGCGCATTTGGCGGGCTGGACGAGGAAAAGTTTGCCGTCGCCTACAACGATGTCGACTACTGCCTGAAGCTGTGGCAGAAGGGGCTGTTGAACGTTTACACCCCGCGCGCCGAGGCCTATCACTATGAGAGCAAGAGCCGCGGCCTGGATACCTTAAGCGAGAACGCCAAGCGGTATGAGCGCGAAAAGGCGAATTTCTACGCGAAATATCAGCAGTATATCGACAATTACGACCCCTATTACAACCCCCATTTCAACAATCTGTTTGAGAATTTCGGGTTGAAGTGATGGAAACCGTATTGCCGAAGCGCAAGTCTCACCATTTGCAGGGTTACGATTACAGCCAAAACGGCGCCTATTTTATCACAATATGCACGCACCAACGCAGAATGTTGTTTGGCCCGAACCGGGCTCCCGTAGGGGCGGATTCTATATCCGCCCGCATGGCGGCGCGCGTTTTTCGGGAGATCATCGGCCAGTATCCGGCGGTCCGGTGCCGTTATTTTGTGGTGATGCCCAATCATTTTCACGCGTTGGTCGAGATTGAACGGGCACGGGCGGATATGGAATCCGCCCCTACGATTATCAGCATCGTGCAGGCGTTCAAACGGTATTCTACCGTCGAGTACATCCGTCTTGTCAAGCGCGGGCAAGCCGCACCGTTCGATAAGCACCTTTGGCAGCGTTCCTTTCATGACCACGTCATCCGCAATGAAACCGATTACCGCATGATTGCGGAATACATTCAATCCAACCCCCAACTTTGGCACAAAGACTGCTTTTATGAGGAGCCATCCCATGAGCCTTGAAACGAAACGCATCAGAGAATTGTTCGGCTATGCGCGGACGCTGACGAAAGAACAGGGCGTCGGCGTCATGGCCGGGCGAGCCGTCGGCTTTTTTAAGCGGCGGTTCTTCGGCAAAAAAGCGCGGTATCTGCCGTCGAGACAGACGCTGGAGGCCCAGCGTGCCGACGCAGCCGCCCGCGCCGACGGCTGGCCAATCATCAGCATTCTAACGCCGCTGTACAACACACCGCCGCAGTTTTTGCAGCAATTTTTGGACAGCGTGCAGGCCCAGACCGCGCCGAATTGGCAGCTGGTTCTGGTGGACGCCAGCGACGGTGCCCACCCCGACGTGGGCGAGACAGTCCGCACCCGCGCCGCGCAGGACAAGCGCATCGTCTACGCCAAAATCGAGAACAAGGGCATTGCCGCCAATACGAACGAGGCCGCGAAGCTCGCAGCGGGTGAGTATCTGGCCCTTGCCGACCACGACGACATGCTCGCGCCTCATGCCGTCTATTGCATGAGCAAAGCGCTGGCCGAGAGCGGCGCGGCGTTTGCCTACAGCGACGAGGCCCTGTTTGAGAAAACGCCCGAGCACCCGCGCGTCGGCCACTTCAAGCCAGACTATGCGCCCGAGTACCTGATGGCCGTCAACTACATCTGCCATCTGGCCGTGTTCAAAAAATCGCTGTTCGACGCCGTCGGCGGTGAGCGCCCGGCCTGTGACGGCGCGCAGGATCACGATTTATTCCTGCGTCTCATCGACGAAATGCAGCGCTGTGACCCCGCAGCCAAGCCGCTGCACATCCCGCAGGTGCTGTATTACTGGCGCGTGCACGCGGCGTCCACCAGCGGCGGCACGGCGGCCAAGCCCTATGTGGAAAAGGCTGCGCAAAAGGCCGTGGCCGACCATCTGGCCGCCACAGGGCGTCAGGGCAGGGTGGAGCCGGGCAAATTCCCGGGCACCTGCCATGTGGTGTGGGACATTCCCGAGCCGCAGCCGCTCGTGTCTATTTTGATTCCCAACAAGGACCACACCGACGATTTGGAAAAATGCCTGCACAGCATCTACGCCAAAACGACCTACGAGAATTTCGAGGTCATCGTCATCGAGAACAATTCCACCGACCCGGCCACAGCGGCCTACTACAAAAAACTGCCGGAGCGGTATGACCGCGCGCGGGTCGTGACTTACAAGGGCGGCTTCAACTTCAGCCGCATTAACAATTTTGGCCGCAGGTACGCGGCGGGCAAGTACCTGCTGCTGCTCAACAATGACGTCGAGGTCATCAACGGCGATTGGCTCACCCAGATGGTGGGCGAGTGCAGCCAGCCCGGTGTCGGCCTCTGCGGGGCAATGCTCTACTATCCCGACGACACGATCCAGCACGCCGGCATCATCACGGGGCTGGGCGGCTACGCCGGGCACAGCCACAAGTACCACAAGCGCGGCGGCAGCGGGTATATGTTCCGGCTGGCCACGGTGCAGGATTTCTCCGCCGTGACAGCGGCCTGCCTGCTGGTGCGCACCGCCGTTTACGACGAGCTGCACGGCCTGGATGAGGAGTTCACGGTTGCCTACAACGATGTGGACTTCTGCCTGCGTGTGCGCGACGCGGGCTGGCGCATTGTCTGGACGCCCTACGCCGAGCTCTACCACTACGAAAGCAAGTCCCGCGGCTCAGACGAGAACGATTCCGCCAAAAAAGCACGCTTTGACGCCGAGCATGAACGTCTCTACGCCGTGCACGGGCGGGAGAATATTCTGCACGACCCCTATTACAGCCCGTCGCTGTCGCTGGATTATGAGGATTTCCGCGAGAGCGGGGATTTGCGGAATCTGAAATGAGTTGATTGCCTTCCCCCGTGGGGGAAGGTGCCCGAGGCCCCGACCGAGGGCGGATGAGGGGTGGGTTTGCCCTATTGCCCGTCAGTGGGAAATTCCTGGTAAGTTTGCCCCTCAGCAGTCAGCGGGCGGGGCCGCAGACGGCTTTCCCCTCTGGGGAAGCCATACTGACAAAAAATGCACGCCGTAAATTTCACGGCGTGCGTTTTTATTATTCTTTTTTATCCGGCGGGAACTCACCCTGCTTTTCGGCTTCCAGGCGGCTCAGGCGGGCTTCGAGCTCGGAGATGCGCTGGTTGACAATATCCGGCAGATCCTGCTGATCCAGATCGTCCGCCGGGCAGCACTTGATATTGCCGACGCGGACGATTTCCGCGGGTACACCGACGGCAGTGGCGTTGGCGGGCAGGTTCTTCAGCACAACGCTGCCCGCGCCGACGCGGACGTTGTCACCGATGTAGACCGGGCCTAGCACCTTCGCGCCCGCGCCGATCAGCACATTGTCGCCCAGCGTCGGATGGCGCTTGCCGGTGTCCTTGCCGGTACCGCCCAGGGTGACGCCGTGGTAGATCGTGCAGTTGTCACCGATCTCCGTCGTCTCACCAAAGACGATGCCCATACCGTGGTCGATAAAGAGCTTGCGCCCGATCTTGGCGCCGGGGTGGATCTCGATGCCGGTCAGGTGGCGCGCCAGCTGGCTGACAAAACGGGCCAGGAAGAAACACCGGTGGTTGTACAGAAAATGTGCGATCTTGTGCGTGACCAGCACATGAAAGCCGGGGTACAGGATGATGACCTCCGCCACATTGCGCGCGGCGGGGTCCTTATCGCGGATATTTTTTGCATCTTCCCAAAGGCCCATAGTTCGTTCCTCTTCCTATTTACCATACTTATTATAAATATACCACAAAGCCGGACAAAGTGCAATGCTGTACGCGCCGCGCGCGGATTTTTGCGGATTTTGTCAAATCCTCCAAAAGTCAGCGCAAAAATCTATAAAATCCTTACTTTTGCAAAAAGCCCGTTTGCATTGACACCGCCGTCCCTGCATGGTACAATAAGTAAAACGTAGGTAAAGTCATAGGAAGGAGTGTGCCGGGATGATGCGTTTTATTTCTGTCTTTAAAAATCACGGCACTGTGTTCTTTCCCGTCGCCGCTTTGTGTATGACTTTTTGACTTTTCCCTTTTTGGGAAAAGTTTTTTTTTGCAAAAATATCCCTGCGGGATGTTTTTGCATGGGGCTTTGTAGGGGCGAGCATTGCTCGCCCGCAGGCCGTTTGCCTCATGCGCGGCTTTCCCGCAGAAGCTCAACCACGCAAAGTTGACGGGCGAACAATGTTCGCCCCTACACTCTCAGCTATGACAAAGTTTCCTATTTTTAAGGAGGTTCCCACCATGCTGATCCGCAACGCAAAGGACAGCGCGGGCAAGGCCATTGAGGTCTGGCTGCGCGACGGAAAAATTGCCGCTGTCGGTCTGGGGCTGCTCGTCCCGGAAGGGGAGGAGGTGCTCGACGCGAAGGGCCGCACGGTCCTGCCCGCCTTCATCGACACCCACTGCCACTGGCGCACCCCCGGCTTTGAGTACAAGGAGGACATCTCCACCGGCTCCGCCGCGGCTGCCGCGGGCGGGTACACCTTCGTCAACCTGATGCCCAACACGAAGCCGGTCTGCTCCAGTGCCGAGATTGCCCACGCCGTCGAGGCCGAGGCCGCCCGCGTCGGCCTGTGCGACGCAAACCAGACCGTCTCCATCACGAAGGATTTCGACGGCAAAACGCTGGATCATCTGCTGACCCTGCCCGAGGACATCAAGTTCATCACGGAAGACGGCAACGGCGTCATGAACAACGCCGTCATGGCCCGCGCGTTCGCGATTGCCACCGAGCGCGGCCTGACCATCATGTCCCACGCCGAGGACCGCGAGATCAGCCCCTGGGACTACCGCCTGGCCGAGAACATCGAGACCGTGCGCAACTGCCATCTGGCCGAGTACTACGGCACCCGGCTGCACATGTGCCACGTCTCCACCAGGGAATCCGTCGATGCCGTCCGCATGAGCCGGATGCGCGGTGCGCGGGTCAGCTGCGAGGTCACGCCGCACCACCTGTGGTTTGACGACAGCCGCCTGACCTACCGCGTCAACCCGCCCATCCGCAAGGCGGACGACGTGACCGCGCTGATCGACGCCATCAAGGACGGCACCGTGACCTGCATCGGCACCGACCACGCCCCCCACACCGCCGAGGAGAAGGAGAAGGGCGCTGCCGGTATGGTGGGTCTGGAAACGGCCTTCGGCGTCTGCTACACCAAGCTCTGCCGTGAGCAGCGTCTGCCGCTGGAAATGCTCAGCTTCCTGATGAGCGCCGGTCCCGCCGCCGTGCTGGGCCTGGCCGACCGCAAGGGCATGCTGGAGCCGGGCTACGACGCCGACATCGTGCTGGTGGACCTTGACCACATGTACGAGGTCCACGCCGACGAGCTGCACAGCAAGAGCAAGAACTGCCCCTACGACGGCGCACTGCTGTACGGAAAAGTGGTAACCACGATCAAAGGTGGGAAGGTTACGTTCCAGATTGAAGAATAACACCCCTTCACGCACAAAACACCCGTAGGGGCACATTCTATATGCGCCCGTGCAAAGCTGCCGCTGGCACAGTCCCGCGGGCGGATATGGACTCCGCCCCTACGATTCCAAGCATTATATAATAGAGCCGCAATTTATATACATCAAACGGAGGAATCAGCATGCTTACCAACATGGACAAGCTCTACGAGAGCGTCGCAGCAAACGGCCCGGTCTGCGTGGGCCTGGACACCGAAATCAGCTACCTGCCCACCACCGACACCGCCAAGACGGCGGGGGAGAACGTCGTCGCGTTCAACCGTGCGCTGATCGACGCCACCAAGGGCGTCGCGGGCTGCTACAAGGTGCAGATCGCCTATTATGAGTCCCTGGGCCTGGACGGCATGCGCGCCTACGCCGAAACGCTGAAGCTGGCCCGCGCCACCGGTCTGCCCGTCATTGCCGACATCAAGCGCGGCGACATTGCCAAGACCGCCGAAATGTACGCCAAGGCGCACTTTACCGGTGATTTCGAGGCCGACATCATCACGCTGGCCCCCTACATGGGCTTTGACTCCATCAGCCCGTATCTGCCGTACTGCGCCGAGCAGGGCAAGGGCGTGTTCGTGCTCTGCCGCACCTCCAACCCCGGCGCGAAGGACTTTGAGTACAAAAAGCTCGACGATGGCCGCCATGTGTACGACCTCGTCGGCGACAGCCTGACCGCCCTTGGCAAGGACTACATGGGCGAGCACGGCTATTCCAGCATCGGCCTGGTCATCGGCGGCACCCACACCGAGGAGGCCACCGCCATCCGCGCGGCCTACAAGGACACCTTCTTCCTGATCCCCGGCTACGGCGCACAGGGCGGCAAGGCGGCGGACATCGCGCAGTACCTGACCAAGGGCAACGGCGGCGTTGTCAACTCCAGCCGCGGCATCCTGCTGGCTTACAAGAAGCAGCCCGGCGTTGCCTTTGACGAGGCTGCCTACAACGAGTGCGTGCGTATGCGGGAGGATATTCAGGGTGAATGCAACAAGCTGTAATCTGACGGTCCTGCGCCAGGAAACCGTCGCAGAGGATATTATGCGCCTTACGGTCCAGTGGCAGGACCGCAGCCGCGAGCCCCACGCCGGGCAGTTTTACATGCTGCGCGCCTGGGCCGCGGACGCCACGCCGATTCTTTCCCGCCCCATCAGCGTTGACGACTTTGACAACCAGACCGGTGCACTGACCTTCCTGTATCAGGTCAAGGGCGAGGGCACCCACAAGCTGGCCGCGCTGAAAAAGGACGACACGCTGACCGTGACCGGTCCCTGCGGCAACGGCTTTGACACTGCCGCACTGGCCGGGCAGTACAAGCGCATTGCCGTTGTCGGCGGCGGCATCGGCACCGCGCCGCTGCTGCTGCTCTGCAAGGAGCTCTGCCGCGCGGGCGTGCGCCCCGACCTGTTCGTGGGCTTCCGCGACACGACCTACGGCATGGACCGCTTTGTGCCCTGGTGCCGCGACATCTACGCCGCAACCGACTCCGGCAAGGAGGGACACCACGGCCTGGTCACCGACCTGCTGGACGTGAGCAAGTACGACATTGTGCTGACCTGCGGCCCCATGGTCATGATGCGCGGCGTAGCTAAGCTCTGCGCCGCCGCAGGCGTGCCCTGCCTGGCCAGCCTTGAAAAGAAGATGGCCTGCGGTCTGGGCGCGTGCCTGGGCTGCACCTGCCATACGAAAATCGGCCCGGTCACCGTCTGCAAGGACGGCCCGGTCTTTAACGCACAGGAGGTGTTTGACTGATGGCAGACCTGCATGTTGATTTTCTCGGCAAGCGGCTGGCCGGGCCGGTCATCGCAGCCAGCGGCACCTTCGGCTTCGGCCCCGAGTACGCGGGCATTGAGGATCTGCGCGTGCTGGGCGGCATCTCCGGCAAGGGGCTGACCCTGAACGGCCAGCCCGGCAACGAGGGTGAGCGCCTCTACGAGACGCCGTCGGGCCTGATGAACTCCATCGGCCTGCAGAACCCCGGTGTGCAGCACTTTATCGACCACGAGCTGCCTGCCATGCGCCGGTGCGGCACCACCGTCTGGGCGAACCTCGGCGGCCACACGATTGAAGAAAACGTCGAGGGCGTGCAGATGCTCTGCGCCGCGGGCGTGGATTTTATTGAGCTGAACATCAGCTGCCCCAACGTCAAGCAGGGCGGTCTCGCGTTCGGCATCCGCGCGGCAGACGCCGGCGAGGTCGTCAGCGCGGTGCGCAAGGTCTGCACCGTGCCGCTCATCGTTAAATTGAGCCCGCAGGCCGAAAGCATCCCCGAGATGTGCAAGGCCGTTGAGGCTGCCGGCGCGGACGCCATCAGCCTGTGCAACACCTTCCAGGCGTGCGCGATCGATCTGGAAAAGCGCCGTCCCGTGTTCAACAACACGTTTGCGGGCCTGTCCGGCCCGGCGGTGCGTCCCATTGCCCTGCGCATGGTCTGGCAGGCCGTGGGGGCCGTCAGCATCCCCGTCGTGGGACTGGGCGGCATTCTGACGGGTAAGGACGCCTTGGAGTTCATCATGGCCGGTGCAGCGGCGGTACAGGTCGGCACCGCGAACTTCCTGGACCCGAAGGCCTGTACCCGCATCACGAACGAGATCGGCCAGTGGATGGACGCCCACGGCGTCAAGACGCTGGATGAGATCAGAGGGTGCGCACGGTAAATCACCGACTGCCTTCCCCTCAGGGGGGAAGGTGCCCCACCATATACATTTTGCTTGCATTTTTATACAAAATATGCTACTATAAGTTGAATAACATACAGGAGGAACAAATTATGGCACGCGAAGCACTTGAAGTTTTAAAGGAATGTGAAGCATTTTTAGAGGGGCACTTCCTGCTTTCCTCCGGGCGCCACTCCGGCGCTTACTGCCAGATGGCATTTCTGCAGCAGTACCCCGACAAGGCCGCCGAGGTCATGGCCCCGGTTGCCGAGAAGCTCAAGGAGCTGAACATTGACGTCGTGGTCGGCCCCGCCATGGGCGGCATCGTCTACGCCTACGAGCTGGGCCGCCAGATGGGCAAGCGCGCCATCTTCACCGAGCGCGTCGACAACGTCATGACCCTCAAGCGCTTCAGGATCAACCCGGGTGAGCGCTGCATCATCGCCGAGGACGTCGTCACCACCGGTGTTTCCAGCCTCGAGACCAAGCGCGTCATCGAGGAAAACGGCGGCATCTGCGTGGGCATTGCCTGCGTCGTGGACCGCACCCGCGCCGAGGCCCCGTCCCCGATCCCCATCGTCGCCAGCGCCCTCAAGCTCGACCTGCCCAACTACGCCCCCGAGGAATGCCCCATCTGCAAGGAGGGCAAGCTCCCGCTGGTGCACCTGGGCAGCCGCAAAATGAAGGAAGCTGCGAAGCAAACCCTGTAAAAGATAGGAGATAGGAGATGGGTACAGTTTGCCTTTTCTCCTCTCTCCTCACTCCATATCTTAAATGTAAAGTGAGAGGCTACCAACTATGCAGGCATATCTGATATTGGCCAATGGCCGGGTGTTCCGCGGCGTCAGCGTAGGCTGCCCCGGTACCACCATCGGTGAGGTCGTCTTTGCAACCGGTATGGTCGGCTTTGAGGAAACCCTGACCGACCCCAGCTACTACGGCCAGATCATCACCCAGACCTATCCGCTCATCGGCAACTACGGCATGAACAGTGAGGATGTCGAGAGCACGAAGATTTGGGCCAGGGGCTACATTGTGCGCGAGGCGTGCAAGACCCCGTCCAACTTCCGCAGTGAGGAAACGCTGGATGCCTTCCTGAAAAAGAACGGCATCATCGGCATTGAGGGCATCGACACCCGCAGCCTGACCCGCACCCTGCGGGAGAGCGGCGTTATGAACGGCGCGATCACCACCGAGTTCGACCCCGACGCCGAGCCCGAGAAGAAGGCCGCGCTGCTGCCCGAGATCGCCGCCTACGCCGTTGTCGACGCCGTCAAGGCCGTCACCTGCCGCGAGGCCGTGACCTATGAGCCGACGGCTGTCGGTGCATGGGGTGACACGCCGCTGCACGTGGCGCTGCTCGACCTGGGCTGCAAGAACAACATTGTGCGCTGCCTGCAGAAGCGCGGCTGCCGCGTGACCGTGCTGCCCGGCACGACCACCGCCGCCGAGCTGGCCGCCCTCAACCCCGACGGCCTCATGCTCTCCAACGGCCCCGGCGACCCGGCAGAGAACGTGGAAATCATCGCGAACATCCGTGAAATGCTGAGCACCGGCATCCCGACCTTCGGCATCTGCCTGGGCCACCAGCTGACCGCCCTGGCCGCCGGTGCCAAGACCTGCAAGCTGAAATACGGCCACCGCGGCGCCAACCAGCCCGTCACCAGCCCGGCCAAGCAGCGTACTTTTATCACCAGCCAGAACCACGGCTACGCCGTTATGGCGGACACCCTGCCCGAATCCGTCGGCCAGATGAGCTACTTCAACGCCAACGACGGCACCTGTGAGGGCGTCGACTACTTGAAATGGAACTGCTTCACCGTGCAGTTCCACCCCGAGGCCAACGGCGGCCCCAAGGACACCGAATTTCTGTTTGACCAGTTCGTCAGCCGTATGCTGGCCGCGAAAGGAGTAATCAACAATGCCTAAAGACCCGCGTATCAAAAAGGTACTGGTCATCGGCTCCGGCCCCATCATCATCGGTCAGGCGGCAGAGTTTGACTACTCCGGCACGCAGGCCTGCCGTGCGCTGAAATCCGAGGGCGTCGAGACCGTCCTCGTCAACTCCAACCCCGCCACCATCATGACCGACCCCGACATTGCCGATCATGTTTACATTGAGCCGCTGACCGCCGAGGTCATCGAGCGCATCATCGAGAAGGAGAAGCCCGACGCCATCCTGCCGAACCTGGGCGGCCAGATGGGCCTGAACCTGTCGATGGAGCTGGCCCGCAGCGGATTTTTGGACCGCAGCGGCGTCCGCCTGCTGGCCTGCAAGCCCGACACGATTGACCGCGCCGAGGACCGCCAGCTGTTCAAGGACACGATGGAGAAGCTGCACCAGCCCATCATCCCTTCTAAAGTTGTGGAAGATCTGGACGACGCGCTGGACTTTGCCGAGGTCATCGGCTACCCTGTCATCGTCCGCCCCGCCTTCACGATGGGCGGCACCGGCGGCGGCATCTGCGAGGACCGCGAGAAGCTGCACGAAATTGCCACGAACGGTCTGCGCCTGTCCCCGATCCATCAGATCCTCGTAGAGAAGTGCATTTCCGGCTGGAAGGAAATCGAGTACGAGGTCATGCGTGACTCCAAGGGCAACGTCATCACGGTCTGCAACATGGAGAACCTTGACCCCGTCGGCATCCACACCGGCGACTCCATCGTCGTCGCGCCCAGCCAGACCCTGTCCGATAAAGAGTACCAGATGCTCCGCACCGCCGCGCTGGACATCATCACCGAGCTGGGCATCGAGGGCGGCTGCAACTGCCAGTTTGCCTTGAAGCCCGACAGCTTTGAGTACGCGGTCATTGAGGTCAACCCCCGTGTGTCCCGTTCCTCCGCGCTGGCCTCCAAGGCGACGGGCTACCCGATTGCCAAGGTCGCGACCAAGATCGCGCTCGGCTACACGCTGGACGAGATCACGAACGATGTCACGGGCGAGACCTGCGCCTGCTTTGAGCCGGCCCTCGACTATGTCGTCGTCAAATACCCGAAGTGGCCGTTCGACAAGTTCGTCTACGCCGACAAGTCTCTGGGCACCCAGATGATGGCCACCGGCGAGGTCATGGCCATCGGCAACAACTTTGAGCACGCCATGATGAAGGCCGTTTCCTCCACCGAGCTCGGCCTGGACACGATGACGCTGCCCGATTTCGAGAAGCTGACGACGGAAGAAGTCATCGAGCACCTGCATGTGCAGGACTCCGAGCGTGCGTTCTGCGTCTACGAGGCCCTCAAGCGCGGCGTGGCGCACGACGTCATTTACGACATCACCAAGATCGACTGGTGGTTCCTTGACAAGCTGCAGCATCTGGCCGACATTGAGATGGGCCTGAAAAACGGCGAGCTGACGACGGAAAAGTACCTGAATGCCAAGAGGTTCGGTTTCCTCGACAAAACGATCAAGCGTCTGGCGGGCGTGGACACCCTGCCAGAGGCCCCGAAGGCCGCGTTCAAGATGGTCGATACCTGCGCCGCAGAATTTGCCGCCAAGACGCCGTATTTCTACTCCACCTACGACGAGGACAACGAAGCGAAGCCGTTCATTGCCGAGCGCAGCGACCCCGATAAGAAGAAGGTCCTTGTTTTCGGCTCCGGCCCCATCCGCATCGGTCAGGGCATTGAGTTTGACTATTGCTCGGTCCACGCGGTCTGGACGCTGAAGCAGCACGGCTGCGAGGCCATCCTTGTCAACAACAACCCCGAGACGGTCTCCACCGACTTTGACACCGGCGACCGCCTGTACTTTGACCCGCTGAACCCCGAGAGCGTCGACCACATCATCGAGACCGAAAAACCGGACGGCTGCCTTGTGCAGTTCGGCGGCCAGACCGCCATCAAGCTGGCCAAGCACATGGACGACATCGGCCTGCCGATTTTGGGCACGCCCGCCGACGCCATCGACGAGGCCGAGGACCGCGAGCGCTTTGACGAGCTGCTGGAGCGCTGCGGCATCCCCCGCCCGGAGGGCCGCACCGTCTTTACGCTGGACGAGGCCCTGCAGGCCGCGCAGGAGGTCGGCTATCCCGTCCTGATGCGCCCGTCCTACGTTCTGGGCGGTCAGAACATGATCGTCGCCTACAACTCCGCCGATGTCATCGAGTACATGGGCGTTATCACGAAGCACGTTGACATGAGCCATCCCGTGCTGATGGACAAGTATATTCTGGGTACCGAGTGCGAGGTCGACGCCATCTGCGACGGCACCGATTATCTGGTGCCCGGCATCATGCAGCAGGTCGAGCGCACGGGCGTGCACTCCGGCGACTCCATCTGCGTCTACCCGCCGTACACCTTCAGCCAGAAGGTCATTGACACGCTGGTCGATTACACGGGCCGCTTTGCCCGCGAGCTGAAGGTCGTGGGCCTGGTCAACGTGCAGTATGCCGTCCAGAATGATCGTGTCTACGTCATCGAAGTCAACCCCCGCTCGTCCCGTACCGTGCCGTACATCTCCAAGGTCACCGGTGTGCCGATGGTCGACCTGGCCGTGCGCTGCACGCTGGGCGAGAAGCTCAAGGACATGGGCTACGGCACCGGCCTGTGGCGCAATGGCAAGAGCCCGTACTACGCCGTCAAGGTGCCCGTCTACAGCTTCTTAAAGCTGCACGGCGTTGACACGATGCTCGGCCCCGAGATGAAGTCCACTGGTGAGGTCTTGGGCATTGCGCCCTCCTTCCACGAGGCGATGATGAAGGGTCTGGTCGCCGCTGGCTACCAGTTCAAGACACCCGGCCCCGGCTCCTGCGTCATCATCTCTGTCAAGGACAGCGACAAGGCCGAGGCCGCCGAGCTTGCCTGGAAGCTGCACGACTACGGCTACAAGATCTACGGCACGCCCGGCACCGCCAAGTTCCTGAACAGCGAGATGGTGCCCTGCAGCGTTGTGCGCCAGATGAGCGGCGCGCGCCCCAACGTCATCGACCTGCTGGAGAGCGGTCTGGTGGATTACATCATCTCGACGAGCCCGCATGGCCGCGACCCGCACCGTGACTCCGTCAAGTTCCGCCGCAAGGCAACGGAGCTGTCCATCCCGACCATCACGGCCATGGACACTGCCCGCGTCCTCGTCGACGCCCTGCGCGGTGACCATGACATCAGCCAGATGGAGCTGGTGGACATTGCGAACCTGCACCGCGAAGCGGCGAAAGGGGAATAAGTAAGCAGCAAACAAACCGCGTCCGCAAGGATGCGGTTTTTGTTTTTTCTTGACCCTTCTGCGAGGGGGCTCCGCCCGCAGGCGGTGGGGGAGAGAACCTTTTCCCCGGTGACTACGACTACATCAGGCAGGGCCGCGGGCACAACGTCTGCCTGGCCGTCAGCCGCGACGGCGCAGAGCAGGCCGTGGACGTCTGCTTTGACCCGACCTGCCGCCCCGGCGGGCGGCTTCTCGCTGGCCTTTGACGGCGGGCTGACGCTGGCTTATGCCGATGCGGACCGCACCTGCTACCTGACCTTCACCGACGACGCCATGTCCGGGGGCCGCACCAGCCGGTACGTCAAGCTGGATGCGCCCTGCCGCCGTCTGCATGGGGCTGTAAGACTTTGCCCGTCCAGAATATTTTTGCATGGAACGTGCATTTTTTGCCAAATGTCACTTTTTGACGAGATGATCGCGAAAATTTTATAGTTTTTGCCGAAAAACGTTTGATTTCCGAAAAAACTCTTGATTCTGCGCACAATTTTCTCTATAATAATAGCGTAATAATACCGGGCAATTGTGTGCCTATAAGGATAGGAGTTAAAAATATCATGACGAGATCTCAGTTGATTACCAAGGTTGCCAACGACACCAACATGACCGCTGCTGAAGTTGAGAAGGTTATGGACGGCATCTTCGGCACCATCGGCGATGTCCTCAAGAGCGGCGACAAGGTCACCATCGCAGGCTTTGGCCGCTTCGAGATGCGTGAGCGCCAGACCAAGAACTTCACCAACCCCAAGACCAAGGTCACCAGCAAGCTGGAGCCGACGGCCATCCCCGGCTTCAAGGCCAGCGGCCGCCTGAAGGAGAAGGTCTCCGGCTGATTTCGTCTGTATTGATATGATTTGGAAGGACCCGCGGAAATGCGGGTCCTTTTTGCGTCTAAGCCTCCCTTGTCAAAGGGAGGTGGCCCGCAGGGCCGGAGGGCTTCCGACGGGCTTTCCGGGTAACCTCAACACCCCTGCGGCGGCATGAGGGCATGCCGCCCCACGTCTGTCCGCGGAGTATACGTAGAGCAGGGTGCCCTCACCCCGCCGGGTCGTGTGCGGCCACCGCAAGCCTCCCGGGTCGTCGAGGACGCCGACCCCTACAGCAGCAAAAAACGGAGCGCCGCATTTTCATACGGTGCTCCGTCTTTATTTTTTCAAAATTACAGATGAATATGCCGCGGCACGCCGTTGATGTAGATCGGCGACAGCTCGGCCTGGATGAGCGGGCGGGCGTAGCGCTCGAACTTCTCGTTGACGTGCATCCCGTCCTCGGTGATCCAGTCGGCGGGGACCTTCTTCTCAAAGTTTGCGACCTTCGTCACATCGACCATCTCGGTCTCTACGCGGTAGGGCTGGTCGCTCAGGCGCTTGATGGCGGCCATCTTGGCGGTCTCGCCGCGCATGGCGGCCTCCACCGCAGCGCCGCCGACCTGGTAGGCCTCGGTCACGTCGGTGCGGCTGGCCAGATGGCTGGCACAGCGCTGCAGCGTAGAAAACTCGATAGCGCGGGTCTTGCAGCCCAGACGGACGCGAATCAGGTCCGCCAGATAGCGGCTCGTGCCGCTCAGGATGGCCTTGTGACCGAAGGCATCCAGCTGACCTGCCGTGGAGACCAGGTCGCACAGGAAAACGCCGTCCTTGTTCTTGACGCCCTCGCTGACCGCGATAATAACATTGTGGCGCTCTTTTTCCAGCTCGGCCACGCGCTTGAGGAACGCCTCCTCGTCAAAGGGGCACTCGGGCAGCAGGATCAGGTCGGGGCCGTTGCAGTCCGGACCGGCAGCCAGACTGGCGGCAGCAGCCAGCCAGCCGGTGTGTCGGCCCATGATCTCGGCCACCGTCACGCTGCGCAGGTCGTAGACGCTGGAATCGCAGATGACCTCCTTCAGGATCGTGGCGATGTACTTCGCCGCGCTGCCGTAGCCGGGGGTGTGGTCGGTCAGCATCAGGTCATTGTCAATGGTCTTGGGCACGCCGATAAAGCGGATCTCGCTGTTGACGGTCTTGCCGTAGGCGCTCAGCTTGGAGATCGTGTCCATCGAGTCGTTGCCGCCGATGTAAAACACCGCGCCGATGTCGTTCTGCCGGAACAGCTCAAACAGCTGCACAAACGGCTTCTCGTCAACGGTGGGGTCGGGCAGCTTGTGGCGGCAGCTGCCCAGAAAGCTGGACGGCGTGCGCTTGAGCAGCTCAATGTCCATTTTGTCGCCCAGCACGGTGTCCAGATCGATGAGCTTGCCCTCAAGCACGCCTTCGATGCCGTACTGCATCCCGTAGACATGGGGTGCGCCGCAAGCCTTGGCGGTCTCATAGACGCCCGCCAGACTGGAGTTGATGACGGCAGTCGGGCCGCCCGACTGACCAACCAGAACATTTTTCATAAATTTACCTCTCGTATATTTTATTGCTATTTTACAATACGTATTTTTCTATAGCCGCTGCCACACCGTCATGATTGTTGTCATCCGTCGTGGCATCGGCAATTTTCCTGATGTCGTCGGTGGCGTTGCCCATGGCCACACCCAGCCCCGCCGCTTCGATCATCGCGCGGTCATTGCCGGAGTCGCCCACGGCCATCGTCTGCGCGCGGGTCAGGCCCAGGTGTGCCGCCAGCGCCAGCAGACCGCTGCCCTTCGTCACGCCGGGGGCGTTGACCTCCATGTTGCGGGGCAGGCTGGACGTCAGCTCCACGCCGGGGCAGGCGGCCTCGATGGCACGCCAGGCGGCGTCGCGCTCGGCCTCGTCATGGTAGATCATGCTGTACTTTTCGATCTCGTACGCGTGGGTGCGCAGCGTCGCGTGCATGTCGTCTACCTCAATGCGGGTCGTACGGAAGTAGCTTTTCAGGTTTTCGGGCACCACGTCCATGTGATTCTCGGCGTTTGCGCGGGTCGTGTAGCTTTTGCCGCCGATGAAAATGCTCATCATGCCGCCGCCCTGCTCAAGAAGATCGTAAATTTTCAATGCCTGCTCGGTCCTGAACGGCTGGTTCACCAGTTGTTCGCCCGTTGTCAGGTCAACGACGCTGGCTCCGTTGGAGGTCAGCGCGTACCGCACGCCGGGGATGGACGTGAACGCCGCGGGGATGCCGCTGGCTGTACGCCCGGTGGCGGGCAACACCGCCACGCCGCGTGCACAGGCTGCGCGGATAGCCGCCAGCGTGCGCGGGGTGATCTCTTTTTTATCGTTGAAAACTGTCCCGTCGAGGTCCAACGCCACAAGGCGGATGTCCTTCATACCTTCACACTCCCTTATTTGATTTATTGTACCGCAAAACCCGCGCGATTGCAAGCCGCGCGCGGGTGTGCTAGAATAGTGTCACAGTAAATCTTTGGGAAAGAGGTGGTAAAATGCCCGTACTGCGCACCAAAACCAGCCGTATGTGGCTGCCCGACGCCCTGCGCGGGCTGGCGCTGCTGAACATGCTGGCCTACCATGCCATGTACGACTGGGTGTATGTGTTCGGCCACGAAAGCAGCTGGTACAACATCTGGGCCCCCGGCTGCCATGTGTGGCAGCAATATATTTGTTGGAGCTTTATTCTGCTGTCGGGGTTCAGCTTCCCGCTGGCAAAGCGGCCCGCAAAGAACGGGCTGATCGTGGCGGGCTGCGCGGCTGTGCTGACGTTTGTGACCGCGGTGTTCATGCCGTCGGATGCGATCTGGTTCGGCGTTCTGCACCTGAACGCTGCCGCCGTGCTGCTGACCTGCCTGGTCTATCCGCTTTTGCAGCGCCTGCCCGCGGGCGCGGGCCTGGCGGCGTCTGCGGCGCTGTTTGCGCTGACGAACCAGCTGCCCGAAGGGTATTTGGGCTTCGAGAATTGGCGGCTCTGCGCGGTGCCTGCGGGGCTGTACCGGGCCAACCTGTTCTGGCTGGGCCTGCCCGACCTGACAAGGTTCACGTCGGCGGATTATTTCCCCGTAGTGCCGTGGGTGTTTTTGTTCTGGTGCGGGGTGTTTCTGGCGCGGCTGTGGTGCCCCGGCAGGGGAGAGCCGCCCGCCGCGCTGCGTCCTCTGTGTGCCATCGGGCGCAATACGCTGCTGGTCTACATGCTGCATCAGCCCGTGATCTACGGTGCACTGTGGGTGTGGCACACGGTGCTGGGGTAAAGGGTCCTAAATATGAACAATATAAAAATTTTCATTTTAGCGAAAATTGTTGTTGACAGGCAGGGGGTCAATATAGTATAATCTTTTTTACTGGTTAATAGTATTTGACCGGCAAACTCCTGTCTCAGGTCAAGGGAGGGAAGAAGATGTCGGAGATCCGTGTCAAAGAGGGCGAGTCCCTCGAGAGCGCTCTGCGCCGTTTTAAGCGCAGCACTGCTCGCAGCGGCGTGTTAGCTGAGGTCCGCAAGCGCGAGGCTTATGAGAAGCCTTCCGTTAAGCGCAAGAAGAAGTCCGAGGCCGCCCGCAAGCGCAAGTTTAAGTAAGGTATCTTACAACGAACGACTGTGCAGGTTCGCGTTACGCGCGGGCCTGCACTTTTATTTTAGGGCAAAGCGGCAGCCTTCCGCGGGCGGATATGGAATCCGCCCCTACACGTAGGAGTCGATGCTCACATCGCCCCGACAATGCAGCGGCCTCCGCGATGCTCCCGCAGGGTGTCGGAGACGCCGACCCTTACAACTTTTATTTAAAAGGTCACCACCATGATTCTAACCCCTGAATACATCTTCAAAACCATCGAATGCATCCACCCGGATTTTCTCGCGGCACACGGCATCAAAGCCCTCGTGCTCGACGTGGATAACACCCTGACCGCTGACAACAGTCAGGTGCTGGAGCCCACCGTGCAGGCGTGGCTGGACGAGATGCGCACAGCCGGCATACGCCTGACCATCGTGTCCAACAATACGGCCAAGCGCGTGCGCCCCTTTGCCGAGCGCATCGGGCTGGACTGGGTGCCGCTGGCCTGCAAGCCGTTCACCATCGGCCTGCGGGTGGCGCGCCGCCGCCTGGGCTGCAAAAAGAGCGAAATGGCCATGGTCGGCGACCAGATTTTTGCGGACCGGATGGCCGCCGGGCTGTACGGCTGCCCGTGCCTCTACCTGATGCCCCGCACGAACCACGACAAGAACAAATTTGTGCTGTTAAAGCGCAAGTTTGAGCCGTACTGGATCGACAAATACTATCAGAAGGGCGGCAAGCTGTATGAATGATACCCCGCGCTTCGGCACAGCCGGTCTGGCCGACAGCTACACAGTCAAAAAGTTTGACCCCGCCGCCATCGCCGCCTACACGGCGGGCTTTGGCCTGACGGCATTTGAGTACCAGTGCGGGCGCGGCGTGCGGCTGGCCCACGACAAGGCCGCTGCGCTCGGTGCCGCCTGTGCCGAGCGGAACATTGCCCTGTCCGTCCACGCGCCGTACTACATCAGTATGTCGAGCCTCGAGGAGGACAAGCGGCTGCACAGCATCGACTACCTGCTGCAAAGCTGCGCCCTCGTCAAGGCGCTGGGCGGGCGGCGCGTCATCTTCCATTCTGGCTCCTGCGGCAAGCAAAGCCGGGAGGAGGCGCTGGAAAAGGCGCTGGATACGATGGCCCGCGCTGTCAAAGCCTGCGACGAGGCCGGGTTTGAGGACTGCATCCTCTGCCCCGAGACGATGGGCAAAGTCAACCAGCTCGGCACGCTGGACGAGGTGCTGGCTCTATGCGAGGTCGACCCGCGCATTACGCCCTGCATCGACTTTGGGCACCTGTACGCCCGCAGCTGCGGCGTGCAGTTTGCCGACGCCACCGCCGCCGCAGACTACGCCGCCCTGCTGGACACGCTGGCCGCGCGGCTGGGGGATGACCGCGCCGTGCATTTCCACGCGCATTTTTCCCGCATTGCCTACACCAAGGGCGGTGAGAAGTGCCATCTGACCTTTGCGGATACAGCGTTCGGCCCGCCCCACGCACCGCTGCTGGCGCTGCTCAAGGAGCGTCATTTGGCCCCGACGATCATCTGTGAATCCGCCGGGACCCAGGCCGAGGACGCCGCCGCGCTGGCCCAAGGGTACGCAGCGCTGTAAATTGGACAAAAAATATCAATTTTCCCGCAAAAAAGTCCGAACAGGACTTGCAAAATTGCTTTTCATCCTGTAAAATATAAACAGGTATGTATAATTTATTTATGGAGGAATTTCTATATGATTTCTGCAGGCGAATTCCGTAACGGCGTCACCTTCGAGCAGGACGGCCAGGTCCTTCAGGTCGTTGAGTTCCAGCACGTCAAGCCGGGCAAGGGCGCTGCCTTCGTCCGTACCAAGACCAAGAACGTCATCACCGGCTCTGTTGTTGAGACCAGCTACAACCCGACCGCCAAGTTCCCGCAGGCTTTCATCGAGCGCCGTGAGGTCACCTACTCCTACGAGGATGGCGATCTGTACCATTTCATGGATGTTGAGACCTACGACGACATTCCTGTCGGCGCGGCTGACGTGCCCGATAACTTCAAGTTCTGCAAGGAGAACGACACCTGCAAGCTGCTGAGCTACAAGGGCAAGGTTTTCAGCGTTGAGATCCCCAACTTCGTTGAGCTGGAGGTCACCGCTACCGAGCCGGGTGTCAAGGGCAACACCGCCACCAACACCCTGAAGCCCGCCACCGTTGAGACCGGTGCCGAGATCCGCGTCCCCCTGTTCATCAACGAGGGCGACAAGATCCGCATCGATACCCGCACCGGCGAGTATATGGAGCGCGTGAACTGATTGGGTTCTCTTTGCCGGGCATGGCCGTACCGCCGCGCCCGGCATTTTTTAACATTAGGGAGGATTTTGACTATGGCTATGGATCTGAATGCAAAGGCCGCCTACATCCGCGGCCTGATGACCGGTATGGATTTTGACGCAGACTCCAAGAACGGCAAGGTCATTGCCGCCATGATGGACCTGCTGGAGGAGATGGCCGCCCAGGTCACCGAGCACGACAACGCCCTGGATCAGGTGTACGACGAGCTGGAGACCCTCGACCAGGATCTGGACGACGTCGTCAGCGACATCTACGCCGATGAGGACGAGGATGACGAGGAGGATGCCGAGGACGACAGCACCATGTATGAGGTGACCTGCCCGAACTGCGGCCAGATCTCCACGCTGGACGAGGAGACCCTGATGGACCCCGAGGGCGATCTGGTCTGCCCGCACTGCGGCGCGACCTTCGACATCGAGCTTGAAGGCACCGAGGACGACTCTGCCGAGGAGACCGACAAGCAGGACCACTAAGCAGTAAATCTCCGTTCTGTAGGGGCGGATGCCCGTTATCCGCCCGCCCCGTTTTGACATCAAGTGCAAAAGCCCCGCAGCCGTTTGGCTGCGGGGCTTTGTGTTTTGTGCGGGGCAGGGGAGACGCTTACTTCTTCCGCAGCGCGCCCTGCAGCATGATGTCGCCGAAAGACAGCGCGTTGTACAGGCCGACTTTGTTGGCCTGGCGGGCAATGCGCTCTGGCAGGGGCTTGCTCTCGTCGGTGGAAAGCAGCACGATGTGGACCTTGTCGGCCACGTCGACGCCGTTTTCCTTCTTGGTCGACAGCACCTGCAGGTAGACAACGAACGGGTCCTTCATCGAGCCGTAGTAAATATCGTTGCCGCAGCGCACCAGCGGGCGGCCCTTATAGGTCAGTTTCGGGGTATAAGCCATATCTGAAACCTTCTTTCTCTTTAGTCAATACTTTATTATAGCATAGTTTTGGAGGGAATACAAATTTTAATTTTGCGCGCCCCCAAAGCCTTCCCCCAAAGGGGAAGCCTTTTTCACAGGTCCAGCTTATCCCGCTCCGCCTTTTCCTCGTTCAGGGCGACCTGCTCGGTCAGGATACGGACCTTGCTGTCGAGCTGGCTCAATTTGATGGACATAAAGAACTGCTTGGCCAGCAGCAAAAAGATGATGACAACATAGACAAAGTTGATGGGGCTCATGAAGCCCAGCAGGTTTGCGGCCCAATAGGCGATGCCGGGGAAGATGGCCAGGATCAGCAGCGCCGCACTGAACATCAGCCAGAAGATCGTATCCTCGATCTGGACCTTTGCGTGCCGCACGCGCCGCAGGATGTACCCCGCCGTGATGAAGCTGCCCAGGATCAGGCAGACACGAATCAGCGTTTGATCGAACATTTCAAAGGCTCCTTTCGGGGTAGGGCGTCTCGGTGTCGCGCTTGCGGAACCACTGGATCAACAGAATCGAGATGGACATTTTGACCATATACTGCACGCTGCGCCAGAAGGTCAGGTAGCTCTGGCCCGCCAGACGTTCGCCCATTTCGACCTGCACCTCCTTGACCGTCGCGCCGTTTTTGATCAGGTAGCTGATCGTGTCGGGCTCGGGGCCGTAGTTCAGGTTCTGGGCAAACTCCTCGACCATGGCGCGGTTGAACATCCGCATGCCGCTGGTCGGATCGCAGATGGCACGGCCCGTCGTCAGGTGGATGGACCAGCTGATGATGTAGCTGCCCAGCATCCGCAGCGTCTTGGGCTTTTTCACGGTCAGGAAGCGGCTGCCGATGACAATGTCGTTGCCCTCCTCCAGCGCGGCCAGCATCGGGGCGATATACTCCGGCTTGTGCTGACCGTCGGCGTCCATCTGCATGGCGCAGTCGTAGCCGTTCTCCGCGGCAAAGCGCAGCCCGGTCTGGAACGCGCCCGCCAGCCCCAGGTTGACCGGCAGGTCAATGAGCCGATAGCCGTGGGCACGGCAAAGCGCCGCGGTTTTGTCGCGGCTGCCGTCGTTGACGACCACGTAATCATACTGTGGATAACTGCGGGTCAGCTCCTCGACGACCTGCACGATGTTGGCTTCCTCGTTGTGCGCGGGGATGACGATGAGTAATTTTGACATCTTAGCTCCTTTTGGCAGACGTTACGGCTTCCATCATTGTAGCAAAGACAGCCTGCCATGTAAAGTGGCTGCAAAGGTTTTGGCGGGTGTTTTCGGCGCGGGTGCGGGCCGCAGCGGGGTCCGCCAGCAGCGTTTCCAGCCCTGCGCGGATGGTCTCGGGCGCGGCGTTTGCCAAAAACACCGCGTAGTCGTCCCCGGGCAGCAGCTCGTCGGTGCCCGCCGTGCGGGTCGTCACGATGGGGCAGCGGCA